>WLWH01002405.1_pt1 | contig 10553 bp, 10 predicted proteins | sample 6712741 | NCBI WGS metagenome assembly WLWH01 (sample SAMN12718694, study PRJNA515312) | sponge metagenome | isolation source: marine sponge | host: Mycale hentscheli | place: New Zealand: South Island, Marlborough, Capsize Point | collected 2003-05-01 | reverse complement strand
TCATGTAATCTTTAACACGACTTGCTTGCTGTTCTGTTTGTGGATTTTTAACTCCTATAACTTGTGTTCTAACTGGTCCATCACTTGGTAATAATTCTTTGTAAGCTTGAGCTTGAAACTGAGTTACAGCTTCTGCAAGAACTGGGTGTGTTGCACCTGAAGCTCCTTGAAACGGTTCAGTTCTGTTTTCATATTTAAAACCTAAAAGATCTAATCCTGTTGTATAAGCACTCTCCCATTCTTTTCTAGATGATTTGTAGTCCATGTAATTTTGAACCATTTCATTTCCAATTGGATCTAAATTTTCTTCTGGTAAAATATCAGCTAAGTTATCAAAGTGTGATTCTGTTCCAGGTACGTTTATTGATCCTGGTTCAAAGTCTAATGTAACTCCACCGTCTTCTTCTGGGATGACCTCTACAGGTCCTTTATCAATGTCTTCTTCCTGAACAGTAACTTCTTCTGTCATCTCTTCTTCTGAAGGGATGTCAATTTTAGTTCTAGTGTTCGGGAGTCCTTTATCTATATCTGCCATTTATTACTCCTATACCTTCTTAACATTATTATATACATAAGGCAACCCATGAGGTGTTGGCCCTGATTCTGGTGGAATGGTGTCTGTTAGGCTTGCTATGCCTCCTGATGCGTATGATGTTTTACTATTTATATTTGAAATATCAAAATCACCTTGTGTTAAATTATCCATAGTAGTAGGCTCGGTCAGATATTTTTTATTTCTAGATATAGCTAAATTTTCTAAATAGTTTTGTACATTATCAGCAAAGGGTAAATCAGTTGAAGCATAACTTTGAGCTGCCTGACCTATAGCTGTTGTAACTGGTGCAAAAGGTCTTGTAAGAGATGGAAATAAATTTGTAAACATTCCTGCTTTATCTCCTAAGATATCATAGTCTTGATAATTTTTATCTCCTTTTCCTAATTTTTCTTCAATTATATCTGGCATAATTAAATCATTTAAATATTTTTGATACTCTGTTCCTAAATCAAATTGTTTAGCTTTGTTAGTATCTTTTACCGCTTTTTGTTTTTTTGCTTTAAAAAGTTCGTTCATTGCTTTTGTATAACCATCAGCACGGTTTAAATCTGTTGGAGCATTACTAGTAACCCCTTGAATATAAGGTATATCACTATCTCTTTCATAATCTCCAAACTCACCAAATAATTTAGTTCCATAATTTAATGCTTTATCGGCATTTATTTTTAATTTTTCTTTAACTCTTTTGTAATCTAAACTATTGCTTAATTCTGGTCTAGCTTCTATAGCTTTTAATTGATTCATGTTATTTTCATAATCTTGATCTGCATTTTCTAAATTTAAAGCTTTTATAATATATGCGGAGTCTTGTTCACTCATACCTTCTGTTAAACTTTTTTTATAACTATTTAAAACACTATTAGGTAAGAACCATAGTAATCCTTGATCTAAAGATTCAAGAAATGATTTACCTTCCATTGTAGCATTTGCTTGAAAAAGAGAAGAAACTAATAATTCTCCTCCTAAAAAACCTGTAGGACTATTTAAACTTTTAGATGCCCAAGAAAAAGCACCTTTTAAACTTGCTTGACCTTTAGCTGAACCAGCAGCACTTTCAATTAATTGTGATGCTTTAGGATCTGCATTAACTGTTTTTAAAAAACCGTTTGGATCTCCTTTTGCAAACTCATCTGCATTTTTAAAACCACCACAGGTACCATTAGAGAAAGCAATTCTTCCTCCTTCTTTATTTGCAATTCTACCACACCCAGGTACTACAATTCCGTTTTCTTTTAAAAATTTTTGGAAAGCAACAGAAGTATTTAACTTCTTCATGTTTAATCTTCCTTCAGGTGTTCTTATGTCAAACGTACCGGCTTGATCAAAAGAAGACTCAACTATTGATTTTACAGTTCCAGTTGCTCCTTTAAATCTTCCATCTATTTTAAACCTAATATTACCAGGTAGCTCTTCCATACCTTTTGTATAAGTTTCTTTTGCTAATTTTATTTTTTCAGGATCTCCAGTTCGAACTGCTGAATCATATGTGTTTTGTAAATCATTTTGTAATCTATTAGCCGCCCTACTTGCAAGTTCCATTCTAAAAGGATTTTTTCCAACTCCTTCTATGTGATGTGCTTCTGTAAAATTAAAATTAGGTTTTCTAAGTTTATAAAAATCTTTAAGTTCTTTAGGTGTAGGTTCTCTTCCAAGCTTAACAACTAAGTCTTTTTTCAATATACCTTCTCGTATTATTTCATTTAAAGATTTGCCACCAAATGTAGTTTTGCTTAATTTTGCTTGTTCATCATATACTTTAACAGATTTTGCAAAAAATCCATTACCATAAGCAGTGTCTACTTGTTTTCTCAAGTTACCAAATTTATAATTTTTACCCCATTTAAAAGTAGCTCCTGATTTATTGTCAAAAAATTTAGCATTTTTCCATGCTGGTAAACCATTCTTTTCTATTTTTCTCCAATTAATATTTCCATTTTCATCAAGTGGAGTTTTTGTTAGAAGTTTCATTCTCCCATCTTTTTTGGTAGATGATTGATAGAAGTTGTGAAACATTTTTGTTTCTTTAGTTCCACCGGGAGGCCAATAAGTTCCTGACTTTCCTCTTGTCTTTTCTTGTGATATTAAATCAGATGCACGTCTTGTTATTTCTGAATCAGTTGGATTTGATTTTAAAAAAATTTTACCACCAGGAGTTTCTAAAATTATTTTTTTAGCTTCACTAGTAGTTCTAATTGTTAGAGGACCTGTTTCTCCTTTACCTAAATTCATGCTAGTTTGAATCCTAGAAATATTTTTCATTTCCCATTTTTTACCATACATAGATTCATATCCTTGATCATTTAAAAATTTAGCAAAATCTTCTGTTTTCATAGATTTGTTTTCTATTCTTAATTTTTTAAATTCTTCATTTGTTAATCTATTAGGGTAATATTCTTTTGTTTTATTAGTTACAAAATCTGTAAAAAGTTTTTTATTATTTTCATTAACAACACCACTCATACGGATAGTGGGTTGATTTTTATTTCTGCCTTTAATAATAATTTTATAATTAAACTGCCCTGGTCTACCTTCTTCAATACTTAAACCTGGAGGCATATCTTCTCTAAATTTTTTTAATAATTCTTTAGTATATTTTTCTGGTCTATCAGTAGTTGTAGATAAATTATGTTTCTTACCACTATACCCGGGCCGTGATCCATCGTCACTGGGTTGTACCAGCATACCACCATCATTAAACATAGGTCGTTCTTGGACCATGGCGCTTGGACCATCGTCATCGTAGATAGCACTTAGGTCTTGTATTCTTTTAAAGAGATCCATTACTCACCTAACATTCTAGCGATACCGCCTGATGCTTTTTTGATTGATGGAGCTTGCTCACCAACTTCTTTCATAATTTCATCAACTTGAATACCATCTGAATAATAAGGATCATTAAATACATCTCCTTCAATTCTAGCATTAGCTTCTGTAACTTCTTCATAATTATCTGGAGTTTTAACAGGTTTACCATTTTTACCCATTACAACTTCACCTTTTTTAAGTTCCATAATCTCAACGTCAGTGATCATCTCATCACCTTCTTTATTAATTTTTTTAATAATAGTATCTCCAGATGTTACATCTTCTTCTAATAAGTATGTTGATTTACCATCTTTAGACTTTAATGTTTTTGCAATAGTTCTATCTGTTGTGGCTGTTGCATCATCCCCTAACATTTTAATTTTTTCTGCAAGCTTAAAGAAATATGGAGGAGGTGTAGTTGTTGATTGTTGTACAACTTCTTTTGCAACTTCTTTACCTGCACCTTTACCAAACCCAGAAAATATTCCAGATTTTACTGCACCGATTCCTGCACCTACACTACCCATAAGTTTTAAGAAATTACGTTTCGTCATACCAGCTTTTAAACCAATACGTCCGCCTGTTGCATTTTTCTTACGACCTTTAGGATCAAAGTTAGAAAGCTCTACTGTTTGTTCTAGTTTTTTATATCCTTCAGGATCTGTTTCTTTCATAAATTTTCCAAACTCATCTGCAATGTCCGGATTAGACATATCGATACCTTTACCTTCTTTCATAGACTGTAAAGTTTTTTCTGGCTTTGTTGCTTTTCTTAACTCTCTCATTTTGACCATATTATTTGAAAGAACGTCGTAAACAGCTCCATAAATTTTTGATCTAGTTGAATCATCTAAATCATCAAGAAGAACACCGTCTCCAAATATTTGTGGGTTATTTTCTACTAAAGCTTCTGATGCCATTTCCGCATCGTATTTAGGATCTCCTGTTGGAAATATATCATCCACTGCTGCTGCAATTTGCTCATCATTTACATTGTCTAATTTTGAAGGTGCATACTTATCTAATTCTCCTCTATCATACATTGCTTTATATTCAGCAATCTCATCTAACCTTGCTTTTGCCATTTTCTCTAATTCTTCTATGGTCTCATCTCCATACACAAAAGTATTTTCAGAATCATTTAATATTTCTGCGTAATAATTATAATCAATACTACCATCTTTATTAAACTTACCGGGTTTACCAAAGTTTTTCATTTTATCTCTTATTACTGCTGATTCCGGTCTTGGTATATTGAAATCTTCTAAAATATTTAAACTAAAATCTGGTTCATTTTCTAATACTTTAATTGATTTCTTACCAAATTTCTTTCTTACTAAATCTAATAAACCTTGAACACCTTTTTTACCTGCACCAATTTTATAACCAATACGACCACCCATTGCTTTTTTCTCAGGGTCATCAAAAGATTTTTTTAAATCTTGATATTCTTTATTTTTTTTCATACGTTCTTCTAAAGATTTAATACCTTGTTCGTTTTGTTTCATAAGTCTTCGTCTAATATCATCTTCTGTCTCTGGAATATTTTTACCACCTAAAATAGGTTTATTAGGATTAACAGCACTACGATCAAACATACTGACAACTTTTCTTTCATCAATAGATTGTTTGGCTGCTTTCTGTCTTAACAGAATCATTTCCATATTGTTAGGCATTCTGCCTTTACTTGCTTTAAATGCTTCTATTAAAAATTTTAACATTAATAGTAATTCCTTTTACGTTGCTCTTGTGGTTCATCCACATAATCTTCAGGGTGTTGTAATAATCCTGCCTGCCTGAATCGCATAATCGCTTGTGTTGTACTATCAACAAGGTCGTCATGATCGCCATAAGGAAACGCAGCGCACTCTTCAATGACGTCATCTGCAAATTTCTGTTCTGGTGCCCATATCATACCAGATTCAAACAAAGGTGCAACAGCATTTACACGTGAATGTTTATCGTTTCCACGAGACGGTGTAAAGTTCACAACCGGTATATCCATCTGTCTAAGCTCATATGTAAGAGGTAAACCTGATGCTTTGGCCTCAACTATAACCGATTCTGGTTGCCAATACTTATATTGTTCTAATGCAAGTCTCCTTAATTCAGGAAACTCATACCTACCTTTTATAGAATCAAGGAGCATAAGATTAGCTCCTGAGTCTTGGTCCGGGTAAAATACACCCCAAGTGGTGATCGCAGAATAGTCTGCAGTTTCTTTTTTTAAAAAAGCTGTATCGTAAGATTGTATGACATGATGTAGTTCCGGTATCCAATCATTCTTCCACACTCTCCACCATTCTCTTTTTATAATTGCACCTTCATCAGACGTTGGGTTTTGCATCCACTGCGCATTCCATTTGCCCGTGGGCAGTGTTGCTTGTACTTTCTCTAATTCATCGAGTTTCCAATACTCTGGCCAAACTGGTTTAGCTTTCTTTGATCCGTGTTCCATGATTGCTGGAAAAGAGACCACGTGCCACTGATCAGCTTTAGCTTCTTTTTGGTTCGCAATTAATTTTCCTGTAAGATCTTTGTTAGACCATCTTGTCATTACCAATATAATTTTACCACCAGGTTGTAAACGTTGTCTAGGTCCTGATGTATACCATTCATAAGCAGACTCCATTGCAGTAGGACTCATTGCATCTTGCTCAGAATGTGGGTCATCAATTATTAATAAGTCAGCACCCCGTCCGGTTATTGCACCGCCGACACCAGCTGCAAAATACTCACCACCTTGTGCTGTTTCCCACCTACCAGCGGCTTGCGAATCTTCTCTTAGTCTTGTTTCAAATATTTTTCCATACTCGTCACTATCAATCAAGGTCTTAGCTTTACGACCAAATCGTACGGCTAGTTCTCCTGTGTGAGTTGCTTGGATTATTTTTAACTTAGGGTTACGGCCCACCATCCACGCTGGTAACAAATAACTTGCAAATTCTGATTTCGTATGACGTGGAGGCATGTTTACTATCAGTCGGTTTATTTCACCCGATGCAAGTTGATTAAATTTTTTTGCTATGTGTCTGTGGTGCGAGCCTTCTACAAAATCGGGCCACACACATTTGACAAAGGACATGAAGTCATCTCTGGCTTTACCTTGAATTTGTTTTTCTGCATGCATGACTTGCAGTTTCTTGAATGTCTTTCTGACGTCTGCAGGTAGCTTACTAATATCTACGTTATCTAAATTCATAAAATTTTTTAAAAAATTTTTTTATAATTTTTTTGCACCATAAAGTGTTGGATATGTTTTTACCACCCTTATCTGTCTAAATCAAGCAATACAACCTAGAGTAGTGGGACCCCTTTTTGTGTAAAGGGTGTATGGGGTCAAGGTTTTAATCGATACTGGTATTGGATAGGGATCCGTGATGTGTGGTGGGTGAGTGTGTGTCCAACAGGACACACACATGTTTGTGTATTAGTCTAATACTACCATGTATTGTTTAGCGAAGTGTTGCTTGAACCAATCCAATCCTTTACGAACTGTATTATAATCACCAAACATTTCACTGCCAATGATTGCATCATAGACAGCCGCCGCAAACTCTGGCATCGTTGTCTTCTCACCAGTAAATCTATTCTTAACCTCAACCTCAACTGTTGGGTCTTCTGGTAATTCTACATCAAATGGTAGTTTGTATTCTTTGTTATTGTATTTAATTGTTTTCATATTTCTCCTGTATTTGTTATAGGACTATCCTAGTTTATTAGGATAGCCCTGTCAATTAATTAATTCCAGGCTGACTCCACAACGCCACCATTGGTAGCTTTGTTAAGCGCCTCCAGGTATTCTGTTTCTGTCATCTTGAGTATGTCAAGACAGAACATGTGTTTGTTTGCCTGTAGTCCAGGTGTTCTTAAATAATCTGGCACCTGGTCCAATAATTCCTGGCGCTTTGAGCCACCTGGTAAGTATTCTGCTTTAATTGTTTTCATATTTCTCCTGTATTTGTTATAGGATAATCCTACTCTATAAGCTGTCCATTGTCAACCTTTTGAATAGAATATTCTGCACCATAATATCTTGAGTCGTCATTCTTGACCTTGGCATAACCTTGGGTTTCTCGTCTGTGTCTGATAAACTCTATCGGTCGACCATGTTCAATACTTTCCATGTGTACTGATAACCAATTACTTTCACAACCTTGACTACAGAAATATTTATCTCGCATTCCATAATAACTATTCCTATGGTCATAATCTCTATCGAGTCTTGCATATCTTCCACGAATTACTCCACGAGATTTTAAAAATCTATCTTGTGTAACATGTGTATGGCAATTAGGTCCTTGGCAAAAATGTTTGTTTGGCATTAGTGCCTCACTTTCCAACTAGTAGTCGCAGTTCTGTAACCATGACTATCCAAGTCGTAATAAACATAATAAGGTGTTCCATTCTTTGCAACACCATAACGAGATTTCTCGTCATGCTTACCTTTTCTTGTAATGTGTTTTTTGTGCTTACTAGCCCAATATGTAATGTAAAATGTTTTGTCCATGTTTCTTTCTCCTGTATTTGTTATAGGACTATCCTATTACAGATAGCCCTATTCGTCAAGTATTAATTTATACTTTCTTCATATTTTTTTCTAGCCAATATTTTCGCCTCTCTTGATTGATGTTTATTTTTTAACCCTTTAATCATACTTGCAAGGTTGCTCGGATTATAGATAGTTAAGCCTGTTGAGTTGGTTCTAATTAATTCTGCCTCATCAACTTGAATACCTAACTCGGTAGCCAACTCAATACCCTCGCTTAGATATCTATATGCTTTCAATCCAATTTTTAATTGGTCGCATTGTTTGGTAATACTATCAATCCATGTTTTATGTTTAGATACCAGATTGCCTTTTGCAATTCGCCATGCCTCAAATTGTGTGTACTCATCTTTGGTACATGCGATTGCACGTGAACGACAGTAAGATGTACCAATTACATCAAGATAGTATTGGTCATTAAAAGTTTTAGCCATGCCTGTTTCATCATTAGAAGAATGATAACCACCACCATGATATCCGAGTGCTTTCATACACGCGTCCACATGTTTTGTTTTGTGTGGGTTATCCTTGTTTTCTGATTGTTGTGCAAAGATATCTGGGTTGCAATCCATTGCTTTTAAATCTTCTCTAAAATATGCAACTGCAAATTCCTTACCCTCATCACTACTATACTCATTACCATTTAGATTACCAAACAAACCAAAATCAAAATGTGATTTAGTTTCTTTTGCGTCGCCCTCGTCGTCAGTATCTTCATTGTGTGCAAAGTAAAAACATTTATCTTTTGCAACAACATCACAAGGTTGTCCATACTTCTTTTTAAAAGAACGCAACACAGAAACATCTTCTGGTGGATAAGACCTTTCAACAACATCAACTGCAAGTCTATGTGCATGTTCGTATTGTCTATCAACATCTTCTCTTGCTTGAAGAAATGCCTCTCGTTCTTGAGTGTCCTCGTTTTCAAAGACATTTTTTATTTTATTGAACAACTTGTTTCGTAGTTCAGTATTCATTCTTATTTTTGTCATAATGACCTTTCTGTTAATTAATTAATTTTTTTTAATTTATACTATTGACTTTATTTGTCAATAGGATTATATAGGATTTATATTATTTATTTGTTTATGTTAAGATAAATAATTAGATTTGGGGTGTATCATAACCATCACCCCAAATTGAAAGATCATGGCTAGAAAGGTTTGATCCCGAGTATAGCCCACTGATCCCTGATCCAAGTGGATACAGGCACAACGGTAAGCAGAAACTGTATCTGAGAATGTTGTGTTGCGCGACTTGGATCTGGGATCAGTCATTGTTGACTGTGAGAATAAACACTAGAACACGGGTGAAGATAATTGGGGTACCGGTCCAATGAGACTAGATAACTTGCGATCTCTAGGCCCCGCGTAGCATAGTGACTGATCATTACTGGTCCATTGGTCTTTGTAGATCTTAGGATATAGGCGCAGTAGGATGCGTTAGGAATAATCTCGGGTGAGACCTACCGAGAACCAGTTTAGAATGATTCTAAAAATCATTCTAAAGAAGGAGAGAGTTGAGCTTCAAGCCTCAAGCAGCAAGCAGCGCTTGACAATGGCTCAAGGATAATGTAGGATGAATTTAGAAAGGAATAAATATGAATGATGATATAAATGATAGATCAGTAAACCCACTGATTAGAATAGCAAACGCCCTGGAAGAGATCCTGCGGCTGGTGAAGGAAGATCAGGCTAAGACTGCAGAGCGTTACAAGGAATTAGACAATGAGTAGACAACCCGGGCCAGCAATGGCCCGCGTTTACCTGCAGCACGCGCGCTGGTTAGAGGCCCAAGGACCGAGCTACAAGCGGCAAGCCACAAGCTGCAAGCGTCAAGCCGCAAGCTTGACAAGATTAAATTACAATGTTATTGTATCCTATAAACTAAAGGAGAAAGAAGTATGAATACTAAAGAAGCATGGACCCTGGTTGGAGGGCTAAGTAAACCGTCAAAGATGCCAGGCTGGGCAATTGGTATACCAGCGGCTGAGTGCAAGACTGGAAACAAATTAAAATTAATACCTAACTCAGTTTGTTCAGGTTGTTATGCTGAAAAAGGTTGTTATGTTTTCGCTGTTGTACAAGAAGCTCAATACAAGCGCCTGAAGGCAATAGATCACCCGCGATGGGTTCAAGCAATGGTAACTTTAATTGATTCTAAAAAGCCAGATGTTTTTAGATGGCACGATTCAGGAGATGTACAAGATTTTGATCATTTAATGAAAATATTCAAAGTGTGTGAGCTCACACCTTCAAAGCGTCACTGGATGCCGACTCGTGAAGCGTGGATCAAGGACCATATGCACAAGGCGCCAGCGAATCTAGTTGTAAGATTTAGCTCACCGATGATTGACCAGGGACCAGTGAAGAGCTGGGCCAATACGTCGACAGTCTCAACAAAGTCTAGAACATGTCCAGCCCCTGACAACAACAACGAGTGCGGCGATTGCCGAGCTTGCTGGGACCCGCTTGTCAAAAATATTGAATATGGTAAACACTAGCATGACACACGTTTTTAAACATCCAAAATTTTACAGAATCCCCAGGGATAAGGAAGAAGCACGGGCTCAGCTCAAGGTACCTTCTTCTAATTCGGATCAGGTCATTAGCCGAGGAGACGCGACGGCGGCTGGAAGGCGTG
>WLWH01002404.1_pt1 | contig 10553 bp, 9 predicted proteins | sample 6712741 | NCBI WGS metagenome assembly WLWH01 (sample SAMN12718694, study PRJNA515312) | sponge metagenome | isolation source: marine sponge | host: Mycale hentscheli | place: New Zealand: South Island, Marlborough, Capsize Point | collected 2003-05-01 | reverse complement strand
GCAGATCAAGAGCAATCGCATGTACTAAAGATGAGTACACACAATTTGAACAATGGCGAGTTGCAAAAGCTAATGTTGTATCTAAACACCAAACATGGATTGATACAATTCAAAAACAATGCGATCAATTAAAAATAGGATTGAAAGCATATAGATATCTAAGCGAGGGTATTGAACTTGCAACTGAACTTGGAATACAAGTTGATGAGGCCGAGTTAATTAGAACTAACTCAACAGGATTGACAATCTACAATCCAAGCAACCTTGCAAGTATGATTAAGGGCATGAAAAATAAACAATCAGCTAACACAAGAGAGGCAAAAATATTGGCAAGAAAACAATATGAAGAAAGTCTAAATTAAAGTTTGACAATTAGGACTATCTGAAATAGGATAGTCCTAATACAAATAGAAAGGTATAAATATGATAAAAGATAAAACATTTAGAATAACTTATTATTCTAACAAAGATAAAAAACACATAACTAGATTTGGTAAGTTTGATGACAAGTGCAAGTATTGGACTAGTAAAGTTGGAACTGCATTAATAACTTATTTTGATATAGATAAACAAGCATATAGAACTGCGAAAGACAGTTGGAAAGTGAGGTACTAATGGCGCAACAGAATGATGAACATCTTGAAGTAATAAGCAAGAACAAAGCGAAAGCTTACGAAGAACAAAAGTCCATGCGACAGGAGTTAATTGATTGGGTTAAAAGTTGTAACACAATGCACATGCAAGAACTTCATAGTGAAATGACAAGAATGAAAAGGAGTTGGAATGACTAGTTTTGAATTTTATTGTATTGTTACATTTTTTGGTTTGATAATGGGAATGGTGGTAGTAGCATGAGTAATAAACATTTTTGCCAAGGACCTAATTGCCATACTAATCCAACACAAGATAGGTTTCTAAAATCTAGAGGTGTGATTAGAGGTCGTTATGCATATTCAACAATGGACAGAACACCTAATCAATGGGGTTGGACTCCACATGGTTCTGATGTTTATTTCTGTAGTCAAGCATGTAAGTTAGAATGGCTATCACATAACATGGAAAACATTGAACATGGTCGACCGATTGAGTTTATTAGACACAGACGAGAGAGCCAAGGTTATCACAAGGTAACTGATGACACAGGTTATCGTTCATATACTACTATTCAAAGGGTTGACAATAGGACCGAAGTAGAATAGGATTATCCTATTAACAAAGAAAGGTATAATATGACAAAAACAATTAAAGCCGAGTACATGCCAGGAGGCGCAAGACGTCAAGAGATGTTAGACAAAGCAGTTGACTACATCAGAACACCTGGCCAAACTCAACAGATCAAGCATGAGTTTTGTTTGACTTATCTCAAGATGACAGAAACAGAATATCTTGAGGCACTTAACAAAGCCACAAATGGCGCAATGGTGAGGGACTTATGGAACTAAAACACACTACAACAGAGCCAGAGTTTAAGATCATCAAAGATAACAAAGATGAGCCGGATTTAAAAACGGCTCAAGATTTTGTTGGTGGAATGGTTGAGGTTATCACATTCCCTAATGGTGATGTCTTGATAGTAAATGAAGAGGGCAAGTTAATGAACTTGCCATTAAATCCAGAGGGGACAGCATTATGGAGAATGACATTTACTAAAGACAAGTATGCATTTGGTTATGATGACTGGGTAAGTGGCCCGGCTATCTTAATTAAACACAAGGCGCTCAAACATTGGGCGTAACCTTTCTTGCCCTGGCGCTAACGCGCCAGGGCGCACACATCACGGATCCCTATCCAATACCAATATAGATTAAAACACTTACCCCATGCACCCTTTGTACAAAAAGGGGTCCCACTACTCTAGGTTGTATTGCTTAATAGAGACAGTTTATTGACAATAAATCATTTTTATCCTATATATTAACGGATGAAAGAAAATAATAAATATACAAGAGTTAAAATTTTAGAAGATGGAACTCCGGTTAGGTTAGAAAATAAATCTAAAAAAAGTAATTATGTTAAAAAAAATTTTGTAAAAAAATATATTTCAAAAATTAATGGAAAATATATTTATCCAAAAGACTACTACAAACAATTTTATACCCCTGTAAAAGAAGGACCCAACTTTGCTTCTGGTAAAAATAAAAAATATATTTCAAAAATTAATGGAAAATATATTTATCCAAAAAATTATTATAAACAATACTACCCTTCTGTAAAAGAAGGGTCTTTTTTTTCGTCTGGTAAAAAGAAAAAAATGTATATAAAAAATGGAAAGTATAACTATATAAATAAATGCAAACCATCAGACTTTTTTGGTCCGTTTCTTCCCCCTCTTTTATTACCTGCTCCAATAAAACCTTTTTTACTACCTCAACCAGTAATACACGGCCAGAGAGGAATAATACCCAACGGATATTATTACAGAAATATGGAAACAGTTTTACAAAAACATAAAGATAAAAGAAAAGCTTTAAATGAAAAAAGACCTTCGCTTAATCTTATTTGTAATTATTGTAATAAACCTTTTACTCTTCCGGGAATGAGAGAAAACGGACACAAACAACAACCAATTAAATACTGTAGTGGTACGTGTCAAGACAGACAAGGAAGACTTAAAAAATTATGGATACCTAAATGGTTATTTAATTTTTATTTAAATAAAAAATTATTTAGAATTGTTACAGGTTTTAAAAATTCAAAACATAGCATGTTTTCATGGAATAGACGTTGGAGAATATTAGGAAATCATAACTATACTTTTAAAATATTTTTTGCAGGGGTTTATTGGAAAAGACACGGTTGGTTTTGGAACCCCAAATGTTTTTGGAGAAAAAAATTTAAATGGTTAGATAATTATAAAATAAAAAAGTCAGAAGAAAATAGAATTAATTATGTAAAAATTTATTCAAAAAGTAAAAAACATAAACAATGGGTAATAGATTGGCAAAAACGACAACCTAAAAATTCAAACTTTAAAATAGCTAATGCTTTAAGAGCTTCTATAGTAGGTGCTCTTAAAAGACAGGGAATAAGAAAAAGTCGTAGAACAGAAGAGCTTCTTGGAACTAGCAAAATAAATGCAAGAAAACATATAGAATCTTTATTTAAACCAGGAATGACATGGAAAAATCATGGTTTAGGTAAGGACAAGTGGCATATAGATCATAAGATTCCATGCGCTTCTTTTGACCTTAAATGCCCTGTACAACAGTTAGCCTGTTGTTTTTACAAAAATTTGCAACCTCTTTGGGCGATTGATAATATAAAAAAAGGTGCTAAATTAAATTACAATGAATTTGAATAACGTAGATATTAGTAAGCTACCTGCAGACGTCAGAAAGACATTTAAAAAACTGCAAGTCATGCATGCAGAAAAACAAATACAAACTAAAGCCAGAGATGACTTTATGTCCTTTGTCAAATGTGTGTGGCCCGATTTTATTGAAGGCTCTCACCATAGACACATAGCAAAAAAATTTAATCAACTTGCAACAGGAGAGATAACAAGATTAATTGTAAACATGCCACCAAGGCACACGAAGTCTGAGTTTGCAAGTTACTTATTACCAGCGTGGATGGTGGGCCGTGAGCCAAAACTCAAGATCATTCAAGCAACGCACACAGGAGAACTCGCCGTTAGGTTTGGTAGAAAAGCAAAGAACTTAATTGACTCTGAAGATTATGTTAAAATTTTTAAAACAACTTTACAGGAAGATAGCAAGGCCGCTGGTAGGTGGGAAACAGCACAAGGTGGTGAGTATTTTGCAGCTGGAGTTGGCGGTGCGATAACCGGACGGGGTGCTGACCTTTTAATTATAGATGACCCGCACTCAGAGCAAGATGCATTAAGTCCAACTGCAATGGAATCTGCTTATGAATGGTACACATCAGGTCCACGTCAACGTTTACAACCAGGTGGTAAAATTATTTTAGTTATGACTAGATGGAGTAATAAAGATCTAACAGGTAAATTAATAATGAATCAAAAAGAAGCTAAAGCTGATCAGTGGCACGTGGTCTCTTTTCCAGCAATCATGGAACACGGATCAAGTAAAGCTAAACCTGTTTGGCCTGAGTATTGGAAACTTGATGAGCTTGAGAAAGTCCAAGCAACACTGCCCACGGGCAAATGGAATGCACAGTGGATGCAAAACCCAACAGCTGAAGAAGGTGCAATATTAAAACGTGAATGGTGGAGAGTGTGGAAACACGATTGGATACCAGAACTACATCATGTCATACAATCTTATGATACAGCATTTTTAAAAAAAGAAACTGCAGACTATTCTGCGATCACCACTTGGGGTGTATTCTATCCTGACCAAGACTCAGGAGCTAATCTTATGCTCCTTGATTCTATAAAAGGTAGATATGAGTTTCCTGAACTTCGTAGACTAGCTCTTGAACAATATAAGTACTGGCAACCTGAATCTGTCATTGTTGAGGCCAAAGCATCAGGACTACCATTAACTTATGAACTTAGACAGATGGATATACCAGTTGTAAACTTCACACCAAGCCGTGGAAACGATAAACATTCTCGTGTAAATGCGGTTGCACCTTTGTTCGAATCTGGTATGATATGGGCTCCTGAGCAGAAATTCGCAGACGAAGTCATTGAAGAATGCGCTGCGTTTCCTTATGGAGATCATGACGACCTTGTGGATAGTACAACACAAGCGATTATGCGATTCAGACAAGCAGGGTTATTACAACACCCTGAAGACTACATTGATGAAAAGGTAGAAAAAACTAAAAGGAAATACTACTAATGTTAAAATTTTTAATAGAAGCATTCAAAGCAAGTAAAGGCAGAATGCCTAATAACTTAGAAATGCTTTTGTTAAAACAAAAAGCAGCCAATCAAGCTATTGACGAAAGAAAAATTGTTAACATGTTTGACCGTAGTCCTATTAACCCCAATAAACCTATTATGGGTGGTAAAAATATTGACGAGACCGAAGAACAGATTAGAGAAAGACTTATAAAACAAAATGAACAAGGTATTGCAAATCTTAAAAATAAATTAGATGACCCAGAGAAAAAAGCAATGGGTGGACGTATTGGTTATGCAGGTGGAAGTAAAGTTGTTCAAGGTTTATTAAAAGCATTACAGAATAAATTTGGTAAGAAAGCAATCACTACTGCAGACAAAGCACCTGTCCCTCCAAAGGCTCTAGAGCGTGACATGTTTAAAGCAGCGGATAAAAGATTAAGTGATAAACGAGAAATGACTGAGGATGAAATCTATGATTTTGCAGATGAAATAGGAGGAGAATTAGATGCTTATGATTTTGATGGCACAGTTGGTTCTGCAAACAGAATAAGAATAGAACATAAAGAATATATGGATGATATGTATCAACAATACAGAATGGGTAAACTAGATCCAGAACCAGGTGACAAATCAGAAGCTAGAAAAAGATTTCTACAAAATAAATTAGATGAAATGGAAGGAAGTGGTGATAGAAAATTAATGACTGTAGATGAAATTGAAGAGTTGTCTAATTTTGATTTGCAAGCTGAAATGGACGTTGCAAAAGCATTAGCTCCTAAAATGACAGAGCGATTACAATTAAAACAAAAGTATCCAGGAATTACAGATGATCTGTTAGATAAAATTTTAATTGATGATAACATGCAAAGAAAAGCAGAAGTGCTAGCAACCCTTGATGAAGCATTTAAGATGATGGAAAAAGGTAAAGGTTCTGATGAGATTTTAGATACTATGAAAAATGTAACTAGAACTAAACAAGCTTATGGTGGACGTGCAGGATTTAGAAACGGAAACACTGTAGAAGATAAAATTAAAGAAATGATAAAAGATTTTGACAAATACCGAAAAGGCGGCGGTAAGATTTCTTATAAAAAATTTAAAGCAGCATACATACCAGAAAATTTTGCAGCAGGTGGTGTTGCAGGATTACTAGGCGAAAGACCAAGATACCAAACAGGTGGTGATGTTGCATTCGATGCAAGTGATGCATCTGTCTATGGATCAAGTGCAATCAGCGTTACACCAGAAACTGTTGCAGATGCATTTGGAAACCAAGTGCAACAAGAGATGGGAAACACTTACAACCCACCTTTGATACAAAAAGTTGAAGAAGAAAAAGCAAACGTAGAAGATACTAAAAAAGAAGGCATCATGCAGAATGAAAATATTGCAGGCAATCCAAATGGTGTAGGTGTTAACGAACCAAAAAATGATTTTTTTCAAGGAAATATGCTTCCTATAGATAACAGTATTGATACTAAATTACGTGATCCTAAAACAGAAGTCAAACAAGCTAATGACCTACAAGGTGAACCTTTAGTAAAACAAATTCAAATGAGTATGATGACAAGAGATGTTAAACCGGCTCATTGGAATAAATATGCTCAAGACGTTATGGATACAAATGGATACCCTTCTAAAACATTAGCACAATACGCAGAAGAAGCTGGAGTTAAAACTAATCAAACAGGTATATTAAAAGCAGCACCTATTACAAACTTACTCCCTCCACTAAGAGGAGGCGCTGAAAGAGGTGGTATAAACTTTCCACCTGCATTAGAAAATAGACCTATAAATCAAATGCCTATGTTACCAACTGATGTTCCTTTTGGTAGACTAATGCCAGCAACTCCAATAGCAACCCCCGGATCAGGCCTTACACAAGAAGCAATTGCAATGCCTTTTGCTATGCCTACTCCTAATACTTCACCAATAGGACAAGCAGCAGCGATGGCCAATGGCGGACGTGCAGGATTTGCAGGTGGTGGTATGGGACGTAGAGGATTTTTAAAATTACTAGGGATGACAGGTGCAGGAATCGCTGGACTTAAATCAGGACTAGTAAATATTTTAGGTAAAGGTACAGGTAAGGAAGTTGCAAAAGAAGTTGTTAAACAATCAACATCTACACCTCCTCCGTACTTTTTTAAACTAGCAGATAAAATTAAAATGTTAGGAGATGATGTAACAGCTACTACAGATAGAACTATTTCTAAATCTTTAAAATCTAAAGATGGTACAGCAGATTATATATTAGAAGAGGATATGGTAACAGGAGATACAATCATTAAAAAAATTAATAAAGAAGGTGATGAAATGATCACTGACGTAGAGATCATGGAACTTAGAAAAGGTGAAGTTGTTCGAGGTAAAGATGGTAAACCTGTTAAGACTCCAGACAGTTATGAAGAAGTTACAGAAGCTAATGCTAGAATTGAAGGAGATGTATTTAATGATCCTTATTATACAGATGGAATTAAGATAGATGATATTATGAAAGAAGTTGGTGATCAAGTTGCACCGATTAAAAACCAAACTATGAATCAAACTAAGTCTATCAAAAAAGCTTCTGGCGGTATCGCTAGAATGTTAGGAGAGTAATGAACTACATAGAAAAAATCTTAAATGATTTTGAAGATGACTTTGGTCCAAGCGCCACGGTCCAAGAATCACGACCTATGTTTAATGATGGTGGTATGCTAGTCAAGCCTAGTGACGACGGATCACGGCCCGGGTATGCTAAACAAAAAATGGCTGGGTTTGCTCCTGTATCAGAAGCACAACAAGCAGGTAACCTTGCAAAAAAAGAAAATAGACTTTCTAAGATTGGCGAGTTGTTCATTAATAAAGATTATAAAAAATTAAAAGTTAAAACTAGAAAAGCCAGAATGGGCAAAGGTTCTATTGATGCTGGTGGTGTTTTAAATGCACAAGATAAAACCATGTTAAATAATATTATATATGATGGAACTGTAAAAGAACAAAACGCTTTAGCTAAAGAGTTAGGTATTAATCGTAGATATATGATTGAAGTTTATACTGAATCTGAAAAGTTAAAAAATGAAGGAAAAGCACTGCAGCAATCAAAAGCAAAACTAGCTCAAGTTCAAAATCAAAAATTAATATTTGATGAAATTTCTAATAATAAAAATGCCACTGTAGAATCTATGGCTAAAAAATTTAAAATGACAAAAAAAGAAATTACTAAAGAATCAAGTAAATTATTAAAAAATGTATATGCACAAAATGTTGCAATAGGAAAAGGTCCTGAATTTGATATAAATTCAAGGGGTCAGAAAACTCTTAAATCGTGGTTACCTGATAACTTTGAAACAACTGATTCTTTTTTAGATAATTTTTCTAATATAAAAGGTTTAAAAAATGTTCAATCAGAAAACATGAGTATATTAATAAAAAATGCTTATGGTAATAACCCTAAAAAATTTACAGAAGCTATGAAAGGACTTAGTGAATATAATAAACTTGTTAATACTTTACCAGAAGGTTTAAAATTAGATTTAGATCACCCTTTGTCAAAAGCTTTTTTAAAAGGATCAGGAGTTTCTCCAGATAAATTATTGTATGTAACTCCTATAGATAGATCGTATAATAGAGGTTTTAAACAAACAATAAGTATGGCTTATGATAAAGCTTTATTATCAGGGGATAAACAAAAAATAAAAACTATAGAAAAATTTGCAAAAGATATTGAAGTAAATATAGGTAAAGGTTCTGGATCTAAATTTGATTTTGGAACAACTGCTTTAGGAAAAAAAACACAAGAAAATCTTAGGGAAGAAGTACTATCTAATTTAAGAGAACAAAATAGAACTGGTGAACTTTTATCTAAATACAAAAAAACTAAAGAAGGTAAAGAAACAATTAAAAGTATATTTCCTTCTAATAGAGCTGAATTAAAAATAAAAAAAATAGATAAAAAAATAATACAAAACATACAGAGCTATAGTAAACTTCCACAATGTAAAGTTGCTGCTGCAGACGGTGGACGTATTGGTTTTGCTTATAGTGACGAATGTATTAGAGATGGTTTAAAAGAACAAAAGATAGAAGCACAAAAAGGAAATAAAAAAGCTGCACAAGAATTAGTACAAGTTGGTAAAGTTGCAACAAGAGCTGGGTTACTAAAAAATTTGTTAGGTCCGGGAGCCATTCTTGGTGAAGCAGTGTACGAAGGTGCAATGATTGGTAATAAAGTTTTAGGGGGTAAAGAATTAGATCAAGCTTGGGCTGAAAGTTATTTATCTTATTTAGATCCAAGAAAATATTCTGGTCAACTAGATTCATTAAAGATGTCAAGAGACGCCATGACAACTAGAAAAATAAATGATCAAACTATTGATGGACCAAATGCAAATATTCTTAGATCAGGTTTTGCAGCACAGGATCAAGTAGCTGCTTTTAATGAGGCCATAAATGAAAGAGAACGTGCAAAGAGAGCAGGTAGATTAGATCAGTATAGTCCTGCAGCAGCAGATGCAAGAGAACAAGGTAGATTTGTTGATCAATCAAAAGATATTATATCAAGTGATTCGTTTCAAGAAGCAACAAAACAAGCTCAAGAATATATAGCAAATAAAGAAGCTCAAAATAGATTTAACTTAGGAATTTTTGGAACTCCACAAGGTGAGTTATCAGAGGATAGAAGAAGATATAAAGCAAACAAAGCTATGAATGAATTATTTAAACCTATAACTAGAAAAGATGTTGATAAAGTTTTAAGAGCAAATAATGGATATACTCCTTATGCTTTTGGTTATGGTATGACTGATGAAGGAAAGTATGATGAAGATTTAGGTTATAAACAAATTATTGACGAAATGGATAAAGGTAGAAAACAAAGTTATTTTGCAGATAACTTTAGAATTGAAAAAGCAGGCGGTGGTATCGCTAAAATGGCAGGAGATAGATCAGGCCCACCACCACAATCAGGACCAAACTCACAAGGGTTGCAAGGTCTATTTAATCGTGCTATGAAGATAAAGGAGTAATAAATGGCAGATATAGATAAAGGACTCCCTAACACTAGAACTAAAATTGACATCCCTTCAGAAGAAGAGATGGCAGAAGAAGTTAGTGTTCAGGAAGAAGATATTGAAAAAGGACCTGTAGAGGTTATCCCAGAAGAAGACGGTGGAGTTACATTAGACTTTGAACCAGGATCAATAAATGTACCTGGAACAGAATCACACTTTGATAACTTAGCTGATATTTTACCAGATGATATTTTAGATCCGATTGGAAATGAAATGGTTCAAAATTACATGGACTACAAATCATCTAGAAAAGAATGGGAGAGCGCTTACACAACAGGATTAGATTTATTAGGTTTCAAATATGAAAATAGAACTGAACCGTTTCAAGGAGCTTCAGGTGCAACGCACCCAGTTCTTGCTGAAGCTGTAACTCAGTTTCAAGCTCAAGCATATAAAGAATTATTACCAAGTGATGGACCAGTAAGAACTCAAGTTATTGGTAAAAAAAATCCACAAACAGAACAGCAAGCACAACGTGTTAAAGATTACATGAACTATTTAATCATGGATACGATGAGTGAATACGAATCAGAATTTGATTCTATGTTATTTCATTTACCACTTGCAGGTTCTACATTTAAAAAAGTTTACTACGACCTACCACTTGGAAGAGTGGTGTCGAAGTTTGTACCAGCAGATGAATTAATTGTTCCGTACACAGCTACCTCATTAGATGATGCGGAAGCAGTTATTCATACTGTGAAAATTTCTGAAAATGAATTAAG
>WLWH01002403.1_pt1 | contig 10555 bp, 8 predicted proteins | sample 6712741 | NCBI WGS metagenome assembly WLWH01 (sample SAMN12718694, study PRJNA515312) | sponge metagenome | isolation source: marine sponge | host: Mycale hentscheli | place: New Zealand: South Island, Marlborough, Capsize Point | collected 2003-05-01 | reverse complement strand
CACAGATAGCATCTTCGACTCTATCTGATTTTTCTTTTAACTCTATCTCTGAGTTAGCCCCTATTTTTACAACTGCAACTTTCGCTGATAGTCTAGCTAATCTTTTTTCAAGTCTTATAATTTCACCTGGAGCTTTAGCTTTAGATATTAATTTTTTAACTGAATCAATTAAACGCTTTATCTCGCTGGTAGAAGTATCTACTTGAAGTATTGTATCTGTATCACTGGTCGTGCTCTTAAAGCATGATCCTAGGAAGTCTGGGTTTATAACATCTAAGTCATCACCAAGATCTTCATTGATAACAGTAGCACCGGTTAGCATAGCTAAGTCAGACATTGTGTCTTTCTTGTTTATACCGTATGTAGGTGCGTTTACTACATTTACTTTTATATTACCTTTAACCTTATTCATTGCTAGCGTAGCTAACACTTCGGTTTCTAAATCACCAATAATAAGTAAAGGTTTTTTGTTTTTAATTACGTATTCAAGTACTGACTGTATCTTACGTACAGATTCTATAGGTGACTCAATTAGTAACACAAGTGGGTTGTCAAGTTCTGCTATACGCTTTTCTTTGCTTGTAACAAAGTGAGAGTTTGTTAAACCTTTTTCGTATTGCACACCATCAACAAGTTCAAACTCTGTCTTGTCCTCTGTTGTAGGTTCCATTATAACAACACCGTTTTCACCAGCGGCTTTAAAAGCGTCACCGATTATTTTACCAAGTTCAGCATCGTTGTTACAACTAATAGCAGCCACATCATCTAGCATACTACCTTCTACTGGTATAACCTTTTTTTCTAAGTAATTAATTACTTTATCAACAGCACTTGTTATACCGTTTTTAATATTACGTATATTATCTTTGTCGATATTTTTATACGCTTCAGTTAGAATTGAGTGCGCTAGTACTGTAGCCGTTGTTGTTCCATCGCCAGCTTCTTGAACAGTTTTTCTAGCAGCTTCCTTTAGAAGCGTAGCACCCATATTTTCTACTGGGTCTAATAGTGTAATAGCGTTTGCTACAGTTACACCGTCTTTTGTAATCACAGGTTTGCCCTGATCATCTTCTAGTATTACACATTGGCCGCTAGCCCCAAGTGTGGAGCTAACAGCCTTTGTTAATTTATCTATACCTTTAAACACCTTATCTTTAGCGTCTTGACCAAAGTTAAGATTTTTGACAATTTTGTCAGTCATGATTTAATTTAATTTAATTTGATTGTATAATTTTATTCAAAGGTTTTAACGACTTGTGGTCCGCGTAAGTAACCAAGCTTTTTTTCGTAGTGCGCTATTGATGCGTCTATTGCTTGCTCAGCTCCTTCGAGGGTTTCGCGTCTCGTTACGTCGATCCAAGAATCTTCTTTTTTTGGATCTAGGTATTCTGTTTGGTAGAAACCGTTTGGTAGCTGGACTATACGCCAGTGTTTCTTTTTAGATACATGCTTCCAAAGGTTAATGGTTTCTTCACTTATTTGTGGTTGACTACTCCACGATTGAGTCTGGTAAAATAGTGTCATTGGTTTTGGTTTTAAATTACTATTTGGTTTGCCATTTCCCTGGCCGGGTATATTTTATATACTCACTTGGTTTTAGTGATTTTTACTTAATCTGCTATTGTCATAGTTACAGAAGTTGGATTTATTTCTAAATCAATAGCTTGCTGTATACCGGCTTCTATAGAAGTCACTTGTTCTTCGCCCATAGCTTCTTTAGTCCACTCAACTATTATTTCGTTTGTTAGTTCGTCAAAAGGAATAAATTCACTTTCAGGATTTAAGGCTACAGTTTGTGTGCCGATACTAGTTGACTGGTATGGATCTCCTTCTGAATTAAGCTCATCTGAAACTCCTGTTACTATCCAGTGCACGTTGTATACTACATCCGTGTGATCTGCTTCTGTTGGGTGTACGTCCACTGTTTTACAATTCCAATTATATGTTGTCGCCATATTTTTTAAATTGTTGAGTTTATATGCTCATTATAAGCAGCAATAACCTCATCTGTCCATTCAAGAACAGCGTGTTTTTCTAACTCTGAAGGTAAACTAGCTACATCTGTATCAGGTGTATAGCTTTCTCTTTCGTTTGAAGAAGATATAACGTTAGTTTCTTCTCCAATAGTTTCTGTTACTTCTACTAGGTATCTTGCTTGTAGTATCTTAAAATTGCCTACAATTTCTAATTTATCTAATTTTCGTGTTTTTGTTAATGACATTGTTATTTATTTTTAAATTACTCTATATGTTACTGTTCCTGCAACAGTTCTAACATTATATTGCGATATTGAAAATGTTTGTGTAGCTGAACCTGCTTCGACAAAAATTATTTTTGTTGTGCTTCTTTGGCCATAACCACCAAAATCAAGTCTATTAGGGGCTGTACCATTGTATGTTATAAATGATGGATTATCTGAATAAAACCCTTGACCATTTGTTGACCTAACGGTAAAAGGTAGGTTGTTTAAACTTGTAAGTGTCCAATCAACAGTTACAGCTGAAGACGAGCCCCAAAAAACAAGTTCAAAACTTACTGTAACAAAATCTCCAACTCTTTCGTAATATCCGTAGTGTGTGCCAGGGTTGGGAAAAAGCCCGCCATTTGTTACTACGCTAGATGTAATTGTTGGTGTGAAAGTGCCTTTTTCGTAATCCTCTAATAAATTAGCTGCTGCTGTACCACCTATGTAAAGACCACTTGCAAACTCATTACCTCCTCCTCCAGCAGCTTGCCAAGACGGCGCAGATCCAGAACCATTAGATGTAAGTACATCACCTGATGATCCATAGTTAGCACCGCCAATACCAATTTCTCCGTTTACTCCTACACGTAATTTCTCACCATTAGCAACCCAAAATTGCAATGAGTCATCTGAGTGGTTATATCTGACACGGCCTCTTCCTTCAGAACTATCGCTAAACCATAATTCACCTGTTGATGTCGCACCTGTTACTATGTTGACATATCCTGGTCCACTAGTTTCATAAATACCTATGGTATTGCTGTTAAAACTACTAAGTGGACCTGCGGCTTTTCTTACGTGAAGTTTAGAACTAGGAGAAGTTGTCCCTATTCCTACATCGCCGTCAGATTGAATAGTTATTTTTTGAGTTTCTGTACCAGAAGTACCTGTGAAAAAACCTATACCACCATACTCACTAGCTATTTTTAACGTATCGCCACCGTCAGCATGTTGAATAAAAGATCTTCGAGTGCCAGCTTGGTTGAATGATAAATAAGGGCTTCCGGTACTAGACGTTGTGCTTAATTGCAACAAATGGTCACCACCTTCAACCTCTAACTTTGCAGCTGGATCAGGCGTGCCAATCCCGACGTTGCCGCCACTTTCAATGGTCATTCTTTGTGATGAAGATGTCCAAAGAGCTAAATCACTGTTTTTGTAGTTGAGCAGGTTTACTTGACCGTCACTTGCGTTGTTTATTATTTGAAAGCCGTTAGCGTTAGCATCTGAGTCGTTAGACATTTTAAATCTAGTATTGCCAGTAGAATCATTATTCAGGTGCATATATGTGCTAGCGTCTGAAGAGGATACCTCTAACTTTGCATCAGGATTGTCTGTTCCAATCCCTACGTTTCCGCTTTCTCTTACTGTAAGCAGTTTATCTCTGTTCCTGTCTACAACGTTAAGGTTTATGTTTGTATTGTCATATTCTATGCCTAGCCTCAAGGCGCCGGCAGTGTTTTGAAAATCTATAGACCTGTTATCACCACTGTTTGAAGCTTCTAAAACTAATCCACTAACAGTGTCTGATACACCATCTATATGCAACTTTCCATCAGGGTTAGTCGTTCCGATCCCTACGCTGCCATTATCATATATAGTAGAATTGCCTTGCGCTGTACCACTTGTCCACTTAGAAACGTAATTAGCCGTGCCTGAGCCTGTCACTGTTCCGTTTCCACTACCAGTTGCTCCAGTCGTAATAGCTGTAACATGGCCTCTAGCATCTACAGTTATTTGATCAATCTTAGTTCCGTCAGAAGTTGAGCCATATGTTCCGGACAGTGTTGAAGTATCAGCGTGGTTAACAGTAATTGACCCATTAATACCTTGATTTGTAGTAAAACTACCACCCCCGGTTATGTCTGTTCCAGGGGAAATAGTAATTGTAGCATTATTTACTGTTGGTAATGATGCTGAGGTTATAAATCCTGCGTTATTATTAAATATGCTTAACCCAATTTCACCAGCAGCTTTTCTTCTTTCAGCACCACTATCTAGAACTATAAATTCATCTGTAGACGTCATAGCTGCAGTCATGTCTGCTAGCTCCGATAAATCTAAACTAAGACCAGTTGCTGTTGAATCTAAACCAGCACCTAATGTAATTTCAGTTAAATTTAAAGTAACTGCAAATGTAGAGGTACCGCTTTGATTAGCTGTAAATGTAGCGCTACCGTCAAGCCCCGTGCTTGTTGTCATGGTAAGCGTACCGTTATTTACTGTTGGTAACGATGCTGAGGTTATATATCCGGAATCGTTTGTCCATTGAGATATATTACCGCTTTTATTTGTAAGCGTGTTAGTGGATGAGGCTGTTATATAATTAGCACCATTGGTAAGTTGGTTATTGTTTGTTAGTGTATTATTTAACGTGATGGTATCTGTAGCGACATTGGTTGTTATAGTCAGAAAGCCTGTTGTTGCGAGAGTAATCGTATCATTATTACTATCCGCTACTACTGTTGACTGACCAGATACAGCAAAGTTTTTAAATATGTTTTGGCTTGAACCTCTATCAGTGTTTGTAATCGTAATCGTACCGCCACTTGATATTGAAGTCATCTCAGATTGAATACCGACTCCTTGAGCAATTGTAAAAGTTTCGCCATTTGTAACTGCCGTACTTTCTGTTCCGTTACCTTCCTTTATAGTCCAACTACTCATTGATCCCGTGCCTGCACCAATATCTGATCTAACCTGAGCGCCAGTCCGGTATTTTAAAACACCGGAATCTAGCACTACAAATTTATCTGTATCAGATGATGCTGCGGTTTCAACAACCGAAACATTATTTAAAAAGTTAATTGCCATATTATTTAATTTATTTTATTGTTATCCTACATATGTAAGTAATACTTCGTAAGCACCATTAGATATTGAACCTACAAATTCAACACTTAGATTAGCGCCTGATCTTGTTACGCTTGCGTAAACCGTTTCACCCGCAGAGGTTATAACTTCGCACTTAACATCTATAGCGCTAGCCCCTGTAAAAGAGTTGGTAACGTCATATGTAAATGTTGTTAAACCGCCAGCTTGACTACCACCTGTTAAAGAAACTCTATCGCCTAAAGCACCAGAAGATGATGAAGCTGCCCAAGTACCATCACCTCGTAGGAATGTAGAAGAAGTACCTCCCGCAGGAACATGACCTACATTACTACCTCCATCATAAGCCATTGATTGTACTAAAACATTACCCGTAGTTGGGTTAACAACTATTGGAGTTCCTGAAGAAGTACCTGGTGTTGTTTCATCAACACTAGTTACATCTTGAGTATTTGTGTCTACCCATGGAACGTTAACAACAAGCTTATCACTACCGTTTATTTGAATTGGATATGTTCTACTAGCTGTTGTTGAAGCTGAATTAGCTGCAACCGTCTGAGCAGTGTAAGAAATAAGATCAGCTCTAAAAACTGTTCCGCTTAAGTCAACACCTTGATCCGCTGTATAAGTGGTATTTGTGTCTGTCCAAGGGACATTTACTAGCATTTGGTCGCTAGAATTTAACTGAACTTTATACGATCTGCCAGCTGTGCTTGTTACAGTATTCCCTGCTACACTTTGATCTGTGTCAGATCCTAATTTAACTAAACCTAAAGTACTTGTAGTTGCTGTACTATATTGAGTGTCGGTTGGGGTTACCCATGTTCCATCGCCACGTAAGAATGTAGTTGAAGCGCCGCCACTTGGGACAATACCTAGTGTAGAACCTCCTGCGTATATATCAGAAGAAACAAACCCGTTTGCTGTAACACTAAAGTGAGCGGAGTTAAAACCAGCAACACCTTTTTGAGTTGCGCCATCTGTAGCTCCTTCACCCGCTACGTTTTGATCTGCTATAACAACAGTGTAGTCAGATAGTGAAGGACTAGAATTAGCAGCAATATTAGAATCGGCAAATATAAAATCACCAACTTCTACGTTTTCGGTAAAAAATGTACCCGCTGTAGTTACCACATAAAAATCGCCTTGATTTAAAGCGATGTTACTCGCACCTGTTAAAACTGGTATATTTGTATTTGCGTTATATCCTCCTTGGAAACCTCCAACTCCACCTAATTGAGATAATACATAACCTTTAGAAGCAGCGTCAGTATTAGCACTTGGTGTAGCAGGTACTGTTACTTGACCTGCAAAACTTGATTGACCTGTACCTGAAACTGTTAGTTCACCAGCTAGAGTAATACTATCATCTAAGTTTATAGTTAATGTATCTGTAGCTGAAGCACTTGTTGTTATGTTTGTCCCACCCGCTATGTCTACAGTATCACCACTGCTTATAGTTTGAGAAGCACCACTATCACCTGATAGAGTCCAAGTATAGTTTTCAGCTGCTGGTATAGTAACCGTAGAAACATCTATAGCAGTAACGTGACCTTCAGCATTTGTAGATACGCTTGTTACAGCTTCAAAATTACCACCATAACCTGGTGCATCTGTAGAGGTTGTATCAGTTCTACTTGTGTTGTCGTGGTTTAAAATTACATCTACTGCAGTTCCAGCGTTGGTTAAGTAAGTTCCAGCTGTTAATGACTCTACGCCACCGCCTACTTCCACCCAACCCGAGCCCGAGCCGGTGTATACTTTTAGTTTATCTGTACCAGTGTTATAATATATACTACCTTCTTGTGAAACGCTTGGATCAGTAGCTAAATTTTCTACTGCAAACCCTTCAGCTGGTATATTGTTTAAATCTATTGAGTTTAAAAATTGAATAGCCATTGTTGTTTTTTGTTTGTTTTTAGTTTAAATATGCTTTACCAGCGAAAGCACTTGAAAAGTTTAATGTTGTTTCGTTTATTGAATTAAATATATATTCTCCATATACAACCGTATTGGCTGTATCTACTACTGTTATTGAAGGAAATTTTCCTAAATTGTGCTCTATATTCCATGCAGTAGATGGAACGGCTTGTGTAAATACAAAATTTTTATCACTTAAAGCGTCAACATAAGATTTAGTAGCAGCATCTTGTGTGTTTACAGGATCTAAAAGATTTATAATATTACCATTACTGGTCATATTAATGTTATCTTCCATTGTTAGCACACCGCTTATTTCAGCTGTACTACCAATAATCATTGTTGTAGCTTCTATCTCCGCGTTGTCAACTAATAAGTTTCCACTAATTGTAATCGAAGATGTTCCACTTTGTGTTATAATACTGTTACTAAGAACTTGGGTATTTGTCCAAATAGGTATAGTATTTATAGTACCAGAACCTTCTATGTTATCGCTTTCTACAATGCCCCAATCGTTTATTGTTGAAGAGTCTGCAGCGGCATCTGCAACTGCAAATATAGAATCACCAATGTTTATTAAATCGCCTGAGCAATAAAAATTTCCACCAGCGTTTGCTGCTATATAGTAATCTCCAGTTAATACAGAAACTCTAGATCCCGCGCCACCTGGGCAGTTATATAAGTAAGATCCAGCGTTAACACCTGAAAGTATTTCACCTGTATCAGCTCTAAACGTACCTTTAAAATCTAGTAAACCAGTTACAGCTGTATCAACATAGCCTTTAGAAGCAGCGTCTGTGTCTGCTATAGGTTGTAGCGGTATTGTCACTTGCCCAGTAAAATTACCTGTACCTCCAACAATTAAATTGTTTGTTATAGTTACATTATCCGGTAATCCTATCTGTAAAGTTTGAGCGTTAGCAGTTGTTTCTATTTCGTTTGAAGTACCAATAATATTAAAAACTTCTTGTGGGGAAAAATCTACAGCGCCAGTTCCAACATCACCAGCAAAGTCTAACTCAATAAGAGTTAATATATAGCTAGATATATCTTGAAGATCTACGCTAAAATTAGATATTTCATCAGGATCTTGTGGTGTTCTTGATATTATAAATAAATCAGTAGTTTCTAAATTCGCTATTTTTGGATAGCTATATATTATTGGCATTTATTCATTTATTAAAAATTTGTAATTCTATAAGTAATTTGAATAATAAAATCTCTATTACCTTGTGTTATATTAGCGGCTAAACTAGTTGGATTACCTAAAACAAGATTCGCGCCGATAGTCCTATTGCCACTATTTGTATTTGTTCTAGCAACGATTGGTAAATTTTGACTCACCTGGTCTGAGGCTGAGGATTGTAGTAAATTGTTATCAATTTTTACTGCCCAGGAAACTACTGAGTTTTCAGGAGTAACATAAAGATCGTTGCCTGTATTAGTATAACTTGTAGTTCCTGTTGTGCCAGCTTTACATATAAAAGTACAAATGCCTAATGATACTATTTCGTTAGCGTTTACAGTTACTAATGTTATTTTATCTGTATTATTACCATTGAAAGCATTTACAAGTTCACTACCCGTAAAGGTCCTATTAAGTGTTTGCCACGCGCCTGTTACAGTTCCTCCTGTAGATGATATTGTTATTTCGGTGGCACTAGTTTGTGTTAGCTGCACATTACTACCTTCTGTTAGGTTTACCAATGAGTCATCTGTTCCAGAACCTGATGTTAAATTTAAAGGCACGCTATTACCAGATTTAGTTCCGGCATTTAAGTCATAAGTATCTCCACCGCCGCCGCCAGATTGTGCTACCCAATCATAATCACTACCTGTCCATGATAATACTTCATTATTACCAGCTGAGCTAGTGTTTAAATGCGCGTCAACATCTGCGTCTGTATATGCAGCGGGTATAACCGTGTTTCCTTCTAAAGCAGTGCCCGCTATTGTGCCAAAGCCTGGAAAGGATGTTTTACCGCTATTAGTGACTATCGCAGCGGCTTGAGTGTTTGTTATGGTAGTTGTATTACCTGCTAAAGCTGTCGTTGATGTTACACCCAGTTGCAAAGCATCGGTTATACCATAACCAGCTATAGTTGTAGGTTTGTTAGATAAGCTACTAAATTGACCGTCAAATGTTGACTTATTATTAAAGGTATTCCAGTCTGTAGAACTTAAATAACCATCTGTTAAACCGTCAGCAAGTGTTATACCTATTGTACCTGTGGTAGTTATAGGACCTCCTGTTATAGGTGCGGTTGTGGTAATTTCAGTTATACCACCACCACCGCCACCGGAATACTGTGGTATATTTAAAACACCGCCAACTAACGTAGCAGCACCTGACGTGAAATTAGTTGTTAGCGATTGTACCACACCTAGATTAGAAGTATAACTGTTAGGGTTGCTAGATAAATAGTATCTACCGTCTAAATTAGTTGTCACTGATGGTATGTCACCACCGTTTCTTGTTAATGTTAGCAAACCGCTATCAGTATTAAACGATGCACCTGTTACAACACGATCATCTACCTGTATTATAGTAGCTTGCCCTGTGTTTATATACGAATCTAGCTGTCCAATGGTAACAGACTTAGTTTTATTACCGTTACTAGCGTCAGATATAGCTATAGTATCGCCTGTAGCTAACTCACCTATTTGTGGGTATGAATATATTATAGCCATAATCTTAAATTCTTTTATAGATTATATACTTACAGGTAAAAGTGATAGTTTACAAACTAGTTATATAGTGACAATAGCCCCTTACTATATATACTTATAACCCTAATGTCACCCTTTCTTGAAAAATCACATTACAAATATAGGGGTATAGCGCTGCCCCCTATGTTATTGACAATCAGTCTGTTACAAAAACGGTTTTGAATTTACCGGGGCCCTCAAGTTTTCCTACGTTTTTACATATATATACCAGAAAATCAGCCACTTACGTAGAATGTTTTGACTTTTTCTAGCGGAAACTAACTAACTAATTTTATTTTTACAGACAAAATACGAACTACATTGGATAATAATAATGTAACTAACAAACAAACAGATTAGTTACACACAAAGAAGTGTAGTGCAATAACTACTAAACAAAAACTAGTAATAAATAAAACTACACTCTTTACAAACAAAATACAGTAACAACTGGATAATAATATAAATACTAAATAACAATTAAATAATTAACTATGCAAAATTCAATTCAATCAAAAAGATTCGTCATCAGAAAATCTCTAATAGGTTCTAATACTATCATTGAAGTTACATTCAAAAATGGTAAAACATTCAAGTACAATCACGATAAAGCTTATGAACTAATGTCTGAAAATCTTGACCACTTGTCTTGCTGGCTAAAGTATAACTCTTATACTTCTTCCACTTCAATACCAAAAGTACTACAAAACACTGAAGTACTTTAACTTGAAACAAACTGCTTAAATTCAGTATAACTAATGTCGTAGTTGAGCTATCGCCTTAGCGACATAAAATAACACGAGCATGCGATAACTAGTCACAATGGTAAATAGGTGAGTTCGATTCTCA
>WLWH01002402.1_pt1 | contig 10559 bp, 14 predicted proteins | sample 6712741 | NCBI WGS metagenome assembly WLWH01 (sample SAMN12718694, study PRJNA515312) | sponge metagenome | isolation source: marine sponge | host: Mycale hentscheli | place: New Zealand: South Island, Marlborough, Capsize Point | collected 2003-05-01 | reverse complement strand
ATAACGAAGATTCATTAACAAGTTTTAATCTTTCTTTTTGTAGAGTCTTTAATCTTTTAATTTCATCTAATTTTTCCTCTTTAGCTAAGTCACTTAGATTGCCATGTAAATGTGTTTCAACAAATTGACCTGTTGCCTTACCAATTAACTGTTCAAATGGCGCTGCTTCTTTGATCTTACCTTGGTCTACTAATGCCTGTGATAGTACCTGTTGACGTCTTACATAATTGTTTTTTGTTACAGCAAAACCTCTATTAACTTCGTTAGCTCTTGACTGTAAATACTTTTGAATCTTAGGCATTTGTAAAAGTTCGTAAGCTTCTTGTTTGGCTCTATTTGGACTATAACCAGCAGCTAGTGCTGCATCTTGATGGGTAGTTCTACCCTCATTCATAATTAAATACTCACAAAATCTACGTTGCATTTCTGTAAGTTCGACAGGGTATGCCGCCTTCTTTTTAACAATATCTTGACTCATACTTGCTTTATACATAATATCTTATATAAACACAATATATGAAAGCAAAAGAATTAAGACAGTATTTAGACAAATTCTTGAAATCTCCTGCCGCACAAAACGCTAGAGTTCAGTTTGAATTACCTAATGGGGAAAAATTAGACCTATATGAAATTCAATTGTTGGAAACTAGAATGATTGGTGATAGAGACACGCACATTTTAAATTTAAAAGGAGTTAAAAGAGGCGGTACTTGGAAGATGCCAAAAATTATTGGCAAACTATAAGAGGTCACCCTGATTAAATTAGAGAAGGATTTGTGGCGTGAGCTTAAAAGAATTAAAAGTAAAATTAGTTGGACAAGACTGGAAAACCGTAGCTTATTGGGTACTCCCGATCTATTGGGTTATAATGATCTTGGCAGGTTTTTCACTGTTGAGCTAAAGGTTACAAAAGGTTACCAAATACGCTTTTCACCCCACCAAATTAGCTTTCACATGAAACATAATTTGAATACATTTGTCCTTGTTGCTTGTGCCCCGGACCCTCAGCTTGTACGCTTGTACCCTGGTGCTCGGATCCTGGAGCTTGTGGACTTAGGCGTTAAGCTTGAACCCTTAGCGGTCGGGCTTGAACCCTGCGTGGGTTGGTTCGAAAGCTTGGGTGCTTGAGCGCTTGCGAGCTTGCGCTCTTCTTTCCTGAGCGCTTCATAAAATTTAGGATGTTTGAAAACGTGTGTCATGCAGTTTAGAACGGTTCTAATGTTTACCGTATGCAATATTACTTACATCATCAGACCAGCATTGTCGACAGTCTCCACACTGGCCGCCCTGATCCGGGGCCGGGCAGGTTGCGCCTTCGGTCACTACGGTCGATGTATGCGGCCAGCTGCCAGCAGCTGCTTGATCAATCATAGTCATTGATAATCTAATAATTAAATTTTTTGGGCATTGGTCCAGGTGGTCCTTAATCCAAGCTTCACGCGTTGGCATCCAATGCTGGATCTCAGGCGTTAACCTGCAAACCTCAAAAATTTTGTTTAGGTGGTCCAGGTCCTGGACGTCTCCTGAGTCGTGCCATCTAAAAACTTTATGTTTGCTGACAGCTTGTGAGCTTATCACCACGGCCATGGCCTCCACCCAGCGCGGGTCCTGAATCGATTCTAATCTTTTATATTGTGCCTGGACAATTGCAGGGAATCTTGCATAGTTACCCTTCAGGGCATAGCAGCCAGCGCAGACGCTGTTTGGAATTAACCTGAGTTTAGATCCGGTCTTGCATTCCGCTGCTGGTATACCATAAGCAAAACCCGGCATTTTGTCGGGCTTCGATAATGATACAATTATTTTTTTAGCTTCTTTTATATTCATAATTCCTCCTATAAACTCCTATAACATTATAATTTAATCTTGTCAAGCTTGCGGCCTGATTCCTACAGTCTACCGCTTGCGCCCTGTAGCTCGGGCCCTGATCCTCTAGCCATCTAGTATGGCCCAGGAAAACCCGGGCCATTGGAATTCCTGGACGCCTACTCATTTTTTAGAATAGGTCCCTTCGGAGCGCCGCCAGTTTTCTTCCAGGCTTCGAACGCTTCACGTTCGACTTGCTCGACTTTGTCCTCCCGGTCCAAAGCTTCAAAGACCGCGGACTGGATGCCCTTGATCTCGCTCCAACTCTTCACCAGCATGAGTCTTCTCATGATGTGAAGCTTAAGATGGTCGTTGTAATATTTGTCCAGGTCCGCTTTTCGATCTGTACGCATTTGAGGTCCTTTCTCTGTTAGATTAATATCCCATAATATACCATATGCCCGCAGCTGGCGCAACAAATTTATTTTACTTTTATGCAAATAAACTTATTGACATATCTCGGAAAATCCTATACACTTGGACGGTGGCTGGGGATGGTGGTATACGTGACGCTTGAAATTATACGGGTGGGCCCACCCCAAAAAAGCTTGGGTCCAAGCTTGAGAGCTTGAACCCATATCCCTAACAGATTGGAATTTTTTTTCGCAGAGATTGGCCACTGTCAATTAATACACAGCATAACACCAATTGGATGTTTAGGCCAAGATGCGAGCGATCAGCAAAATCTTATATAATCCTATTGACAGGGTTTGTCAATAGTGTATATTAAAAATATGCAAATAAATAAAAATAACAGAAAGGACACAATGTCAAAAATAAGAATGAATACAGAGTTGCGAAACAAACTCTTTAATAAAATGAAACATACATTTGAGAATGAGGACACGCAAGAACGTGAGGCTTATCTTCAAGCAAGGGAAACTGTTGACCAACAATATACAATGGCAAGTGAACTTGCAAAAGAAGTTGTTGAAAGATCATATCCAACAGATGATGTTGCAACATTAAGACACTTTAAAAAGAAGTATGGAAGTCCATGTGATGTTGTTGCAAAAGATAAATGTTTCTACTTTGCTCATAGTGAGGACAAAGATGAGGATGGAGATATTAAAGAAACTAAATCACACTTTGATTTTGGTTTGTTTGGTAATTTAAATGGTAGTGAGTATAGTGATGAAGATGGAAAGAAATTTGCGTTTGCATATTACCGAGAAGATTTAAAAGCTATGGATTGCAACCCAGATATCTTTGCACAACAAAATGAAAACAAAGACAACCCACACAAAACAAAACATGTTGAGGCTTGTCAAAAAGCACTTGGTTATACTAACTATCGTCATAATGACGATCAAGGTATGGCAAAAACTTTTAATGATCAATATTATCTTGATGTCATTGGAACATCTTATTGTAGATCAAGAGCAATAGCTTGTACTAAAGATGAGTATGAGGCATTTGAAACTTGGAGAATTGCAAAAGGTAATCTAGTTACGAAACACCAAACGTGGATTGATACAATTACTAAACAATGCGATCAGTTAAAGATTGGCTTGAAAGCATATAGATATCTTTCAGAGGGTATTGAACTTGCAACTGAACTTGGAATACAAGTTGATGAGGCAGAATTAATTAGAACTAACTCAACAGGATTGACAATCTACAATCCTAGCAATTTGGCTAGTATGATTAAAGGTATGAAGAACAAAAATCAATCAAGAGAGGCGAAGATATTGGCTAGAAAAAAATATGAAGAAAGTATAAATTAACGATTGACTTATATCTGGGATTACTATAATATCCCAGATATATTAACTAACATAGAAAGATATAAAATGAACGCAGAGAAACAAACGCAAGTAAAAAGTCCGACTATGCAACTAATTGATGTCTGTCAAAAACAGAATGAATTAATTTTTGCAACTCGTAAAAGATTGTTCAACCTTGAACACAAACAAAAAACAGAAACAATTTTATTTTCTGGTTTAATCGCAATACAATTCATTATGGTTGTTGCATTGGTGGTGTCACATGGTTAATGGCGAGAAATTTGAAATATCTTACTATGCTAAAAAGCATAGTAAGTTTATCACTAGACGTGGACAATGGAATGATAAGTGTAAGTATTGGTTTAGTAAATCTTTAAAACCATTAATTACATACTTTGATATTGACGCAAATAATTATAGAACAGCGAGTGGTTCTTATTGGATAAAGCGAGGTAATGATAATGCCGAATAAACATTTTTGCCAAGGAACTAATTGCCATACACAAACAACACAAGATAGATTTCTAAAATCTAAAGGTGTAATTCGTGGACGATATGCAAGTACTAACATAGATTATAATTTTGAGAGTGGTTGGTATAATAATACAAGAGGTAAATACTTTTGCAGTCAAAGGTGTGAGAGTGATTGGCTTAATCATAACATGGAAAACATTGAACATGGTCGACCGATAGAGTTTATCAGACACAGACGAGAAACCCAAGGTTATCACAAAGTACAGAATGATAATCGTTGGGGTTCAAGTTTTAATATTGAAAGGGTTGACAATAACAGAGAATAATATAATATCCTAGATATAACAGAAAGGACAACAATGAGTAAATTAAAAGACGCAACAATGATAGACGCAACCGAGGAACGTAAGAATAGATTTAATGGTCAAACTGTTTTACTTACACCTCACGAAGCTAAGATACATGACGATATCTTTATCAATGAGGTGGAAGCAACTATCGAAGATAAGGAAGCAGGGATAGATGGACACTCTAAGAAGTGGCAGTTAGTTCGAGATGGATTAAACTATTTCAGAAAGAATAATGCCGAGGCATACATGGTATTACTCGATTAATACTTGACACAACATCTAGGGTATGGGACAATCCCATACCCTATGCAATAACCACATAGCTCACACAAAAATTATACGGGCGGGCCCACCCCTAAATTTTTTAGAGGTACCACGGGCGGGCCCACCCCAGATTGCTTTCGTAAAAGTCGACCACCCCTAAATATAAAAAGGGATCCTAAGTCATACTAAAGTTGAAGATTTAGACGATTATGGTATAAGTTTTGAAAACATATTAGTAGATATGCCAAACGAAAAAATTTTAGAAAAAAATTTTATAGCTATGGAAGAACTTTCTTGTCCTTCTGATTATAAACTTTTAAAAAACACTTATATCCTACACTTAACTGGAGGGTATCATTTTTTTAATCACAGATGTTTACCAAATAAAAATATTAAAAAAATTTATAGAGAACCTATTTGGCCTTATGTTGAAAGAATAAATATACCAAATTATAGAAATGGGTCATATAAAAAATTTCCTATTGCAACAGTCACTAAAACAGATCAATACCCAAAGCTTAATCTTCATATTGAAGGAGAAAAAATTAAACGAGAAAATCAAAAACAAACCCCTATAAAAACTTTTTATATGCACCGACTTGTTTCATTAGCAGTTCACCCCAACCCTGAAAATTTACCTGTTGTTAATCATATAAATGGTATTACTGTAGATTATAGACCTCAAAATTTAGAGTGGTCTACTGTAGCAAACAATAACAGAGGACAAAGACCTAGAGGATCATATGATACTTTATATGACATCATGGAATTAAAAGGGTTTGTTTAAAATATGCCAAACGAAAAAATTTTAGAAAAAAAATATCAGGGTCTAACCCAGGAAGAAACCGCTAATCTAATCGAGCTTGAACGTAGCGTAGCATTAGATGAAGCCCGTCCAAATATTACAAATAATTTTTTAAGTTTTGTAAAGTACGTTTGGCCAGAGTTTATTGAAGGTTCACATCACAAAATTATTAATAAAAAATTTAACGACTTGGCTACAGGTAAGATCAAACGTCTTATTATTAATATGCCGCCTAGACACACTAAATCTGAGTTTGCCTCGTACCTGCTCCCTGCTTGGATGATAGGGAAGAACCCAAAGCTAAAAATTATTCAAGCGACCCACACAGCAGATCTAGCGATAGACTTTGGACGTAAGACTAAGAACTTAGTTGATGAAGAAAAATACAAAGAACTTTTTACCACTAGACTCCAAGAAGATAGTCAGGCAGCAGGGAAATGGAAAACCGATAAAGGTGGTGAATATTTTGCAGCTGGTGTTGGTGGAGCGATCACAGGTCGTGGTGCTGATCTATTAATTATTGATGACCCACACAAAGAGCAAGACGTACGTGCAGATGGTAAAGCTTTTGAGAAAGCTATGAACTGGTACACAGCTGGTCCACGTCAACGTCTACAACCCGGTGGTGCTATTGTTATTGTAATGACCAGGTGGTCTACAAAAGATGTGACCGGTCAATTATTAAAAGCACAGAGTGAAGAAGGCAGTGATCAATGGGAAGTTGTAGAACTACCAGCAATCCTACCTGACGGAAATCCTGTGTGGCCAGAATTTTGGACTACAGACGAGTTACTTAAAACAAAAGCCTCGATCCCCGTTTCCAACTGGTTGGCCCAATATATGCAGAACCCGACTGCTGAAGAAGGAGCAATCTTAAAAAGAGATTGGTGGCGTGACTGGACAAACAAGTATCCACCACCATTAGATTATATTGTACAATCTTATGATACCGCCTTTACCAAAAAGACTACCTCTGACTTTAGTGCTATAACCACGTGGGGAGTCTTTACGACCGAGGCCGACGGACAGAATATAATACTGCTCAATGCATTTAAAGATCGCTATGACTTTCCAGAACTCCGGCGTGTAGCGTTACAAGAATACAGGGACTGGAATCCTGACATGGTAATTATTGAGGCAAAGGCCACAGGACTACCTTTGACCCACGAATTAAGACAAATGGATATACCTGTTATTAACTTTACTCCAAGCAAAGGAAATGATAAACATACAAGATTAAACGCCGTTGCCCCGCTTTTCGAGAGCGGCAAAATATGGGCGCCTATGCATGAACATTTTGCACAGGAAGTTGTAGAAGAATGTGCAGCTTTTCCATTTGGCGAATATGATGACTATGTCGATAGTACGACACAAGCCATTATGAGAATTAGACAGGGTGGTTTGGTTCGACATCCTGAAGATTATGAAGACGAGCCTGTTGTACGAGGAGAAGTAAAGTATTATGGCTAAAAAAACTATTATCGACGCAATCACAACACTCTATTCTAAATTGGGTGGAAACTTGTCCGATGTCCTTGGTACCCGGTCCAATGTCAATTTCATGGGAACCGGTAAATCTTCAGAACCTTTCTTAGACATGGATTTAAACATCGAGGCACTTGGTGCAATATCTAAAAGCAAAGCATTACAAGAATTAAAAAGTTCTGTTGGTTTTGCAACCGCTGACAAACTTAACGACGTACAAGCAACTAAACTTTTAACTAACATGCAGAAGATGGATGAGTTTTATAATCCACCTGCTGCTCCAGCAAACATCACGGACCTGGCAACAAGGACCAGGAATTTAGATGAAGAAGGTTTAGCATCTCTTAGAGAAAGAACCGGGGATACACCATTGACAGTTCCAGGACTTAGAGATGCAGAAGGTGTTAGACCAGCAGAAAGATCAGCTATGATGAATCCTGATGGTACAGTTATTCAAGATTCTAATTTAATGAAAAGATTAGATGAGATTGTTAAAAAGAAACAAGCAGATGCAGCAAAGACAACCCCTTTCGATGAAGCAGTTGAATACAACGCAAGACCAGAAGATGTTGTAAAAAATCTTGTAGAAGAAAAATTTGGTATAGGTTATTTTGATAATATTGGATCAACTCCCGCACAACGTGGATCTGCTAGAGAATTTTTAGTAGAAGCATTAAAAAAAGAAAATCCTAATCAAACAAATTTTGCAGACATCATAGAAGAAGTAGATGTAAAATATATTACAGAAGGTGGCGGAGGATTAGCAGGTGATCCGTTAACATTAGTTAATAAATACTTTGGTCCAAGAATTGCAGAGATGGTTCCATCAGGTGCAAGCTCAGAAGAGATTGCAATTTTTACAGATAGAGTTTTAAACAATGTAGTCGATGCAAATGGTCTACGTCCAGGTGATCCAAGATTTGATAGACTAACAGCAAAGTTCGTAGAAGATTTTGCAAGAGGCGGACTAGCTAAGATCCTGGAGGTTTAATGGGTAGACCAAGATCCGCAGTAAATTTAACAGAAGAACTTTTAAAAAAAATAAAAAATTTTAAACCAATTCCTGGAATTGGTTTTAGTTTAGAAGAAGATTCAAGACCGGGTAGAACATCTAAAATACGAATAAGACTTAGAAACCCTAAACCAGGGTATACTGGAAAAACTACTTTTTCTTTTGATGCAACTCCCGAAGGTTACAAACAAGCATTAAATACGATTGAAAAAATAAAACCCGCTGTTGGAAAAGTAAAAACTTTAAAAGAAATAGGTGCGGCTTCTAATCAATTAAAAACAGATTATACTAACCTTAAAAAAACATACACCGATGATTTAGTTAATTGGATTAAAACAAATGCTAAAGATGAAAAATACAAAACTAAAGGTGGTGTTGATAAATTATCTAAAGATGCTTTTAAAGAATTTAATAAAGGTAAATATATACAGATGCCTAAAACCGGTGCAACAGGATCAGATGCATGGCTTAAAAATAATTTATTTATAAGAAATGGAAAGTTTCAATTACCAAGAAATTACGAACTGTTAAAAGGTTTTAGCACTGGAAGCGGTGGTTATGGTGGTCAAACAAATATCTTAAAACAATTTACAGCTTATCAACTTTTAGATAAGAACCCTAATTTCACAAATATAATGCAGGATCTAACCGATTTTTATACGGGTGAAAAAACAAAAACAGATTTTAGCCAGCCAGAATTTATTAGGCTTCAAAAGTTTGCAAGCGACAATAATATTGGTGGTTCTAGTACACTTGGAAAATTTTTAGCTACCGCAGGTTTTAATTTTAAAAATAAAATATTTGACTTTACTAAATTTAGTACTGTTTACCAACAGTTAGCTGCTGAATTAGAACAACCTGGTGTGGCAGATTATAGAAAAGCACAAATAAAAACTGCTATGCAAAGAATTAGTAGAAACACAGATACAGTTTTAAAACAATTAAAAACAGAATATCCAAATTTATTTAGATCTCAAAGTATGGTATTAGAGCATGCAAACCCACAAGCATTTGCAAAAACAGAAAGTTTTTTTCCAAAAAATTTTAGATTAAAAGCTCAATATGCCCCATCATCATTTAATGCTTTAAAAAATATAAACTTTGACCAAGAATTTGTAAAACTATCAAGTCGTTTTAATAATGAAACAGACCCGATATTTAAAAATAAAATAAAAAATGATATACAGGCATTAGTAAAAGATTTTAATAACAAAACTAAAGTTAAAGGTGTAGGATATTTAGATGATTTAGATATTTCTTTTGGAAAAAATAAAATAAGAGTAACTGATAAAGCTAAACTAATTTCTGACCTTACTGATCAAGATACAATTCAACAAGTATTAAAAAATACACAACACTCTAATACATATTTAAAAAATTATCCTGATGCAAATGTAAAACTAAACCCTACTTCAAAAGGAACTTATGCAGCAAAAGATTTACAATTAGAAGTTCCAACTTTAAAAGAAGTATCTCAAAACCCTAATCTTACAAAATTTTTTGATCGTGCAAGAGCCGATGCAAAAGTAAACGGCAGGATATGTAGTTTAGTTGAAGCTCAATTAGCTAATGGAGGAACAGTTAAATGTGTTGATGCTGTGGAAGATGCACTACAAAAAAATCCTCAAAAATTAGCACAACAAGTTAATCAACTTCCTTATGAAGAAGGGCCTTTTAATAAAGTTAAAAACGCTGCAACTAATTTTTTACAACGTCCATTTGTAAAAGGTGCTGGTAAGTATGGAGCGATCGCAGCAGGTGGTGCAGTAGCCGCGGGTTTTGTTAAAAAATTTATGAACGATGATCCAACAACTTATTTGTCAAACGAAGAACAACAAAAAAATTTATTAATGGATATGGTGACAGGATCATTAGATGATACACCACAAGAAAGTCCAGCAATTGGAGATGCTTATCTTCCAGCGTTAGGTGCAGCAACCGTAGCAGGTACAGCAGCAACCGCACCATCAACAATCGATGCAGCAAGAAGTGGAGCGTTAGGTGCAAATAAATCAGGCATTACAAAAACAGCATTAAAAACTTTAGGTAGAGGTTTATCTGCAACACAAACACCGCTTGGATTACTTGCAACAGAACCTTTGTATTTAGCAGATCAAATTCAACAAGGAGACTCGTTAGGAGAGATTGCAACAAACCCATTTAATTATATGGGTGCAGCATTTGCAGGTCCTGCAACTGAGTTTGCAACAAAAGGATTAAGTCCTACAATTGCAAAAACAATGAGATTAGGTATTAGTCCCAATGTTTTAAAAACTGTGTCACGTAGATTTGGTTTACCAGGTTTAGCATTATCAATGGGTATTAGTGGTTATGAGATGTTTGACGACTACAGAAATAAGAGAGGTATGTTTAGTGAAGAATAAAACTCTTGTGGTAAATATGCAACACGTTAAATTTAATGAAATCCCACCACTTAAGGGACCAGACTCACAAGGGTTGAATGTTCCATTAAAACAAGCTACAACAATAAAGAACTCGGAGAATATAAATGGCAGATATAGACAAAGCCCTACCAAACGTAGAGACTGAAATTAAAGTACCTGGCGAAGAAGAAA
>WLWH01002396.1_pt1 | contig 10576 bp, 17 predicted proteins | sample 6712741 | NCBI WGS metagenome assembly WLWH01 (sample SAMN12718694, study PRJNA515312) | sponge metagenome | isolation source: marine sponge | host: Mycale hentscheli | place: New Zealand: South Island, Marlborough, Capsize Point | collected 2003-05-01 | reverse complement strand
AAAGCTGGTCAGTTAAAAGGTTCGACCCTCGTACCGCATAGTGTAGATGTTAATATGATGATCAGTCATGACCTAGAGTCCGATGACGATACTACTCGTATCATCTCAGTATCGAAGAATAGGTTCGGTCAAGCGATCGATGTACAAGCCATATTAGGTCATAAAGGATTCGATATCGGCAAGAAGGTTACTAGTGGTAAGAAGATTAAGTCCAAGAAGGATAGGAAGGCTGAACTTAAAAAGAATATCCTCAAGATGGATCCTCCTAACATTACCGAACAGCGAGTGATGTCTACCTTTAACTTAACTAAAGGTCAGACGTACGTAGTGCTTAAGGCTTTAGAAGTAGATAAGAAGCTTCGTAAGTACGGCAGAGGTTCGAACGCAGTATGGAAGAAGATCTAATATAAATTTCTCATCGGCATAACAAAAGCCTCTCTCGTCTTGGGTAACTGAGCGAGAGGGGTCTTGCCTGTAGAGCAGCGCTTCCTAGAGAGACCCCCCTCTAGAGACCGTCAGCGTTCGAGATTGGTTATATAGAGACAGAGTTCCAAAAAGGGTAGAGGCACATGTGCTCAAAAAATTTTTCGCGCTCTCCTGAGAAGCCTTTATAAAGGGGGTACCTGGATTAAATATGTTATATGGCATTAGAATATAATATTTGGATTAACCGTCTAACAGTAAAGTATTCGTTATCTGGCGAGGCTGATGTAATTACTTCGATTATGGCATCTATGTCTGGTTACGATACATCGAGTGCTGGACAGTTTAGAGGTACCCGGGGGCATGTGTTTTTATTAGATGAAGAGTATCCTATCGGCCCACCGGTGTTATCTTCATTTACGGCATTTAATGACCTTACTGAAGCTGAGTGTGTCAATTTTGTTAAGTCGTCTTGGTTATATCAATCTAGATTCTCAGAGCTATCATCTAGAGTAGCTGAGATACAGCCATCTACTACTCAGGGTTTATGCGCTTTACCGTGGGAATAATATAAATTAACATAAATAATAATATGGCTAAAAAGATTAATAATAAGAATGCTAGAGAAGCTCATCTAATGGCAGAAGCTTATAGCAGTATATATAATGAAATGGTTGGGTCTGCAAAACCAGGCGGTGACTTTAAATTGTCAGGTCAATTTCATCCTTCGATGGAGCAGGGTATTAGAGAACATATTATGAATCTAGTTAGTTATGTAACAGATAACAATATTAAAGTAATATCATATATGGATGGACCTACTCTGACTGCTTTAGCAGATGCCATGGCCAAGGTAGCACCCACCATGGCATCCTGGTTCAGGACCGAATATGGACTATCTAATCTCGCACGTGATGTTCTTAGCGCTATGGGCAAATGAAATCATTTAGTGTATACATAGAAGATAGAACTACTGCTTTGGTGCCTACTGGAGGTAACTTGGAGGACTTTCTTAGATCATTAGAAGGTAAGACAATTAAGGGTATCTTAGATGATAGTTCATTTATGTCTTTATATCAGATGAACAAGCACGGTATTGGTGGTCAGAGAGAAGGTAGTGATAAAGACGCTATGGACTTTGTTAATAAGTTAGTACGCTTTGTTAACAGAGATGTATTAAAGCATAGACCTAAAGAAAGAGAATACGAGACTGAACAGTTCATGAAAGAGAACGATTATGAATCATACAGTAAAGCTAGAAGTCAGAAAGCTAGATTAGGTATGGATCGTATTAAAGCACGTAGAGCTGGTGATGATGAGTTTCATCAGGAGTTACAAGGTAAGATAGATAAGGTAGATGAGTTTCTTAGCGATCACCCCTATATTAGAGGTTTGCGCATGATTGAGAAAGAGTACGATAAAGCAGTAGAAGATTATCACAATACTCCATTAAAGGCTGAATATCTCAAAGATGATGGATCAGATAGGTATGACGAGCTTGTTGACGCATTCACTAAGCTCGGGGGACAATCAGACTCAGTAATCGATGTATAAAGCCTTCATGTACAATTTTTACACTCTGCAGTCTTATCCTATAGTAGTTACTACTAAAGAAGAATCAGAAGATCAGGACTAACCGTCATCTCCGATAGCTTCTACCGGACAGCCTTCTAGAGCTTCTTCACATAGCTCGCTTTCCTCCGGTGTTGAAGGCTGCTTATAGACAAACGAATAACCTTCATCTTCATTACGAGTGAAGTTATCCGGCGCAACTTGTCTACACAGATCACAATCTATACATTCCTCATCGACATAATACGTACCCGGGGCATTATCTTCGTACTTGCTTCCTTTATCAGCCATACAACTATTTATTATTCCGAGACCAAAGAGCAAATTTTTTGCCGGGTGATCTTCGATCTGTTGCTAACCGTGAAAAATATACTATAATAGTATAAATAATAATATGAAGCAGCACAAGAGCACAAGTAAAGACAATCAACTTCTATCTGAGATGTACGGTCAGATCGGCGGTATGACTATTCAATCAACCGGCAACGCTGAAGGAGCAGCTGATCAATTAGCACAAGATGATGGATTTGGTAGTCCTGAAGAGGCTGCAGAAAATAAGACAGGTGATATGTCTGATGCAGAGCTTCTTAAGAAGTGTTGCGAGCCTGATGGTAGTTTAAAGCCAGAAGCTCGTGATGCACTTGCTAAGTTATATGGGCATGAGGATGCTGAGCATGAAGACGGAGAGCATCATAACCAACCACATTCTGAAGACGAAGCTTCAAAGTACATGTAATGAATAAGAACGCTAAAGAAAAGCAGCTTTTAGAAGAAGCTTATAGTCAAGTATTAGGAGAACAGAGTGAATCAAAAGCTCCTAAAGGAGATTCATTTGACTCAGAGAAAAACTACAAGCCTAGTGGAGTAGATGCTGGTAGCGATGGATCAGGTGGTAGGTATAGAAGAATTAGAATTAACAAGCCAGGTAGATCAAAAGAAACACATGGTGGTAGAGGTGTTCAAGATGAAGAGATCAAAGTAGGATCAATGGTTACAACTAACTACGGTGAGGTGGTTAATATAGACGAGATAGATACTGATTCTGATATGAAGGGTAGACCAATCTATATGGGTACAGATAAAGACGGTGGGGATCATATTCTTTACCCAGATCAAATTCATGCTGTATCAGATGAAGAGCATCCAAGAGACAGTATGTATCTTAAAGATGATCCTGAGGCGTTAAAGAAAGCTCTTGAATATCACCGTAAAAATGTTGCTAAGCTGGGTGGTAGGTCATTTGCTGATTTAACTGATGAAGAATATGATTCATTAAAACACTCTGAAGGAGAGTTAGAGCTAAATGAAGGCGAAGAGGATAACGAACTTGAAGCTTTAATTAATGCTGAAGATGCAGAGGATGTTGATGTAGACGAGAATAAAGACGAAGATAAGCACTTTACAGACGAAGCTAAAGCGTTTAAAGAGGTAGAGCAGGACACTCCTGAGTAATGAAGTCTCGTAAATTCATAGCTGGCTTAGCGTTATTTCTCGCATCAACAGCTTTTGTATTTACCAATCATACTGATTTTGATGGTTGGGCTGATATGATGAAGTGGGTATTTGGTATTTACGTAGGCGGTAATGTAGGTGCTCATACTGCTGCTAAAGTAAAGCTAGGTAACGGTCATCACGCTCCTGTCGCACCACAACAAACTCAACCAGGAGTTATTATAGCTCAAGACGATGTACATCTATCTACTACACATACTCCAGCTAATACGTTTCAAGTAAAGACTATGTCAGGTAAGAATCCTGAGGATATAGTAATACCTGCTCCACAAAAAGGAGAGAGAGTATAATCTTGACATGTAAACTTACACGAGTAAATATGTAAGTGAAGAACAACATAAGGAACATTACACGTGCTTTATTTGAAAGCACACCACATAGGAATTTGGAACTAATTGAAACACATGAAAGTTCCCCTAAAGTAATTAATGCTATAGTAGAAATTCCTAAAGGAACGTCAGCTAAATATGAATATAATGCTGAGCTTGATACGTTCCAATTAGATAGGTGTTTGCCTAGCTCTATGGTATATCCTTGTTCCTATGGTTTTGTTCCTTCTACTCTAGCTGAAGATGGCGATCCTTTAGATGTTCTAATCTATAATGAAACACCTATAGATAGAGGAACTTTAGTTGAATGTAATGTTATCGGTGTATTAGATATGAAAGATAGCGGAGGTCAAGATTGGAAACTATTAGTAACTCCTACTTCACATGTTAGAAAATATAGATCGATAAAGGATGTAGATCCTATGTTTATTAAGATAGCTTCATACTTCTTTAAGCATTACAAAGATTTAAATAATAGCTACGTAGATGTAGGTGAGTGGTATGGTAAACAGAAAGCATATGATATTATTAAAGACTGCTGTAGTAGATTTAATCCTACTGAATCATTAGCTAAATATCAAAAGCCTCTAGATTTACAAGTTTAATAGATTATAATTAAGTATGCTAAATTTTGTTCTTGTAGTTGGTGTCTTTATTTGGTTAATTATAGCTGCAATGCTAGCATCTATGCTGGGAGCTATGTTTGCTCCTGATAAGAGTAAAGTTACTACTCGTTCAATATTATCAGTATTGCTATTAGCTCCTACTATGATTGTTGTGCCTCTAGGTTTTGTTGCAGGCATTCTTCTAGCTATTATAGTCTTTATTGTTTGTGTAACTATTTACGGGGTAAGGATAATCTGCGAGCTAATAAAAGATGGTATTCCTGAAGTGGATGAGAATGGTAATGTAGTTGAAAAAGAAACTACCCTTTCACCTCCATGGATTTAGCATTAGATTAAATATATGTATGGGAGGTCATATAAATTAATGTTATGGAAAAGGATCCTAACGATTCCTCATCAGCCCTCCCTCTCGAGATTAGGGAAGAGTATAGGCGTAGATTAATGTCAGTTTGGGAGCATACCCAAATGGTCAGAGCATCAGCAGTTAAATTAGCTACAAGACTGATTGATAATGCTGAAACAGAAAACGATTTAGATCTAGCTAGAAGATTATTACAGCGTTGTAGTATGCATGATTTATCTAAGTTTCAAGGTATCGAATGGGATACACTTCATAGAGACGAAGATCAGAAAGCGCTAAAGCTAGCTATACATCAACATCAACAAACTAATGATCACCATCCTGAATATCATGTAGATGGTATTTCAGCAATGAATGATGCTCAAATAGCTGAAATGGTTTGCGATTGGCATGCCCGTCAATCTGAAATGGGTACTGATTTTAGATCTTTTATTAAAGTGGCAGCTCCAAAGAGATGGGGGTTCACTACCAAGTCAAAAGTATATCGTACTATTAAGAGATTTGTGGATCTCCTATTAGATCCAGTTTTTAAGTAGATTATCTAAAATAAGACCTTATAATAAGTATATATATGAAAACTAAATTAGTCGCATTATTCGCAATCACATTAGGACTTGCAACAGCAAGTGGTACACCAGAAAAAGAAGAAGGTCGTAAGGACCGGAGCAAGCCTGGTATTAAGCAGTGGATTGAAAAATTCGATAAGAATAAGGACGGTAAGCTTGATGAAGCTGAGCGTAAAGTTGCTGCAGCTGCTAGAAAGAAAATGTTATTAGAGAAATTTGATAAAAATAAAGACGGTAAGCTTGATGAAAAAGAGCGTAAAGCTTTGGCAGAAGCTATGAAAAGGCGTAAGGGTGGACCCAAGTCTGATAGTAAAGGCAAAGGACCAAAGGGTAAAGGTAAAGGTAAGGGACCAAAAGGTAAGAAGCCAGCTAAGAAATAAATTTTGGGGGTGCCATGGATTCGACATTATGAAGGATTCGTAGCTCGCATATCGTGGTTGATCGGTTGGCCACGTTAAAAGCCGATTTTTTTATAACTGCAGAACAAGAAGAAGCAGACCTTCTTGCGGAAGCAGAAGCAATCTTCAACAACCCAGACGCGTTCTTGGTTCAAGAAGAGGCCCTTCTCGCCGCATAATAAACAAGCATGGATTCTCATTAAAGTGTTTGGGTATAACAATGAGTTGTTAATATAGCGATTGACATAATAAACAGCTAAATTAGAGCATTACATAATTAAAAGAAATGTAGGATGGTTGATATAACCGTATATCCTTAAAATAGAATATATCTAAGTATGTAGAAGGTTATAATGATAACTTAATGGACAGGGGTTCGATCCCCCTCACCTCCACCAATAGTAACATCTTTACAATAAATATATACGTGACTCAACAATTTGACGAGGGTATGAAGGAAATAGCTTTAGGACTGCTAGCCATAGGTACAGCTCCGTATTCAGCAGATAAGCTTAAGAGCTTTTTAGATGATAGGCCTGAACCTATAGAGCAAAAGATACAAGCTATCAATAAGGTAGAAGATAAGATACCTGCTTCATCTAAATTTCATACGGTAGCAGATGACTATATTAAACAATACACTACACAGGATACTCCACCTGAGCCTATAAAGGTTAAACCTAATCGCAATATTGAAGATACTCCTCCGGACAGACCTTCTAGAAAGATAAATTCCGATTCTCTTATTAAGAACTTGGCTAGTGACCTAATTAAACCTTCTGAAATTTATGGTACAGATATAGGTGACCCAAGAAATAAAAAGTTTCTTAAACCATATACAGATGATGTTGGTATCTATACTATAGGGATAGGTCATAAAATAGGAGATGGTTCTAAGGTTGCAAAAAATAGCTGGGTTAAAAAATACGGCAATTCTATCTCTCCTCAGTTTGCAGAAAAGCTTTTCGATAAACAGTTATCTTATCACTTAGATAGAGTTAAAAATATATTTAAAACAGATAAGTTAAATGAGGATCAAATGGCTGTATTAATTGATATTAGTTATAGAGGGGATTTATTACCTAAGATGCAATGGGTAGATTTAATTAATAAAGGTAAATACAAAGCCGCGGCTAAAGAATATCTAGATCATAAAGAATATAAGCGTAGGAAAGCAAAAGGGAGAGATGGTGTAGTTAAGAGAATGGAGCGTAATGCTAATTTAATGGCTAATTAATATTTTGCATATTTTAGCATATTAACTATATGATCTAAATTATCTAAAGAGACTCTTGATATAGTTAAACAAGGATCTCTTTTTTTATCTTCTGCTATTCGAAGGCCATTTACATCCTCTTCAGCGGTTATTATTTCTTTAATAAAATCCGTTAGACCTATTCTCTTTATCCATTTATAATATATATCTTTATTCTCTTGTGTGGTTTCTAGAAGAAATGGAAGTTGCGAGTCTATAAAAATTTTACCAAATAAACAAACAGATCTAACTGCTCCGCATTCAGATGGAGGCGTGACTATACCTTCGTAAAAAATTATAGGCCTCATATAATTATTTAGTTGATAACAATAATTACTAGGTTATAATAAATATTGTATATGAAGAAAGTAACTAAACTACTAGCTGCAATGGCCGTGTCCCTTGTAGCATCTGTCGGATCTGTTTCAGCAACAACTGTTGCAGGTGTTGAACTTACTGACTGGAGTGTTGGAGCGATCAATGGAGATCTAGATACAGCACTTTCTCTCGGTACTACTGCTCCTATTGCCCTAGCGGGTGTGGAGTTTAACCTTAACCCCAGAGTTGGTTGGAATGGAGATGACTTGCTTCTTGACTTAAACCTCGGATACGATGTTGCGGAAGTTCTAGGAACTACTGTTTCAGCCGTTGGAGGTGTTGGTCTTAACTGGCTTGAGACTGAGGACGTCGCTTTTGATGTTCGTGTCGGAGCTGGGCTTAGTTATCCAGTTGCAGAGGATAAAGCAATCTTCGCTACTTATACCCTTGGGTATGACTTCGAAGAAGAGAATGATAATACAGAGCTCTTGCTCGGTGTTTCATTTAAGTTCTAATTAAACTAAATTATAAAAAAGCGCTCCTACGGGGGCGCTTTTTTTATGTAAACAAGTTACGGGCTTCTACTGTAGCTTCAACCAAGTCCCATTGCTTATCAACATTTAACTTAAATGTCGCCAAATGAGAATCACTAAAGAAGCACTCTTCTGGACCTATCATTGATAGAGTATTTTTACCTCTTAAGTTATATAGATGGTATATGTTACCTATAACTGGTTCAAAGTTAATCTCTGATTCGTATACTAATTTATTCCAGTTGTAATGATCTACTACTTCAATATATTCCTCTCTTATTTCTACTAATTTTTGTTGTAGCTCCCTCTCAACTTGACTTATACCTCTTGACTTAAAAGTAGATAGGTCGTTAGGTATTATTTTAGGACTTAATGTAGAGGTTGGGTAAGGGAGATACGCTCCTTCGTTAATTATATCCCCCATATATTAAGTATTAATTTTGAAGTTTTTTTCCAGTCTCTTGATAGAAATAGAAGAAGCCATCACTCTCTCTTTTCATACTACCTGTTGGATCTGCTTTATCACTATATAACTTCTTATTAGTTAGCATACGTTGAAATATATTATAGACTTCTCTTGCAGAAGGTACTAAGATTGAAATAAGAATGGCAATAAATAAAATTACTGTTACATTTTCAAATAGTGTTGTACCTTTCCTCATATTAGCCGATAATATCTTTTATAATATTACCCTTATTAGCAACTTTAAATGGACGACCATTAGGAGAGATTTTTTCTTCTTCAGTTTTAATACCTAATAAATGAGCTATAGTAGCGTTTATATCAGATATAGTATAAGGGTCTTTAGTTACCTTAGAAGCAGTCTTATTAGTTTCTCCAGCAATATAACCACCTTTAACTCCTGCCCCTATAAGAACAGTTGAGTAACATTGAGGGTGATGATCTCTACCATCATTAACGTTAATGTTTGGTGTTCTACCAAATTCAGTCACTAAAGCGATAAGAGTTGAATCTAATAAACCTTCACTATCTAAATCTAAAACTAAAGCACTTAACGCATCATCTACCTCTTTAAGCTTATTATCTAACTTAGTAAAGTTATCAACATGAGTGTCCCAACCACCATTATTAATCTCTATAAATTTTATATCGCCCTTAATGAGTCTTTTAGCTAATAAACAACCTTGACCTAGTTTTGTATCTCCATACTTAGCTCTAGTATCAGAACTTTCTTTAGTTAAATCGAACAACTCTAAATCTTTAGACTTTAGAAATCTAACAGTGTTATCATAGAACTGATTATACTCTGACGCTAACGGAGCCTTTAAGCTGCTGTTAAGCTCCCTTAGTATCCGCATACGCTCTTCTAATTTGCTATCTACTTTACTATTTCTTAAACCACCCTGAGGATCGACTATAGGTAGAGGAGACTTTACCTTTGGCAAAAAGCCTGAGTTAGGATGAGCTGATGAACCAGATATTAACACGTAATCAGGTATATCTCTTTCTCTCTCCTGTAAATGAGCGACCCATGATCCTAGACTTGGATGTACTATTGAACCTATTTGTCTATAAGATGTTCTGTTTAAATATTGAGCTTGTTCATGAGCACCTGTCTTTGATGTAGTAGATCGAATTATAGACATTTTATCTACTACTTCTGCTAGCTTTGGTAATCTATTACCTATCTCTATACCACTTACATTAGTACTAATCTTAGTAGTATCACCCATTACCTCTTTATCATCTTTAGGATCGAAAGTATCAATATGGCTCATACCACCGTCTAGGCAGATGTAAATTACATTTTTGGCTTTTGATGCTATAGGCGCTTCTTTTGCATCTAACGTTTTTAAACCGTAAGTAGATGCAGCGAGTGTATTTATAAAATGTCTTCTTTTCATATTAGTTTATTAGTTTAAATTCATGAGAGTTAATTAGTACCCATACAATATCTTCAAATGAAGAGTCTTTAAATATTTTTCTTTCTCTATCATTAGGAGCTCTTCCTATATACGAGAAAAATATTACATTCATTCCTTCATCTCTATCTAAATCTTTAGCTTGTTTAGCCACATAACCATTAGTATCTTGTAATGCTTTAGTAACGTTCCCGTTCATAAGATTTAATATTTGAGTTATATTAGGTTGTTCGTTACCTGTTTCAATTAACTCTCTATCGGATCTACCAAACTCTCTCATAAAGTTTGAATGTTTACCTTCGAAGATTTGGGAAGATCTTATTACTAATTGACCTTTAATTTTAGGAGCACCGTTATAATAACTACCTTTTATCTTACCATACTTATCCCATTTTTTAAGAGCTTCTTCAGCTGTTATAGATTCTAAACCTGAAAACAAACTTATATATTCTTGCTTTTTATCCACTGGTTGCCATTTATCTGGATCACCTTGATACAGTGTAACTATCGAATCCCAAAGCTGAGCACTTGTCATTCTTCTCGATACAGGACCTTTGAATTTACCTTCTGTAGCAATTTTAGCTTGATAAAACTTAGTATTGTATAAGATAGAATTAAATTTCTTTAAATCATAATCAACTTCCTTTATTACTTTAACCAAGTACTCAGTTAATCTTGCATTACGACCATCTTTCACTTCATCAAATAAAGCTACTTCATTTAGGTTGTTTATTAATGGAAATCCAAAAGAACGGTCCCATAAACGATTTACTATATTAGCTGCAAATGTTGGGTGAGT
>WLWH01002394.1_pt1 | contig 10585 bp, 6 predicted proteins | sample 6712741 | NCBI WGS metagenome assembly WLWH01 (sample SAMN12718694, study PRJNA515312) | sponge metagenome | isolation source: marine sponge | host: Mycale hentscheli | place: New Zealand: South Island, Marlborough, Capsize Point | collected 2003-05-01 | reverse complement strand
CAGGGGCCACACCGATCATTTGCGCGTCACGGGCTTTGGCCTCTTGGGCGTTGCTCAACACTTTCTCAAACACGGGACCAGGCATCGCAATCGACACCACCGGCACATGGGAATCGAGCAAGGCGATCGGCCCATGCTTCATCTCCCCAGCTGGATAGCCTTCGGCGTGGATGTAACTGATTTCCTTGAGCTTGAGGGCACCCTCGAGGGCAATCGGATAGTTAATTCCGCGCCCCAAGAAGATCACGTCCTGGGTTTCAGCAAAGCGGTGAGCCAGGGCTTCTGAGCCCTTGTCGTGATGCTCGACCAAGCTCTCCAGTTGCTCTGGTAAGGCCCGCAGTTCCTCCAGCAATCCGCTGATTTCAGCCTCGGTGCGATGCCCGCGCCTGGCGGCGAAAGCAACCGCCAAGCCGTAAAAAGCCAACAGCTGACCCAGGAAGGTTTTGGTGGCCGCCACCCCCACCTCGATACCGGCACCGATATCCAGGATGTAGGGCACCTGCCGGGCCAAGGAGCTCTCGGTGCGATTGGTCACCCCGAGCTGCTTTGGTGCGTAGGCAGGCTGGTCATAGGCCTGCCGCCGCTTGGCATCCATGCTGAGCGCCGCCAGCGTGTCGGCCGTTTCACCAGATTGCGTCACCCCAATCGTGAGGGTATGGGGCGCCAGCGGTGGTGGCGCATAACGAAACTCGCTGGCGTAGAACACCGAGGTGGGAAGTCCGGCGAATTGCTCCAGCAAATAGGCGCCCACGAGGGCGGCATGGCGGCTGGTGCCGCACGCCAGGATTTGAATGCGCTCCACGCCTTCGTAGAACGACTCTTCAAACGGAAGCGCCACCGGATTGCTTGCCGGCAGCCCCACGGGCAGATGCCGGTCCACCCAGAGCCGTGCCGTTTCCGGCTGCTCATGGATTTCCTTCAACATGAAGTGGCGGAAATGGCGCTTATCGGCGATGTGATCCGAACCACTCAGGGTGGTTGGCGTGCGCTGTTGCCGCGCCCCTTCCGCGTCATAGAGCTCGATCCCCAGCGGACTGAGCAGCGCCACTTCGCCGTCTTCCATGGGAAGAATCGTGCGCGTGAATCCCGCCAATGCAGGCGTATCACTGGCGCAAAGAAACTCACCTTCCCCAAGACCAATCAAGAGCGGTGCCGCTTTGCGTGCCACCACCAGAGCGCCGGGGGCATCCGCCCACAACACCGCCAAGGCATAAGCCCCTTGAAGCCGAGGCAACACCGCCTGCACGGCTTTTAAAAGAATCTCGCCGTTTCCAGCCCCCTCACCAACCCCCATCAACTGCAATTGCGCAGCAATCAGATGGGGAATCACCTCGGTGTCAGTTTCCGACTGAAAGCTCACACCCTCAGCTGTGAGCTCTTCACGCAGGGCGCGGTGATTTTCGATGATCCCGTTCTGAACGACGGCAACCCTTCCACTGCCATCACGGTGGGGGTGAGCGTTGCGCTCTTCCGGCTTGCCATGGGTGGCCCAGCGGGTATGGCCGATCCCGCAAAGCCCTGGCGCACCCTCACGGTCCACACGCACGGTGAGGTTGTTCAGCTTCCCTTTGGCGCGAAGGCAGTGCAAATCCTTGCCCTGCAGCGTTGCAATGCCCGCGGAGTCGTAGCCGCGGTACTCCAGCTGGCGAAGTCCTTCCAGAAGGAGCGGTGCCGCGTCTCGCGAACCGATCACCGCAACGATGCCGCACATATAAAAAAACCCGGCTTAGCCGGGCTGGTCGTGTGGGTATTGAACCAAATTCAGTAGGACAAGCCCATACTTCGACTGGTTTCATCCCCGAGATAGACGCGAATACTCAGGAAATCGGTGGGACAGGCGGTCTCACAGCGCTTGCAGCCCACACAATCCTCTGTGCGGGGAGACGAGGCAATTTGGCCGGCCTTGCAGCCGTCCCAAGGCACCATTTCGAGAACGTCCAGGGGACAAGCACGCACACATTGTGTGCAACCGATGCAGGTGTCGTAGATCTTGACGGCGTGGGACATGTGCCCGTTCCGGTGCGGATGACTTGAAATCAAGGTACCCGTCGCGGGTGCCACTGAGCCATTCACGCAGGCACGCCGTCACCGTTGTTAACGCCACGAGGTGACGCATGGGGCAAGCCCGTAAGATGCGGCGTCACGTCTGCACGGCCATGTCCCAGGAATCGATCCTCGAAAAAGTCCGTTCGATCGTTACGGAGCAGCTCAGCGTCGACGCCGGCGAAGTCAAACCTGAGTCCAACTTCCAGAACGATCTGGGAGCTGACTCCCTCGACACCGTCGAGTTGGTAATGGCTCTTGAGGAAGCCTTCGACATCGAAATTCCCGATGAAGCAGCCGAAGGAATTGCCACGGTCGGCGATGCCGTCAAATACATCGAAGACAAGCAAGCCTGAGGATCTGCATGGTGGAGGGTCTCCAGCGCGTCGTGGTCACAGGCCTCGGTGCCGTTACACCGATCGGCAATACCGTCGCTGATTATTGGGAGGGCTTGACCTCCGCAAAGAACGGCGTCGAAGCGATCACCTTGTTTGATGCAGCGCAGCACGCCTGTCGCTTCGCTGCTGAAGTCAAGAATTTCGATCCCAGCGGCTTCATTGAGCCCAAAGATGCCAAACGCTGGGATCGTTTCTGCAAGTTCGGCGTGGTGGCGGCTAAGCAGGCCCTCGCCGACTCCGGCCTCACGATCACTCCAGACAATGCCCATCGCATTGGCGTCAGCATCGGCTCTGGGGTGGGCGGGCTGCTCACCATGGAAACCCAAGCTCATGTCTTGAAAGACAAAGCTCCGGGTCGCGTCAGCCCCTTCACGGTGCCGATGATGATCCCGAACATGGCCACCGGGCTCGCCGCGATCGCTCTCGGAGCCCAAGGTCCGAGTTCCGCCGTGGCCACCGCCTGTGCCGCAGGCTCCAATGCCATCGGTGATGCCTTCCAGCTCTTGCAGTTGGGCAAGGCGGACGTGATGATCTGCGGCGGTGCCGAATCAGCGATCACGCCCCTGGGCGTTGCGGGCTTCGCCAGTGCCAAAGCGCTGTCGTTCCGGAACGACGATCCCGCCACTGCGAGTCGACCTTTCGACAAAACCAGGGATGGCTTCGTGATCGGAGAAGGTTCAGGGATTTTGGTCCTTGAAACCCTGGCCCATGCCGAAGCGCGGGGTGCCACGATTTTGGCCGAAATCGTGGGTTACGGCACCACCTGCGATGCGCACCACATCACCTCGCCCACACCAGGCGGCGTCGGTGGCGCCGCTGCCATGCGCCTCGCTCTTGAAGATGGCGGAATCTCAGCTGAGAGCGTGGACTACGTCAACGCCCACGGCACCAGCACACCTGCCAACGACAGCAACGAAACCGCAGCGATCAAAAGTGCTCTTGGCAGTCGTGCCAAGGACATTCCGGTGAGTTCAACCAAGTCGATGACGGGCCACTTGCTTGGAGGCTCAGGCGGCATCGAAGCTGTGGCCTGTGTGCTATCCCTGCGCAACGGCGTCGTGCCCCCCACCATCAACTACAACAATCCGGACCCCGATTGTGATCTGGATGTTGTGCCGAACACAGCCCGTGAACTAACACTAGGAACAGTGCTGTCCAACTCCTTCGGCTTCGGCGGTCACAACGTCTGCCTCGCCTTCCGACGCATGAGCTAATACCAAGCTCAGCCCAATCCCCCCTCGTCCCCCTTCTCTTCACTCCATGGCCGCCGCAACCGCTTCTCTCGACACGCTCTGCGTCAACAGCATCCGCATGCTGGCCGTTGATGCCGTCAACAAATCCAATAGCGGTCACCCCGGTTTGCCCATGGGCTGCGCACCGATGGGGTACGCCTTGTGGGACAAATTTCTGAAGCACAACCCCAAAAACCCCAAGTGGTTTAACCGCGATCGGTTTGTGCTGTCAGCAGGCCATGGCTGCATGCTGCAATACGCCCTCCTGCACCTCACCGGCTACGACTCGGTGACCATCGAGGACATCAAACAATTCCGTCAGTGGGGCTCAAAAACACCAGGCCACCCGGAAACCTTCGAGACTCCAGGGATTGAAGTCACCACCGGCCCCCTCGGAGCAGGGATCTCCAACGCCGTGGGTCTGGCCATCGCCGAATCACACCTGGGCGCCAAATTCAACAAGGCTGACGCCAAAGTTGTTGATCACTTCACCTACGTGATCATGGGTGATGGTTGCAATCAGGAAGGCGTGGCTTCAGAAGCTGCCTCCCTGGCCGGCCACCTCAAGTTGGGCAAATTGATTGCCCTCTACGACGACAATCACATCACGATCGACGGACGCACCGATGTGTCGTTCACCGAGGACGTTCTCAAGCGCTACGAGGCCTACGGCTGGCACGTGCAACACGTGGCCGACGGCGACACCGACGTGAACGCCATTGCCAAGGCCATTGAGGCGGCAAAAGGCGTGACCGACAAACCATCGATCATCAAGGTGACCACCACCATTGGCTTCGGCTCACCCAACAAGAGTGATACAGCTGGTGTCCATGGCGCCCCTCTTGGAGAAGAGGAAGCCGAGCTCACCCGCAAACAGCTGGGCTGGACCCATGGGCCCTTCGAAATTCCTCAAGAGGCCTACGACCAATACCGCCAAGCGGTAGAGCGTGGCGCGTCACAGGAGGCCGAGTGGAATCAAGCCTTGGCGAACTACCGCAGCAAGTACCCCACAGAAGCGGCTGAATTTGAGCGGATGCTGCGCGGTGAGCTCCCCCAGGGTTGGGACAAGAACCTGCCCACCTACACCGCAGACGACAAAGGTCTGGCCACCCGCAAACATTCCCAGATTTGCCTCGGAGCCCTGGGAGCCACAATCCCCGAACTTATTGGTGGATCAGCTGACCTCACCCACTCCAACTACACCGACATCGCCGGAGAGACAGGCTCTTATCAGCCCGAAAGCCCTGAAAAGCGCTACCTCCACTTCGGTGTGCGCGAGCATGCAATGGCGGCTGTCCTCAATGGCATCGCGTATCACAACAGCGGCCTGATCCCCTACGGCGGCACCTTCCTGGTGTTTGCCGATTACATGCGTGGCTCCATGCGCTTGTCAGCACTGAGCATGCTGGGGGTGATTTACGTGCTCACCCACGATTCCATCGGTGTGGGAGAAGACGGCCCAACCCACCAGCCAATCGAGACCATCCCCTCACTGCGAGCCATGCCAGGGATGCTGGTGTTCCGTCCTGGTGATGGCAACGAAACCAGTGGCGCCTACAAAGTTGCAATCGAGAATCGCAACCGCCCCAGCGCCATGTGCCTCAGCCGCCAAGGAATGGCCAACCAGGCCAACTCCTCCATCGACAAGGTGGCTTTAGGTGGCTACGTCCTTGAAGACTGTGCAGGCACACCCGATCTGATCTTGATCGGAACAGGCACCGAACTCGATCTCTGCGTCCAAGCTGCCAAACAGCTGACCGCTGATGGCAAGAAAGTGCGCGTTGTCTCGATGCCTTGCGTGGAGCTCTACGACGAGCAAAGCGATTCCTACAAAGAACAAGTACTCCCCAACGCTGTTCGTAAGCGGATCGTGGTGGAAGCCGCTGAAACCTTTGGCTGGCACCGTTTCATTGGTCTCGACGGAGACAGCATCACGATGAATCGCTTCGGCGCGTCCGCTCCCGGCGGTACCTGCATGGAGAAGTTCGGTTTCACCGTAGAGAATGTCGTCAACAAGGCAAAAGCTCTTCTGAACTGAATCCCAACAGACAACAAAAGATTCACCCAAAGCCTGCAATCATTTTGCAGGCTTTTTTATGTGAATTTATCAGCACAAGTAAGTTCTATAAACAACAGCCCTTTACCAGTCAATAAAAACATAAAATCAACCACCAGAGAGGCGAAGCCATCGCAGCCATGGCTTCACCAAAGCAAACAAAGAGCAGCAAGCAAATGATCCTTAGCCTTCTGGGCATCAACAGGAACAAGGGCCACGCGAAACGAACGAATAAACTGGCCCTGATTGATTATCTCTGCTTCATCTTCGTATGCGCAGGCGCTGGTTACCTGGCAACTATGCAAGGCTTTGATTCACTACCACTCAATGCAGACTCGCTAGCACCATTTGAAGAAGCCAAGAGCCTGATCAACAATCCAGACACGCATCTCTTTAACATCCATGTTTCAAGAATACCAAGTATATTCCCAGACCTAACGCTTAACACTCTTCTACAACTAATCAATCCACAAGCAGGTTTCCTAGAAATCTTCAGCCTCTATTCTTGGTGCACATCCTTTGCATTCCTATTGCTAGCAACAGTCCTGATCCAAGAAATAAATACAAAGCCGCAAACATTCACGGCAACTGCAATCAAAACAAGCTTAGTCACCATAGGCCTGCTAAATATCAGCCATCAATTCAATATTGCCTACGCCCACATCCTCACCCCTGTTCATCACGGCGGGAACGCACTCAATACACTTCTGCTCTTAACTCTTTCTCTGAGGTTAGTCAGAAACCAAAAACAGACAGGCATAAGGGTCGTATTTTTAAGCGTTATATTCTTGGCAGCAATGTCAAACAAACTATCAATCTTTACCGCAATATTACCAGCAGCAATTATCTTCGTAATTCACCTGAAAGGCCCATTGCGCTATCAGTACCTGATCCAGCTGGTGATGACCACAGCTGCAGGGCTGCTAGCAGGAAGTTTATTAAACGAACAATGCGCAACAGCAAAGATTGATCTTTCTCAAACACTCATTGCCTTTAAGCAGTACTTCCAACTGAGCTGGATCACCTTGGCCAGCACGCTCATTTCAGTGTCCTCGCTCTATTACGTAATCAAGAGAAAGTCAGACCTGCCAAAACAGACAAGTGCTGGCCTTACTGCAATCTCACTGAGCAGTCTGTCCTATTTTTTCTATCTGCCAGCCCTAACAGGACGCGGCGAAGCACCTCTTAGATATATATGCATTGCCTATGTTCTATTCGTTGTATTTTTAGTGGCGTATATCAATAGGATCAACTCAAGGAAGCAAGCAGCCGCACTGATTACTCTCGCAATAACCACTATTCTTTCTTTCCAATCACCAGTTAGTCCACTGCTAAATTTAACAACCCATAGCTCTTTAAAACAAACCCTTCTAAACCGAGGAGAAAGCATAGACCCCTACAAACATGATGTGGCAGACTTCATTCTCAAAATGGGGTATTCCTCTTACCTTGGACTTAGCGAATATTGGATGACAGGAACGACATTAGTTTCTAATTCTAAGGTAGAGATTGTGCCAATACTACAAAATGGGAAACCAGATTTCTGGGGCGCAACACCACAGGACATACGGCAACAAATTCAATCACTGGACAAAAGCAATGCCTATGTAGTCTCAGACAACGATGCCTTTTTGGAAAAGCTTGAAAAACCATACGGGACACCAAAGATCACATGGAATTACAACAGCGAAACTCGACAATTCACACAAAACAATATCGACACAAGCAATCGACTACTCATTTACAACAACCCTGATATTTACAATAAAATCAGCAAAAAAGCCAAGCACTTCAGACGACAATGCAATAAATCGCTCCCAAACTACAGAAAAAGATAAAGTAGAAGAAAAGTGAGAAGCACAAAGAGTAAATAAACACGGTAATACCTTATTAGCAGCTTGACCAAAACAGATAACAAGACCGAAAGGCTGTTAAATCAAAGGCTTATCGCTCCGAACCAACCCGAAAACAAAGAATGTCGCAATAGCCACCTTGCTCATTTCAGGATACAAGAACAAAAATCTCATCAAATCATTAATACAAGTAAAAGGCTTGGGAAAGAGCTCATGCCATACCGAAGCAGGCCAACACTTCATCCCAGTGAGGACTCTCAGGAAAATTTCCTGACTTCCACCTATCAATAAAAGTCAGTTCTCATTGCAACAACACTCTCTTGCAGAAGCCAGCATAAAATCTCCAAAGCCAGGACAGAAGTCTTATCAAGAATGGATAACGCAAAGCAAGCTAGGAGCCGCATCCAAAATGTTCTAGCCCTGCTCGGCATCAACAAGGCCAGCAGCCAACCGAAGCAAACGAAAGCACTGCTAGCAACAGATTATCTTTGCCTAATCCTGGTGTGCCTTGGCGCTGGCTACCTTGCAGCCCTTCAAGGCTTTGATTCGCTTCCCATCAACGCAGATGCTCTTGCACCCTTTGAAGAAGCAAAAAGCTTAATCAGCAATCCAAATACCCATCTCTTCAATATCCACGTTTCAAGAATAGCGAGTATTTTTCCAGATCTGACGATCAATACGCTCCTACAGCTAATCATGCCCAAAGCTGGATTCCTAGAGATCTTCAGCCTTTATGCGTGGTGCACATCCACACTATTCATACTCCTTGCAACACTTCTAACAAATGGGATTAAGCAAGGCAAACAGCTTCTTACAGCAGACTCGATCAAGATAAGCCTGATTACAATTACTCTGCTCAACATAAGCCACCCATTCAATATTGCCTATTCACATTTCATCACTCCCGTCCACCACGGTGGGAACGTACTCAACACCTTACTCATACTGACCCTAGCCATTCGTTCTATTAAAGCATCAAGCAAAACAGGTTCTTATATTCTACTAGGCAGCTTGATAGTGCTCGCTACATTATCGAATAAGATGGCACTTTTTACAGCAGTCGCCCCCTCAGTCTTAATCTTTTTTGCATACCTGAAGGGTAAACAACGAAAAATCCATCTCGCCATCACGCTCCTAGCCTCATTAATAGGAGTTGCCATTGGAAGTCTATTTAATGAGCAATGTGCCAAGCCTGAGTTCAACATTTTAGGCACATTATCGGCCATCCAACAATATTTTCAAATAAGCTGGATCACTCCTGTAAGTGCTTTGCTTGCAACGTTATCCATCCTATATGTGATAAAAACAAGAACATCTGACTCTCACTTGCCTAAACATACAGCTGCAGGCCTTGTCGCAATCTCGATAAGCAGTCTCTCATACTTTATTTATCTGCCGATGCTTACAAGCAGTGGCGAAGCACCACTCCGATACATTTGCGTTGCATACGCCCTGATAACCGTCTTCTTTGTATTTTATATCAATGCAATAGGCAAAGACAAACGCACAATAGCGCTTATCATAATAATAGTTATCACCCTAATATCTTTTCAACACCCAAGCCGACCCGCAATAAACATCGACAAACATCAATCATTAAAGCAAGAACTTTTTGATAGAAGCGAGCGAATCGAACCATTCAAAAATGACGCCGCAGATTTCATCGATAAGATGGGATACAACTCATACCTAGGGTTAGGGGATTACTGGATGTCAGGAGCCACCCTGGCAAGCAACTCGAAAATACATATCATTCCCATTCACAACACAGGGCTTCCAGACTTCTGGGGAGCAACACCTCAAGACATACGCAGACAGATCAAACCTCTTAACAAAAACAAAACTTACCTTCTCACTGAAGATGATGCATTCAAGGCGAAGTTTGAAGAAAGATACGGAGCTCCCACGCAAACATGGAATTACAATCTTGAAGAGAGAACCTTCACGACAGAGCCGATCCAAACAAACTTGAGACTACAGATCTATGACAACCCTAAAATTTACAACAAAGTAAGAAAGCATTCGAAGAAATTCAAACGCCAATGCAATCCAGAACTACCAAAATACAGGGTGCGGTAAAAGAATATCGAGCATATAGCTTCAGCAAAAAATTCATGCTTCAAACCAAAAGCACAAAAAGCACAGAAAAGGAAGCCTGTAGATACTAGGAAAGACAATAGATTAGATGCCTTCAATGCACAATGAACGAGTCAAGCAATGGATAAGCATAAACATAATAGAGACATTTGAATAGTAAGAAAATCTGGCCCACGAAACGGTACAAGCAACTCTAGGAAAACAAAAGCAATCGATCAAAGTATAAAGTGGTAAAATCCACATAACAGAAAATCAAACCAAGCACCAACAGCCTCAAATGTAGCAAATTCAACAAATTCAAAGCCAAAATACGTATGCTTTCAATCATCCTTCCTAGCTACAACGAGTCTGCCAATATTGAAAAAATCATCGACGAACTTTTAACTCTGGAGTCAAGCCAGAAAATAGAGATCATTGTTGTTGATGACGATTCCCCTGATGGAACATCAGATCTCGTTAGGGCAAAAGCACAACTAGAACAAAGAATCAAACTCATTAGACGAGTAGGAAGATCAGGTCTAGCAAGTGCAATCAAAGAAGGGTTATTAGATGCAACTGGAGAGTACGCAGTCGTAATGGATAGTGATGGACAACATGAAACACATGCCATCGCAAATGCTCTCAAGTACTTAGAGAATGATGTGGATATTGTCGTAGGAAGTCGCTTCCACGATGGTGCAAATATACAAGGATTGAGCAAAGAACGAACAAAAGGTTCAATTCTGGCCAATCGTGCAGCCAGAATCAGCTTAGCTGGGCAGTATTCCGAGCTTACAGATTACATGAGCGGATTTTTTGCGCTTAAACTAGATTCATCAATGGAGTATATCCGCAAAGTAGATGTTGAAGGTTTCAAGTTTCTCTACGAACTACTTGCAATTAGCAAAGGAGAGGTGAGGAGCAAAG
>WLWH01002392.1_pt1 | contig 10591 bp, 16 predicted proteins | sample 6712741 | NCBI WGS metagenome assembly WLWH01 (sample SAMN12718694, study PRJNA515312) | sponge metagenome | isolation source: marine sponge | host: Mycale hentscheli | place: New Zealand: South Island, Marlborough, Capsize Point | collected 2003-05-01 | reverse complement strand
ACTTTAAGTCGTTCGTCAGTACCCCGTGCTATTATGGGGTACAGTTCCAGATGAACATCGCCGATAATCCTAACAGCTTAAGCTCTGGTTGGGTCGGAATTAGTAACGTAGGTGACGAGCGTGGCCGATTTGGTCACGGCTTTGCTGATTCCGTAGGAACATGCCTCACGGGTCTGCCACAAGGCGCCTGGGTTCGTGGTCACGTTTACCGCCTTGACGGAAACGATGATTCATACTGCTGGCTCGCAGTTCGGACCAGCGATAACTAAACTAGTTAATAACTGATACTAACTGCCCTGAAAGGAAAATATCATGGCTAAATTCTACACTTCCGTAGCTTCTTCTACAAATGCCGTAGATTGGCATAACCTGTTCGCCGCTGGTGGCGTTCTGTCCGGACAAGACGTATCTAGCGTCGTTATCCGTACTGGAACGAATACCCGCGTTGCTTCTGGCGCCGCTGATCCTGGAACTTCCGGTAGTGCAGGCGTTGCAGTCACAGCAGGTACGCCGCTGAACGTTATCTTCGACAACCGTGTTACATCTGCTAACCCAGCAGTTGCTAACGGCCGTAACATCTGGGTTATGACCCCTGCATCGGCTACTGCCGGCACCGAAGGTGCACGTATTTCAATCGAAGTAGACGTCGTTTCCGACGGAAACACCTATATCGTACAAGCATAAGGCCATTTAGGCCTAAAAGGGTTCGTAACGAGTGACCTTGTTACCCCATACTGCCCCAGAGAGCCCCTAAAAACGGCCTCTGGGGTGGTTTGGGCGTTACTTACCCAAAATTTTGCAACACCTCATGTACGCCGCGTAGAAAGGGCACACAATGTCACTTACCTTTACACACGACGTTGCCGATCCAAGCGAATGTAGCACACGTGAAGCCACGTGCGCGTCTTTGTTCGTCGCCGGGTGGCGCCCGTTCATTGGATGGGTATGCGGACTCGCGTTCGCATGGACGTTTCTTGTGTACCCAATTATACAAGTCGTTATCGTTACCGCCGATATGTCGGCTGACCTTGAACGGCTCCCGGTAGCAGACCTGACTCAGATGATGCCGGCATTGCTCGGTATGCTTGGTCTTGGTGCCATGCGTTCTTATGAGCGTAAATCTGGCTCGGAACGCAACAGCATGAGCGAAACCCCGAATTCTAACGGTTCTTCCACAAACCATAAAACGTAGGAATACAATAATGCTACGTGTAGTACTATTTACCTGTGTTCTATTTATTAGTGGTTGCGGATTATCCCCTCTAGGCCTCTTAACCGGCGGTGGTCCTAATGTAGCCGCTAATATACAAGCCGGTAAGACTAACTCACAGACCATCGGTCAAACTACTGTAACCGAGCAACGTGTGAGAACTGAAACAGTAGAAACCATCGAGCAATCATCAGGAGCTACGAGCGTTCGTACAGAACGAGTAGAACAAATCACGGTAAACGAAACCGATAAGTGGACCCTAGCCTTGCTAATGTTATTCGCTGGCTTTGTTATCCCTTCGCCAAGTGAAATAGCCCGCGGTGTGGCCCGCTTCGTAAAGAATGCTTTAAGCTAACCACAAACTAACCCCGCGATCCAAAGTTGGGGGAAATTACAAAAATTGTAAAAATCGTAAAAATCGACATATTTTTGTAAGGGGGCATCTATACAATCCCCGACCAAAGTTTCCCCCATGACCCCCTAGGAGTTCCTGCACAGGAATACGTCACGTATATATCCATCCTGTTGCTGGCACCCTCTAGGAGCCGCGTACACAGCGTGTGCGCACAGGGGTACACCCATACACCCCAAATAGACCAATGCCTCTCAGTGAGCCTCTCATGGCCTCTGAGGGGTAAGTCCAATGGCACTGGTACAGCGTGTTTAAGGGCTCTATCTTTTTTGCTCACATCACCATTATCACCACTATTACACACATGTACATCATATTTAATGATACAACACCTGTAGTACATCACAAAACTCATTACGTCCTTGTATAGATATACACACACAGACATACGAGCTATGCATACACGGAGCACCGTATCTGTCTTTGTACGTAGTACACGATATCTATCGAAGGATACTCTGTATCCGCGAGATAGAAGTAAGTAATAAGATATAATAAGATACAATAAGACATGATTATATAAAATAGGGTATGATTAGATATGATTAGATCAGTAGTAGAGATAACAGAGATTATATCATTCCTTGGAATGTATATGTATATATATATATATGTAAGAATATACCTCTTGACATACTATACGTGATGACTTAAGTTATGTTTAACACACACACAAAGGAATAAGACAATGAGAGAACTAATATACGGAATCATCATAGGTATCTCGTTACTTTGCTTCTTCGCATTCAGCATTTACCTGACAATCGTAGCCGTTCAAATACTCTGGCCCTTCGCACTGTTCACCGCATGTGTCAGCATAACATACGCAGTATATGTACATCTCTCAGACAAAGACAAATAACATACCTTCGGATACCTAACCCGTATCCGTTTTATTTTGCCACACACAAGGAACTTAGCCATGACAGAGAACACAGCATTCGGAGTACTGATCCTATTCGCCGTATTTGTTCCTTCGCCCATTCAGGAGTTTGCTATCACGGCGGCTTGCCTGGGATGGTGCTTTTACACGGTATTAAAGGATAAATAAAACTCGAATAGTTTCAAATACGTGCTTGACAAGTAAAACAGTAACCACTAAGTTCTAAATACAGCAGACAGGCAAACCCACTTGGTAGCAGCCGGAAGCATCTTAATTAACCTGCATGACAGGGCCCGTGGATGATTTGCATACATGCATCTCGGAGAGCGGAGGACCAGCAAGTAAATCGCGATACGCGGTGAAAACGCTGGACACAAGTCGTAAGGCTTGTTAGGCGCGTGCTTTGTCTCCCTCGGGGTGTGCGTCTTACTAGCCTTACAACACAAAGGGACCCTACCATGAAAGACACATCACCCGCAGTATTTATCAAATCAAGCACCGCCTGCAACGCAGCCAAGCTTATAAAGGATACGCTGTGCCTGTATGAGGTACCAACGGTTCTCCCGTATACTGTTAATGGGGAAATGCGTGGTTACATAATCCATAGCGGACAGGTCCTGTCAAACGACGACGTTGAAAGCATAATTAATTAAAGGAAGGAACTACTAATGGAAATATTAACTTGTATGTCGCCGGAAGAACTGGTTGAGATGCTGAAGGCAGGAAATCATTCGGTACTGGCGTACGATCCAAACATGATCGTAACTCTTGCGGATAAGGTTTACGTCTTTTTGCTCAACGCACAGTCCATGTTATGGTGCCACGTTGATAACTCGGTGTCATCGTAGCAGCCAATAAAGGAAGAAAACAATGACGCTGAAATTCATAATGACAGATGACACAAAGGTAGTGGACGGTACGACGGTTTACCGCATCAAGGCCGTAAGGGACTTCGGAGATATCACCAAAGGTGATCTTGGCGGTTACGTGGAGAAAGATGAAAACCTGGATCATGCTGGCAACGCGTGGGTCTACGGGGAAGCTTGTGTCTACGATAATGCCAAGGTCTACGGGGACGCTTGGGTCTGCGGAAACTCCGGGGTCTACGGTAATGCTGAGGTATATGAGGACGCCTGGGTATACGGTAACGCTAGGGTTTACGGTAACGCTAGGGTCTACAACTACGCCAGGGTCTTGGATTACGCCAGAGTCTACGGAGACGCCAGGGCCTACGGTAGCACCCAGGTCTACGAGTACGCCAAAGTTTACGAGGACGCCAGGGTCTCCAAGTACTCCAAGGTATACGATTACGCCCGGGTCTGTGGGTACGCCCGTGTCTCAGGTAGCACTTGGGTCTACGGGTACTCCAAAGTCTCTGGAGACACCGAGGTCTTTGGAAACGCCGGCGTCTAGGTCAGCGGGGATTAAACCCTCAGAGGAATAAACCACTAGTAACCAACGAGGAACTAGGAAAATGAATACCAAAAATGAAACTCGTTGGGCGATCGATCTTGAGATCTGCAACGAACAAAACGACATCAGCGTTGAGGACGAGATCGCTCTCTACGACGAACTGTTCGGGCGCTGTCCTGAAGACGTGCTCGAGCAGGCCGATACTATATCAATCGAAGACTTACGAGAGCCCGAGCCGGTACGCGAACTCACTAAAGCCGGCATTGATCCCGCAACCCCAACCGATACCATGCTTTCCCTTCAGGGATCACGAGCGTTTGTAACGGAAGCCTAAGGACAAGGACATGAACCTCGAGAAATGCTACTCCATGATGAACATTCAGAAATGCTACACTAAAAACTCTCCGCTGTTTACCCGCGTTGAAAACACTCCCGGGGCCCTGGATGCTCTTTCGTTCCTCACCTGCGCAGAAGTCTCGCAGATTTCGGACTCTAGTATATTTGAGTTTACCTTCGAAGATGGCGAGACTATGTTCGTCGAGGAAGGTGAATACGTTGTCCTTTTCGCAGACGATCTACTGGTCTGTGACGAAGAGTACTTTACAGCATACTTTCATACTGCGTAACCGCCGTATGCACCGTTACAAAGGATAAAGACATGGAAGCTGATAAGCAGTTTTTCGACACAGTCCGGCCCCTGTTTGCGGGCCGGTTAAACCAGTATCAAGTTGACGGTTTAAGCAAGATCGTAGGTTACGCTAAAGAGCGAGGCTACAGCCCAGAACACACCGCTTACGTTTTGGCCACCGCCAAGCACGAGAGCGCTAACTGGATGCAGCCCATCCGCGAAGGCGCACGGCGGTATGGCCCAGACTACTCAGACGCCGCGGCTAGGCTCGCCGTCGATTTTCTCCACAGAAAGGGGATCATCAGAAAAAACTACGCGCTTCCGGCCGGCCCCCTTGGTCAATCGTATTACGGTCGTGGCTTAGTGCAGATCACATGGTACGACAACTACCTGTCATTTGAACGCCTCCTCGGCAAGCCTCTTACGGCCATGCCCGACTTGGCACTCGACTGGGACATCGCCCTAGATATCCTTTTCATTGGTATGCGTGACGGGTTGTTCCGACGTGGTCACTCCCTCAGCGTGATCAAAACTGCAGACGACTTTAAGTACGCTCGCAACATCGTTAACGGTGACAGCAGCAAGACGTGGGGCGGCAAGAGCCGCATCGACGATCGCTTGGCTGGTTATGCCCGTACGTTCCTTGAAGGCCTCACTGCATAAAAAGGAGAACGACGTGGAATGGACTGAACTTGCAAAAGCCCTGCCCGTGTCGCATTCCACTCGGGTAAAATGCCCGTCATGCTGTGGTAAAAAAACTTGCTCGATCACGAACATGGGCGATCGCTACGTCCGACACTGTTTCAAATGTAAGGAAACCGGGTCTGAACTAGCACCTCCGATGACCCCACAGGAGCGTAGAGAGCTCCATATAGCGGCTCAAGCCTTCGAGGCTACCGAGCCCGCTTTACCACACGATTTCACCACTGATATCCCCGTAACGGGCCTTCTGTGGCTCAGTAAAGCAGGATTAAACTACCATGATATCCAAGAGCACAAAATCGGATGGTCTCCAGAGCTTCGACGAGTGGTTCTCCCAGTGTATTCACGAGGAGGTGATCTCGCCTGTATTCAAGCGAGAAGTGTTGAGCCCTTCGTTAGGCCCAAGTACCTCAACCAGATCTGGTCTGGGCCTCGGCCCATGTTCCGAACAGATCTCAAAAAACGTGGGAACAACGGCACTGTAGTCCTCACAGAGGACATCATGAGCGCCTGCCGCATCGCTAAGACGGGCACCACAGCGTTCAGCTTGCTTGGAACTAACTTAATGGACGCGTCTATCGCGGAGATCGCCGAATCACCATATGATGACGTTGTCGTATGGCTGGACTCGGACGAGGCTGGGCAGGATGCCCGGCGTAAGGTGCTAAGACAACTTAGCGCCGTTGGAATTAACGCCCGCTCGGTTTACTCGGAGCTGGACCCGAAACTTCTTGACTTGGAGTCAATCCATGAGCATCTACAGCTTTGACGTCTCTATGCTGAGGCTCCTTAAGCACCGTAAGAAACACTCAAAATACTTCCGTCAGTTGGACCAGTCCATCGTTACGGATGGTACGTATAAGATTCTGTCCGACTTCGGTCGGTACTACACCATGTTCCCGGAGCACGATTCGATCGACTGGCAGATGTTCATCCCCCGGATGGCATCCTGGAACGCAACCATGTCCGAGGACTCTTTAGCGGCCCGTATGGTAGCCATTAAGGCTGCCGCCCGGGGCGAGGTCACAGAATCAGAAGAAGCCGCCCTAGAGACGGAAATAGCGAATGCTATCATGTCCAACGAGGTGACTAAGATCAACGACAAGTACGCCGACGGCGAAGTTGAGAATATCGGCTTTGAGATGGCGCGCGTGTTGGACACATTCAAAAAGAACGCCGGTAAATCCCAGGCTGATTGGGTCGACGAAGGAATTGGTACAATCCTAAATGAAGACGACGATGAGGGCGGCTATAACTGGCGCTTATCTTGTCTTCGTAAAGCAATGCGCGGACTCCGTGCAGGGGACTTCGGCATCATTGCCGGGCGCCCGGATACTGGTAAAACCTCGTTCATTGCATCAGAGGTTACACACATAGCCACTCAGATACCTGCTCACAGAAATGTCGTCTGGCTCAACAACGAGTCAGTAGGTCGGCGTATCGTTCCCCGTATCTATCAGGCAGCGTTAGACCTTACACGATCTCAGCTGGTTTCACTTAACCAGGCGGGCAAACTTGAGCCCGCATATGAGACGAAGATGGGCCGTAAAGACAAGATTAGGGTTATCGACATACACGGTATGTCTGCACCCCGCGTAGAGAGTATAATTGAGGCGCACGACGCCGAGGTTGTTATCTATGACATGCTTGACAACATCAAAGGCTTTGGCCACCTGGCCAGGCCTGACCTCGCCTTAGAGGAAATGTACAAGTGGGCGCGCGAGTGCGCGGTTAAGTATAACCACATCGGCCTTGCTACTTCTCAGATTTCGGCAGATGGGGAAGGAGAGATGTTCCCCGCACTTGGAATGTTAAAGGACAGTAAATCAGGTAAGCAGGGAACGGCCGACTTCCAGTTGATGATTGGCGTATCTCCAGACCCGACTTTGCAGTCATTCCGGTATCTAAGCCTACCAAAGAACAAGCTACGCCGGGAGGGCGAGCGCGGTGACCCTCGGGCCACGGTGCATTTCCGTCCCGAGAAAGCACGCTACATCGACTCAACAGACTTTACACAGGAGTAACCCAGATGGGTAAAAGAGTAGAGTGGACCACCGAGCAGATCGGTGATTATATCACTGCCATGGGAGGTAACCTCACTGAGGCTGCCCGTACCATGAGCGATGACTTCCCGGGGAACAGCCGCGTAACACGTCAGAACCTACAAACGTGGGTTAACACTGAGAAAGACGAACCGGCTCAGGACTATATGGATAACTTCGAGATTTCTCGAAAGCTCCGTCTGCAACAGAACAACAATAGCGCGCTTCGCCGAGACCTTCGTAACCTGACGGACGCAGCGATATCTAAGTCGGAAGTTCTGACCAGTATCTCACAAGTCATCAGCTCTATGGAGTTTAACAACAAGGCCACCTTTATACCGAAGGTAACCGGCGGCAAGAAGATCACGATAGAACTACTGTTCTCGGACCTTCAACTTGGTAAACTCATGGACGGTTATGACAGCCAAATCGCTTTACGCCGCGTCGACGAGTGGGTTGAAGTAGCAATGAACCGCATCTTCTCTTACCAGCACCAAGGCTACGAGATCGAGAAGATCATCTTGGCCGTTCTTGGTGACGTTATAGAGAGCGACAAGAAACACGCCAACTCCGGACGTGGATGCGATATCGGCACAGCACAGCAGATAGAAATGTCTATCGACATTCTATTCAACCGCGTCATCAAGCAGCTGGCTAAGTTCAACACAGAGCTGGATGTTATTATGATAACCGGTAACCACGACCACGACGGCCACGGTCTTAACATGTTTATGCCGGGTCGTGAGCATCTGTCTTGGCCATTATACCACTCGGTTCGTATGCTGACAGAAGCTTACGGAACCCGGGCTAACTTCTTCATCCCCGAAGGATCACACCACGTCCACGATATCTACGGCGCCAAGGTTCTATACGAACACGGCGTAGGTGTCGCTACATCTGCTGCCGCAATGCGCAAGCACGTGGCCAATCGGATCAACCAGGTTAAGGAATACATCCACTTGTTCCGCATGGGCGACAAACATAACGTGTGCCGCTTCAACAACGACCAGCTGGTTGTTAACGGAGCTTTCTTTGGCGATGACCGTATCGGCTCTGACTACTCTGGTATCTCCGGATACGATGGTTACCCGGCGCAGGTCATGTTCGCATACGTCGAACGCGCTGACGACCGTCGCACACCTATCTTCGACAGTCTGGTAATTCAGCTCGGTCACGTTAAGTGAGACTCGTAACATCCCGGCGGGACGCAGAGATACGCCGACGTATTAGGCTGTCCGTAGCTGCTTGGGCGTATGAACGTCTTAATGAGAGCTTCATGTCGGATGAAGAGTTCGACAGGGAGTCGAGATTAGTAGACTTGTCCGTTGACACCGGTAACGAGCGGTTGGATACGTTCTTCCGGTCTAACTTCCATACAGACACCGGAATGTGGGTGCATAGGCACCCGGAGAAGAGTAAGCTTGCCGAGCTATGGGTCAGCTACTTTAGAAAGGAAGCATCACATGCCCCTACCCACCGATCCAGATAAAAGGAAAACGTATCCCCTTGATCGTGGTCTTTTCCGTTACTTCCCAGATGCGTTAGCTGCCATTTCCAACCGTAGCTACCAGGGCGCAAAGCAGTACGGACAGAACGAGATGTTCTGGGACCGTACGAAGAGTCCTGACCACGGGGACAGCATGCTTCGTCACTTTATGGATGCATTAGAACACGATAAGGTCGAAGACTATTCCGCACTAGCGTGGCGCGCCTTGGCCATGCTCCAAATAAGACTGGAGCGGGACGACAACGTTAAGTAAGGAAACGCCATGACCTACATGATCTTCGACCTAGAAACCACTACGACCAAACGCTATAAGCGTAAGGCCAACCCGTTCGTCGACGAGAACTATGTCGTTGCAGAGGGCTGGAAGATAGAGGGGGACGCTCACGCGTCCTACCGCTACATGGACGAGACAACGTCCCGTAGTGGCTTCACGGTGATACCAGACAACGTCGACGTTCTTGTTGGAGTAAACGTGAAGTTCGACATCCTGTGGGAGCTGTCTAGGACTAATACGGACTTGGAGCGTTTCCTTAAGCGCGGCGGAAAAATTTACTGCTGCCAGTACGCAGAGTACCTACTTAGGGCGCAGCATCCTAAATGGCACATGTGTTCAATGAACGACATGATCACTGCCCTGGGCGGTGAGCCAAAGATCGACATCATCAAGGCCATGTGGGAAGACGGTATCAATACACCGGATATCCCGAAAGACCTTTTGATCGATTACTTGGTCGGCACAGTAGAAGAAGGCCGTAACGGTGGTGACATCGGAAAGACGGAAGAAATCTACCTCGACCAAATTAAACGTGCAGAAGACATGGGCATGACGCAGGTTATAGAGGACCGCATGGACGGTCTTCTTGGCACCACGTTCATGGAGTTCTACGGACTTAACGTAGACACGAAGTTCGCCAAAGAATATCTGGCTAAGCAGAAGGCTGCTCTAGAGGTTGCCACGGAAGAGCTGCACAGCTTTATCCCGGAGCTACCACCCGAGCTAACGTTCAACTGGAACTCTAACGCACATAAGTCTGCACTGATCTTCGGCGGCGCCATAAGGTACAAGAAACAGATGCGCTACAAGGATAAGGACGGAAGCTGGGCACGTAAGAACGAGGTCGAGAAGTGGACCCTTGTTAGCGGCGCACCCATTAGCCCCGCAGACTGGGACGACAGCATGGTTCCTGATACCTACAAAGGCGGTAAGCGATTAGGTGATATCAAGACCAAGAACGTTACAGTTAAGGGTGAGTACAAAACTCGCTATGAGGACCTTATATTCGACTTCAAAGGTTACACCAAGCCTAACCCCAAGTGGCAGGGATCATTAACGGACGCGCGTGGTAACCCTCAGTATGGCACCGGATCGGACATCGTGGACACACTGTCCCGCCAGGGCGGCGTGCCGTTCCTTGAGGTTCTTGGTAGGTTCTCGGCTCTAACTAAAGAGATCGGCACCTACCTAGTTGTCCGGGACCCCAAGTCAGGTAAGCTTAAAGGAATGCTTACCTGTGTTGACCCAAAAACCACGTTAATCCACCACAAGCTTAACCATACCAGCACAGTAACTGGGCGGTTGTCTTCATCAGACCCTAACCTTCAGAACCTTCCTCGAGGAGATAAATCTGAGGTTAAACAAATGTTCAACAGCCGCTTCCATGACGGATCGGTTGTTGAGGCAGACTACAGCCAGCTAGAAGTTGTCGTGCAGGGCGTCCTAACGGGCGACAAGAACCTATGTTCCGACCTTAGGAACCGCATAGACTTCCACTGTAAGCGCGTTGCAACATCACG
>WLWH01002389.1_pt1 | contig 10603 bp, 9 predicted proteins | sample 6712741 | NCBI WGS metagenome assembly WLWH01 (sample SAMN12718694, study PRJNA515312) | sponge metagenome | isolation source: marine sponge | host: Mycale hentscheli | place: New Zealand: South Island, Marlborough, Capsize Point | collected 2003-05-01 | reverse complement strand
ACGTCTGATGAACTATTTTCGGAATCTCTTGCACCGTGGCCTGTATTCCATCCGCAGTCTCTGCAGCCACATTATTGGTTGAACTGGCCATTCAATACTCTGAGTTTTGGTTCCTGGCACAACCAACCCTTCACGCTCTCGCGACTGTCTCCATCGCAAGCAAAGTTTTGCATTTGTCAGTTTTTTCCAAAAAACCACACCGTGATACGGTTTATGGAAAAACGTTTATACATGCGCATGTCAATTCGCCATAGGTAGCGTAACACCCTTCGGAAGAAACGTCACCTCACGGTCATTTGCCAATTTCCTTCCAGGTGTTGAGCGACCATTTTTTACCCAGTCGTCGAGGATCTGGAGTAGCGTTGTCACCTTTTCGGGGTACAACTCCGCTACATTTTCGGCTTCTGACACATCCTTACTGAGATTAAACAGCTGCAGTGCTGGCAAGCCGTCAGCCTTTGCTTGCTTTTCTTTCGGCGTACTCCAACCACCACTTCCATAGCAAAGACAGAGCTTCCAATCTCCTTCTCGGATCGCAAAAGACCCATCTATTGAGTGACTCACCAATCCCGTTCTCGCGGAGCGTTGCTTGCCACTAAAAATTGGGGCAAGGCTGAATCCATCCTCGCCACCACCGCTCTCCCCAGCATTACCTACTATCTCTTCGAAAGTCGCATACACATCAGTGTGACACGTTAAGCTCCGGCTTACGGTTCCGCCCTGAATGTGCTCGGGCCATTTCACAATGAATGGAACTCTGTGACCGCCCTCAAAGATATCTGCTTTATGACCACGGTAGATACCACTTGGATCGTGTCCCTGCTCTTCCAAAACTTCAAAATTCGCCTGGGGGGAGCAGCCATTATCACTTGTGAAAATAACGAGTGTATTTTGTTCGAGGCCTTGCTCACGCAGGCAATCCAAAAGACGGCCCATGAGATGGTCAACCTGCATGACGAAATCACCATATGGATTGAGTCCACTTGCGCCGCGGAAAGGAGCAACTGGGACGATTGGTGTGTGCGGTGCTGGCAGAGGTAAATAGAGAAAAAAGGGCTTGCCTTGCTTTGCATCGTCAGTGTGTGCCGAAACGTATTCTATTGATTTGTCAAAAAGATGGGGCAGAACCTCTGGAATATGAAAATCTGAACCGACTGGACCTTTTCGATACCAGCCATAGGGATCTTCTTTTGACGTCACACCTTCTTCACGATCAGGCACTTCAGTCACTTGGCCAGTGTCGACCCAGACATAGGGTGGCATGTCCAAAGAACCACAATGCCCATAGTAGTAATCAAAACCATTGATATCTGGCCCATTGACCACTGGCTTCGTGAAATCGATGTCTTTATTTTCCTTGTGCCAGTCCCAACCAAGGTGCCATTTTCCGATCATTGCTGTGTGATACCCCGCATCTCGCAGGAGATGCCCGAGAGTTGCCCGCTCGGCTGGAATGAGGTGTTCACTCCGTCCACTTAAAACACCGCGCGATAGCCGTGAACGCCAGTTGTACCTTCCCGTCAGCAATCCATATCGAGTCGGCGTGCAGACTGAACTCGTGCTATGTGCATCAAGAAACGTAAGCCCATCATCGGCTAGCTGCTGAAGTCGGGGAGTGGCAATCTTACCGTGCGGGTTCGTCGGAGAGATATCTCCTATTCCAAGATCATCAGCCATAACCAAAACAATATTTGGCTTGTCAGCCGCAAGGCCGTTCATGGCTGCAAGCCCCACGGTGCAGGCCCACAGTCCGAGAAGAAAGAAACGGATTTGGTTCCCCATGTCTGGTCCCTCAAGTTCTACAAAGCCTGGTACAAGCACTCGAAGCATACAACAATCTTCGTAATCTTAAACCTATGCCTAAAACATGTCCCCCTTCTCAAGGGCCTTATCTCTTTTCTCATCTGTTTGCCAGTTTATGTTCCGGGGGAACCCCTAGAAATAAAAGTGAATTCTAGTTTGAACTTAGATCTTACAAAATTTCACAGTTACAAGTACTTCCAACAAGTCAGCCGATTGTTCTACTGTGGCGGTATCATGGAGACATATCGGGCTATTCGAAATACCACACATACTGCCGATGAACCATGTCACCCACATTGATTCCACACAACTGAAATTTCTTTGTGTATCACCAGCAATCGTTAAATATGTCACCAAAAACGCCCTGGTTGGAATGTCCGTTCGGTGGGATTACCTGTCTTTGAGAACGGGCTCCTGTGAACACAGGATAAGGGTCCGTGACTTGCGACATTAAGATAATGAAGTTCGGTAATAAGGTGTCAGCTTCGGAAGGTTCATTTGTGTTAAAACTCAGAGACGAAAAAGCCTTCACACTTATTGAACTTCTTGTTGTCATCGCCATCATTGGGGTCTTAGTAGCACTCCTTCTACCTGCTGTTCAAAATGCGCGTGAAACAGCACGACGGATGGCCTGCTCCAGTAATCTCAAACAGATTTCATTGGCAGCGCTCAACTACGAGTCCCTCCATAGGCGGCTCCCCATTGGGTTCCTTGGACCTTGGGATGCCAACGGAAATGGTATGAACGATACCGCCGAGGCACCCTCTTCTTGGCAATGGGACTTTGCAAACATTGGCATGCTTCCTGTGTTGCTAAGTTTTCTTGAAGAAACTGGCACACAGGACAAACTCAACCCTCTTCTGCTCCGTCAACATTCCCGCAAATACCCGGGCCAAACCTATAAAGGACATTGGGCATCTGGCAAATCAACAAAGGAAGCAGCATTTACTCAGCCGAGTGTTTTCCTCTGCCCCTCAGCACTGCTTCCACCTCATAACAACCTCATTGATACTTCGTTCACCTATGAAACTACCGATGGAATACAAGTTGAAATAAGAGGCCGCAGAGAAAAGGAATACGGTCGTTCAAATTATGTGGGTGTGTCTGGTAAGGCTGGAAATACACCCTCTGAGAAACAATACGCTGGATTATTTGTAAACCGGCTTCCTCGTTCTCTCAGACATGCTCGCGACGGAACGAGCAACACGCTTTTATTTGGTGAAAATCGTGCCGCCATCACTTGGCTTGGCGCTGCTGGCTGGCCTGTTCTATATGGTCTGGGTGATACTCCCAGCCAGAAAAAACCACTCTTCACCAGCCTTCACTCAGGCGTCGTAATGTTTGCAACGGCGGATGGAGCAGTCCGTGGACTTTCCTTCACTATTGAACAAGAGACCTTCAATCGCCTGGCAGGAATGGCCGACGGTGAAATACTTTAGGATGATCGGATCGAACGAGTGCTAGCGATTGACTACGGGTGCATTCCCTCCCCAAGAACAAACTTGTAGTTCAGGGCAACAGTCACAAATTGCCCACTCTCTGACCGAAGCGTGATTTCGTTATCACCAAAAGCTATCTCTTCAACGCGATCAAATGCAGCTGGCACCGATACGGCGCCTTGAATGCTGCGGATATCAGTTGGCGTAGCGTCAGAACCGGTTATCGCCGTTGCGACACCCTGATCGGACAGCAGATTTGCATCGACTGATTCTGCCAATCCATCGGCGAAGAATCCACAAATATCTTCCAGCCCAAGACATTGATTCCGACCGTTCCATGGGAAAGAGTGCCGCCCATGATTTTCCAGCCAGAATGCGGTCATCGGCAACCTTCTAGGGTCGCGTAGGGAAAACCATACCCAGTGCTCCTTTGTGTTGACTGCAGCTGTCCACGCTGGCTTACCATCCAACGCGTCAGTATCCGCGACAACAACGAATAAATCAGCAAATCCTTGCTGTAAAGGGAGTCGGGAGCAGTCGACAACATCCGGGTCCTTGAAAAGTGTCGGAATTTCTTTGATGTTGCCGAATGTTTTACCAACGGCAAGCATTTGATATTCCCCTTCGGCTGGATCGCTAAAAACGCCTGGATTTGTCATTCCCAGACGGAAAGGGCTTGTTGAGAGTGCAAAAACTTCTTTTTCATTTGGCATTGCAAGTGTTGCGTGATGCCCAACAGGCGTCGGGCCAACGAAACCGTGAACAGTGTGCCGCTGATACACAACTGGGTGCCGCTCACGGAGGAATATTTCTTTTGTTACCCGACCCTTCCGAATGTGTGTTTCTAAAGCAAGTGTTAATCGTGAGACACCAGGCTCCGACGTCTCGTCATCTACAAAAGACCAGAGACCTGTAGCCGTTTCGCCATGAGGCGGGTGCTTCTCGCCTTTGTATTCACTGGCATTTCCACCAAACGGCATACAAAAGAAATCGCCTCGAAGTGGCACAAGAACATCTGCCGGCATATCCACAGGCTTTTCATCCTGCCAAGGGCTTATGTAATACGGGGTTATCTGCTGCCCGTCACCATTTCTGAAGACCACTGGCGCCATATGTCCACCACGTTTTGTGATGGCAACAGATACCTGTTCGTTTGCCAAAACAAAACTTGGCTGTGAATGAATCACTTGATTTTTCATCATTCAGGAATCCCTGTACTGAATAACATCATTAAAAAGGTTTTGAACGCCCCCCAGATATCTTCACCTTCAGAGTCGTGGTCTCGGCTGTTAACGCATTTCCTGGACCTTGAATTTCCATTTTGAAATGTTCTTCAGCCTCGCCCAAGATATCACTCCGTAGAAATTCTGATGATTCATCGAGAAACACGCCCTGTTCATCAAAAAATTCAGCCTCAACCGTAACACCCGACCAATCACGTTTGCCAAGATTTTTGATGAGGCCAGTGACCACTAGCTTACCTCTTGGGGAATCCTGGAAACTCAGTTTTTTTTCTACTTGCCGAACGACGAGGTCCTTTGTTACGTCACCCCGCAAGATCGTCAATTGTGCTAAGGGCCAGAATCCTAAAAGCATTATCGGCACAATAAAGAGCAACTGTTTCCAACTGTACTGGATATTCATCGCCGGAACATCAGCACCACAAGACGAGCATTTCATCGAAGGACCTTTCGCTCGGGGATTCATTCAACAGTTACGCTTTATTGACGACTACTCGATCACTTCCATCGTCAGCAGCAGTGGCGGAGCCAATTTTCCAAGACTGCATGCCGTGCTCTCGTAACTGGTGCATAATGCTATCAACGAAATGTGGCGACACAATCAACACCATGCCAACACCCATATTGAACACCCGGTCCATCTCTGCCTGTTCAATACTACCAAGCTTTTGAAGCCAACCAAAAACAGGTGGGATTTCCCAACTTCCACTCTCAATTTGAATTTTGATAGATGGTGGTACGATTCGGGCAAGATTTTCTGCGAGACCGCCGCCTGTAATGTGGGCAATGCCGTGGACCACCTGTTTGACACGATAATGCCGTAACACAGAACGAATCGGCCGTGCATAAAGCTGTGTTGGTTCGAGCAGGAGCTCTCCTACTGTTTTCTCATCACATTCAGAAACCCTATCGTCTATCTTGAGCCCAGCCATCTCGAAGATAACCTTCCGTATCAAGCTGTATCCATTGGAGTGAAACCCCGACGACGCAATACCGATAGCGACATCATCGGGTTGTATTTGGCTTCCATCAATAAGTCGTTTCTTCTCCACCACACCTACACAGAATCCTGCGAGATCATAGTCACCACGGGCATACAAATCGGGCAGAATCGCCGTCTCACCACCAACTAAAGCGCAATCAGATGCAACACATGCATCCGAAATACCTCTCACAATTGCTTCAAGTCGTTCGGGGTCGTCATGCGAAAGCGCTACGTAATCGAGAAAAAATAATGGCTCAGCACCTGTGCAGAGCAAGTCATTGATACTCATGGCGACAAGATCAATGCCAACCGTATGATGAACTCCAGTCGTGCACGCGACCTTGAGTTTCGTGCCGACGCCATCAGTGCAGGACACCAGTAATGGATCTTCGTACTTTCGCGCAAACAGACCCTGTAACTGCAACTGAAACAGTGCGGCAAACCCACCCTCTTTGCTCATAACGCGGGGGCACTGCGTCCGCCTCATGTGCGCAGGCAATTTCTCCATTGCCTTTTCATAAAGGGCAAGATCGACGCCAGCACTGGAATACGTTGCACCACTCACACTGATATCTTCCCGTGATACTCCGTTGCTGCAACCCCTACCCAAAACACGGCAAAGAGAACCGTTCCCCTGTATCGTACGGGTGGTATATGCGGCATCTCTCTCACTTACGCGTTTGAGCGACTCACCTGAATCGACTGCATCCATTGTGACTCATCATCCAGCCGAACGACCCCAAGTCGATTCGATGCTTCCGCAGCCAGAGCCAATGTGACCAGAAGGAGCCCATCCGGCCGCTTGGTTTTTCCAGCAACGAGACACCACGGGGTCTCTGTGAGGTCCTGTCCGCCCACCTGCATGTGAAGCGCTAGATTATTTGCGAAACCTCCAACACTCACCTGGTTTGGCCATGTGCGAACGATCGGTGTGTCATCAGCTACGAATTTTCCTAATCCGGGAACCAACCCGTCGAGAATGTTTGGGATTTCTTCGTCGTCAGGTAAATCAAGCCGGCCAAGCGGTGCCAACACCACAACACCAAGCCGGACAGGCAGATTATGCACCTTCAGATCGGTTCTTTCGTTCTTACCGAGGGGCTCCGCAGAAAGGTCAACGACTCGAAGCGGATCAACTAACGAAACGTCTTCTGGTTTTCTGAAGAGTTTCACCACCCTTCGCGTCAGAAAAACGAGTACTACGAGCACGAGTAAAGCTACCCCTACGAGGCGGCCAGACTGGGTATGCAAGAGCAGGTCAATACTTCGCTGAAAGGCTCCGATCAGTCTTTGAATTACTTGTTGCATAGAACAAACTGCCCTTCGCGGGGTAGGTTATGAGAGATGGACTTATTTGGTTTCGGTTCGCTCAGTGTATCATTCTGCCATGGCAAAAGTTTGTCACACAACTCAGAAACACCCCCATGGCCAGCGTAGCCTTTCGCCGCTGCAATATAACGCTCTGTTACCATATGGTGCGATCCTCCAAGAAGGTGGCTCCAATCGTGCGGACGGCGTGCAATTTGTTGTATTTAGTCGTCATGCAACCGCCTTGCGTGTACTTCTCTATGACACCCCCGAAGACATTGAACCGGCTGAAGTTATCTCATTCGATCCGAAGACCGACAGGTGGGGGGACGTCTGGAGTATCTTCATCCCAGGTCTGAAACATGGTCAGCTCTATCATTTTCAGGCGGATGGCCCATTCGACCCCTCTTCAGGACATCGATTCGATCCAACGGCCCGGCTGGTTGACCCCTATTCAAAAGCTTTGGCCGGCCATTTTCTGCACCATGAAGATGGCATCATCCGGCCACCGAAAAGTGTTGTGATAAATGATCACTTTGATTGGCAGGGGGACAGGCATCTTCGCCATGGACTGGCCGACACCATTATTTATGAACTTCATATTCGAGGATTCACCGCGAGCCCATCAAGCGGCGTGGCCCATCCAGGAACATACCTTGGTGTAATAGAAAAAATCCCATACCTGAAGAGCCTTGGCGTCACCGCTGTTGAACTCATGCCTATCCATGAATTTCCACAAGAATCATATGCCGGGCACCGACGCGACCATGAAAACTATTGGGGATATGACCCGATAGCATTCTTCGCACCACATCAAGGATACGCAGCTTCACCAGAGCCTGGCGGCCAGGTATCAGAATTGAAGCACATGGTGCGGGCTCTCCATGCAGCCAATATTGAAGTCATTCTTGATGTTGTGCTGAACCATACAGCTGAAGGAAGCGCGGACGGACCCACGTTTTCGATGAAGGGGCTTGAAAACAGCGTGTACTACATGCTGGAGAATGACTCTGGAGAATACCGTAACTTCTCTGGCTGCGGAAACACCGTGAACGCCAATCATCCCGTTGTCAGAGAACTCATTAGCCACTGCCTGCGTCACTGGGTGCACACTTATCATATCGATGGGTTTCGCTTTGATCTCGCGAGTATCCTCTCGCGGGACCGGAATGGAATCCTTCATAAGGACCCACCACTTATTGAGAGCATCACGGAGGATCAGCTGCTCGCCGACACGAAGCTTATTGCCGAAGCTTGGGATGCTGCTGGTGCGTATCAGGTTGGAACATTTGCCACGTCGCGATGGGCCGAATGGAATGGCCGGTATCGCGATGACGTCAGACGATATTGGAGAGGTGATGACAACCAGACGGGGAACCTCGCCACCCGGCTTGCAGGATCAAGTGATCTCTACGCCAGGGAGCATCGACAGCCGTACCACAGCGTGAACTTCATTACCTCGCACGACGGATTCACGCTTAATGATCTCGTAACCTACGACCAGAAACACAACGAAGCAAACAATGAAGACAACCAGGACGGTGACAACAACAATTACTCATGTAATTATGGCATTGAAGGACCCACCGAAGACGCACACGTGGCCGCGATACGTGTCAAGCAAATACGTAATATGCTTTCGACTCTCTTTCTAAGTCAGGGTGTTCCGATGCTGGTAGCGGGTGATGAATGTCGCAGGACACAACAGGGAAACAATAATGCTTATTGTCAAGATAACGCCATGTCCTGGTTCGACTGGAACCTACCAATTGCAAACGCCGACCTCGTCGAGTTCACGAAAGCACTTATTCGTCAGCGACTGAATAATCCCACGCTAAGACGACGCACCTTCCTCCAGGGCGGGAGTAGTGATCGTGGCATCATACCGGACGTGGAATGGTTCTCACCCGACGGCAGCCATGTCGACTGGTTTTCTGGCGATGCCAGTCTTATCTGCTTTTTTGGCGCTCCAACAGCAGACCAGCTCATCACAGAAAAGAACCTGACAGAGGGTGGTCTTACCGGCACACCACAACATGTGCTTCTTTTTTGCAATGCCGGTGCGGAAACCCGACGGTTTCTTTTTCCATCATCGTCACTCATCATGCAGATGAATTGGAGAATCGCCGTCGACACACGCCCGTCACATGAAAATATTTCGTCAACTGAGCCCTTAAATTTTGATTCAAGTTGTCCAATTACACTGCCTGAACGCAGTCTTCTTTGCCTCGTGGCTGATGAAACCCGAACGCCAGAAAACGGCTAGCTTCGGATGCAATTTCGGACTACCATTGAGGGACGTTTTGCCAAAGGAATCGACAACGCGCGAGCACCACTCATCCATCCCCCCATCCCACCTGGAGACACGACCTCATGTCACGCTGCACGACACCCACTCATCAATCCACAGCATCCATCCTTTGGAGCGCCAGCTTGTTCCTCATCGGATCTCTTCTTTTTTTTCCAGGTTGTGATAGTGGACAAAAACAGACTCAGGTTGTGGCTCGCAGCGAAGCAACGAAGGCTGCTCATGACGATAACCACAAAGACGGTAGCCATGATCATACCGACGGAGACCATGCACATGATGACGCGGATCATAAAGAGGACGAACATGACCATGATCACCACTCCCACGAGTTGCCAGCTACTGTCGAAGCAGCTATAGCACAACTCAAGGACGTGACGAATAAGGTAAAAAAAGCCTTAAACAGTGGTGAAACTGATAAAGCTGATGACCTTGTCCACTCAATTGGCCATTTGATGGAAGACTTGAACAATAAAATTGCGGCAGCAAAGCTTGATGAAAAAGTTAAAGAAGCAGCAACCGCAGCGTCCGATACTATCTTCGAAGCTTATGGTGAAATTGATAACGCACTGCATGCCGCAGAAGATGAAATTAAGAATCTAGATTTCAGTAGCTTTGGTCCCACCATTACGAAGGCAACCAAAACCCTTGAGGGTCTCCTCCTCGAAGCCAAGGAAGCAATGACTGGGGAAAATCCACAGAACAAGAAAGACGCTGAAAAGAAAGACGCTGAAAAGAAAGACGACAAAGCCGTAGCCAGCCCAGCTGAAAAGAAGTCACCTTCTAATCAAAAAGCTGATGAAGCAGCGGCAACCACCGAGAAAGCAGCCGAATAAATGCGGACAGGCGGTATAGCCTCAACAAGACGAATTCCCAGATACGTTATTGACTTCAAGGAGGAGTTTCATGAATCTATTTTTCTCATCATGTGTCCGTAGATCCATCCTCGGCATTGCTGTCCTTACTGGGCTGCAGCTAGGCGTTTGTTTGTCAGTACGTGCTGCGAGCATTGATGTGGAAAAGGTTCGGTCGTCACTCCTCCTTCAGAAAGAACCCGCAGGTGCCCTGACCCCAACCGCCGCAAAGGCAGCTGTTGTAAAGGCACCTAAACAACTCGTCATAGCTGGACGTATCGCCGCGGCAAAAGGGATGGATCCCTTTGTCAAAGGCAAGGCTTCTTTTGCAATGCTTCAACTTCCTGATGACCATGCCAGTCAGCCGGGCCACAATGCCGATGACTGTCCGTTTTGCAAAAAGCGACTCGCCAATGCACCGATGGTTGCTGTTCAGTTTGTCGGTGCCGACATGAAGGAGCTACCAGTCGATGCCCGTGATCTGTTCGGTGTCAGGAATGGAGAGGAAGTAGTTATTCGCGGTGTTGCGAGTTTTAACGCCAAACTTGCTCTTCCAATCATTCAGCTTCAGGCTGATGGCATCTATATTCGCAAGTGACAAATACTGATTCTGAACAACAAGAGATCTTTCCCTCCACTGCGCTCAAAGAGTGGGCGGTCATTTG
>WLWH01002388.1_pt1 | contig 10604 bp, 4 predicted proteins | sample 6712741 | NCBI WGS metagenome assembly WLWH01 (sample SAMN12718694, study PRJNA515312) | sponge metagenome | isolation source: marine sponge | host: Mycale hentscheli | place: New Zealand: South Island, Marlborough, Capsize Point | collected 2003-05-01 | reverse complement strand
GTATTGTAAAACTAACTGTAGGATTATCATATATTGGTACAGCTGCATTTTCATCTAATGTTACAGTTCCAATTAGTAAATCTTCCGGTTTTGGAGCGTATTGAGGATACGAATATATTATTGCCATTTATTATTTGTTTTCTAATTCTTTTACTCTAGCTTCTAACTCTTGTATTGCTTTAACTAATATAGGAACAAGAACAGAATATTTTACAGTTTTTGTTGTTTCATCTTGATCAGGTACTTCTTTGTCCTCTACTAATCCTGGAAAAACTTCTTCAAATTCTTGTGCTATAACACCTATTTGTTTATATGGATCATCTTTAAAGTTAAAGTTTCGTATTCTTATTTTTTTAACATCTTCTAACTTAGGTGTTGTATCAACAATATTTTCTTTTAATTTTCTATCAGAATATTGACCGTAACTATTAAATCTGTTTACTATATTACCATTTAAATAACATAGTAACATATTACTGTCTGAACCTGATGGAGGTACTGCTTGGAATACCATATTATATCCACCTGAAGCATATGATGCGCTTGTATATTGTAATAAACCCGTTGCACCACTTTTGCCATTAATATTGTTTTTAATACCAATACCATTCGCACTATTTATTTGTATATTTAACTTACCACCTATATTACCTGAATTAAAACCTACAGCTAAATCTTGATTGAAATAACCGTTTTGACCAGAAAATGTTCCAACAAGTGTAAGAGCATTCATATTACTTGTACTAGCAAAATCTCCATAATACGTTGTATTTGTATCATAAAATATAGGTGCCCTTAGACTTGCCCCAGCTTGTAAAACATTATTGACATATACGTGACCAGCTCCAATTGGTGATGAACTATCATTAACAGCCATAACCTGTGTGGCCATAGTATAATCATCGTAAAAACGTATTCCATTATAACTTGCGTTTGCTCCTAATTTAATACCAGTGTGCATTGCAAGACATAAATCTGGATAAGGATGTGACCAAGCTCCACTTTCTTGATATATTGCATAGGCTGGTCGGCCGCTAGTATTACTTAAACCAGATGCTGGTAAAGTAAGTTGATTTTTTAAATAAATACTGCTATTAGCAGTAATTTGACTATTTGTTGTAAGAGTACTTGATACAGTTAAAGTACCTGTCACAGTACCACCTGATAGTGGTAAATAATTTCCTGGGGTAAAATTACCAGAGTTCCAAAAAAGATAACCTGTTCCCCAAGATGATGAATCATAATTCTGTTTAACAACCCAAACACTTGTGTTATCATATTTACTAGAAACTATAGCTGTACTTCTTTTTACATCTCCACCAGAATAGGCAGACATCCAAAAAACATCGTTCCAAGGTCCACCAAAACCTAAATTACCACTACCTAACATAGCTATCCTAGCTTTACCAGGTCCAAAAATACTTGCGTTAGGTTTTTCGGTACCTCCACTTGTATAATAACCACCTAAATGTCCTCTAGCCGCATCATTATAAGTTTTAGAAGCATAATTATCATAAGCAGCGTTTGATTCAGCTGAACCACCACCACTCCAAGTTACTGCACCTCCAACTGTTAAAGCATTAACAACTCCAATATTATCGTTGCCAACACCAACATTCATTATAACCCCGGTTTCACCAACTATATCTGGAGCGTCATTATAAAACTTTGTTCCACCATAACTTTTACCACCGCCTATCCTAATTCCTGTATGCCAGTTTAAAGTTAGTTTAGAATAGTTACCACCACCAAAATTTAATCTTGTTGGTTTTATTATATAATAAGGGTTACCATCTGTTCTTTGCCCCCATGTAATACCTGTTGCATCAGATCCATCTACACTTGATGGATCACTAGTTACGTTTGTAGTTCTTAAATTTAAAGATCTAGTTGTACCTGTTGTTTGTCCAGCTGAAAACAATAAACCACCACCTTGATTAGCATATGCATTTACACAAAGTTTATTAGAAGCATATATATCACCTGCACTACTATCTAAAAATATTCTAGCATCCCCGTCAGAAGCAACGTATAATCCCCAACCACTTCCTTGTGCAACACCCATAAAAGATGTATCTCCTCTTGTATAACCAATGCCATACATGTCAGATAATGAATTAGCTGTTGGTAAGTAATTTGTTCCAATAGCGTGGATTGGATTTGTTTTAGCATGACTTGCACCAATGTTATTATAACCGCCTACTTGGTAACCTGAGTTATAAGCTGATCTTCCAATATTTCCTGACATTATTCCACCAGCTAAAGGTAAGTAAACACCTGTTGGATCAGGCGGTATAGTTGGGAAAGTTGCTAAAGAGGCATCACCTCTTATATACTGTGCTGTTGTTCCTGTTCCTATAGCAAATTTATTCCAATCACCCCAAGACGTAGCGCTTGTACCCATTTGTCTCCAAAGATTTCCATTAGCTGTATACGCTAATCTAACAGGATAACCACCACTCATATCACTTCCACCACCATAAGCTCTCCAAGTCATTTGACCATTATAAGCACCACCATCACTTAATCCATTGCTTCCGTTACTCTTAAAATCAAACCTAATTAAGTTAGCATAATCTTCAGGATCTGGATTGGTACTACGTGTATCGAAAGAAGGTAAATGTACGGTTGATAAAGTTCCTGTTGTTGTTATTGTTCCACCTGCTAATCCATTTCCTGCTGTTACAGATGTTACTCCACTAACTGTACCAGCTGGAGCATAATAAGGATCAGTTACTTGTGTTCTAAAAGTAGCAGGTGTTACATATCTAATATAAGCATCATTAGAGGCGTATATTCTACTTACAGTTGAAGTTGTTGCTCCAGAAGTAGTATTTATCCACCCAAAATCTACATACCCATGTACGTTTGTTCTAACTATTCTATTAGCATTATCATTTCTTGCGGTTTCTATTGGAAGAGTATTAAAAGTAGCAGCTGTAACATTACCTGAAAAAGTTGCAGACGTGCCCGTTAAAGTTCCACCAACAGTAAATGATATTCCACTTGCTGTAGCTGTAGCGCCTGTAAGTGTACCACCAGCTAAAGGTAGGTATGCACCTACAATATCACTTTGCGGTATCCAAGTTGGTGCCGCATTACCATTTGATTTTAATATCTGTCCAGCCGTACCATGGTTACCATTAAATTGTATAGCACCTGTAGAGTGAACGTCAAATATCCCGTTTATATTGGATAATGATGCCATTAATTATTTTATATTGGTTGTTCTAAAGAATTTTGATAAGCTTGTTTTATTTCATCAGTCCAGTATATATCAGCTATAGCTTTTACATTATGTTCAATAGCTTTTGCATCATCACCACACAAAACAGTGTCTCTGTAGTATGAACTTGATATAACTTGACCATCTTCAATTATTTGATCTGAATATCTTACTTGAATATGTTTAAACTCACTAACTATTTCAATTTTATCTTGTATTCTTTTTTTAACTAAACTCATTTTATTTATTTTATAAATTATTAGAATATCATATAAGTTCCACCAAACTCTAAAAAAGCACCTGCACCAAACCAATTGTTTGGTACTTGAATATATGGGCCACCGTTTGAATTTCCATACATTGCAAAGTTTGATGAAGAAATAAAACTTACTAACATGGTTGCACCAGAGCCCCAGTTACAATCATCAATTTGTGAGAAACTCATAGGTGATCTACTTAGACCGCTAGTCGTAAACGGAAGTCCAGTTACAGTATTACCTGTAGACGTACCTGATGAATGACGAATAATGCCAAAAACTGTAACCATATTACCTATTTTAATATATCTTCCCGATGCTGTTGATAAAGTAACACCAGATACTGCTGGTGTCCAAGTTCCTTCTTCGTAGTCGTCTAAAAGATTAGCACTTCCACTACCTCCTAAATAAACACCGCTTGCTTTAATATTATTATTAAAATCAGCAATTCCACCCTCTAAAAAAAATCTTAATCCTTTACTAGTACCTGAAGCACCGTAAATAGAAGCTTGTGTTGTTCCTCCAGATTTCCAAAAAACATAAGGTTTTCCTCCCGCAACATCTGGCCTATCTATTTGTATTCCAGCTCCACTTATTGCAATATTTCCAGAGTCATTAATACTCATTTTTTCTGAAGCAGAAACACTAAAAGCCAAAATATTAACAGGACTCCCAAAATATGCGTTACCTTTAGCTATAATAGACGCGTTCTCATTATCACTCCATCCTAAAAATTTTATTCTTTCTTCAAAAAGACCGCTAGTTGCAGTTGCATTATTTTTAAGTATTAAATGGTTTGCGTTATTAGTAGAGTATATTCTAACATTACCACCGCTAACATGAAGTTTATCATCTGGTGATGTTTCTCCGATTCCTACGTTTCCACTATTAAGAATAACCATTTTTTGGCTACCAACCGCATTTGTTCCGTTAAAAAACTTTATACTATCGCCAGCAAGTCTTAAAGTTTCTAAATTATTATTATTATTTTTTGCACTTAAACTTACTGCGCTTTCTTCATAGCTTGAGGTTAAAAATCTACTAGATGTGTGCGTTACTACAAAAGGGCCTGTAACCGCAGAAGCACCTGCTTCGGCAACTCCTATATTTACGTTTCCATTTGAAAAAATACGCATTCTTTCTGTGTTACCACCAGTTGCAAACAACATATTAGCTTGCGCACGAATAGCAAAATCGTTTACAGCACTTGCTGCTATCATATCTCCCGCGGTAGTTGCTACTTGTAAACCAGCTTTAAAAGTACTTGCATTATCAAATCTTAATCTTACATCATCATCGTTATCAATATCAATACCCCCACCATTAACAGTTATCATACCTGCAAAAGTTGCAGCGTTAGTACCGGCATCAATACTAAATACGTTAGTGTTACTAGTTGAATTTCTTACATTAAAAGTTGTATTATCAACACCTGTTATTCCACTTGTTATATTCCATATTTGAGCACCTCCTGATCTTATAATTCGCAAACCAACACTTTCTCCTGTACCAATATCATTTTGCGTTACTGTTATCATACCCTCAGCAGATATTGAAGATGAAGAAATAGTGCCTGCAAAAGTTGCGTTTCCAGCACTATTTATAACTAATCTATTAGAATCAGCATCTTCATCATATATAATATAATTACCATTAACGTCAGAATATGCTTGATATGTTTTACCACTTGCAGCTGTATTAAACATTTTAATACCTGGTTTTGTAGATGAACTAACCTCAAAAGGACTAGCAGGATCTCTATTTATACCAACACCTAAACTTCCAGTTCGTAATATATTATTTATATTTGATAAGTTTGCCATATTATTTAATTTTGCGTTTGCAAGCCTGTAAAACCAGCTGCTTGTGCATTGTTTATACCCATTAATAAATAAGCTGGGCCCGGAGAACCAGCACTACCAAGTAATGTATCAATAGCACTTTCGCTAGAGCTTCCACTTGTATAAACTCTGGTACTACCCGGGCCATCTACTAAACTTACAATGGGTGAAGTTTTTATATAAGTTCCCGAATTAGACCATTTCCAAACACACTTATAAACAGGTTGACCACCATGACAATTTGTACATAATTGCGTTATAGTTCTAGAAACTGGTGCACCTCCAGAAATTATTTGACCTCCGTAAGGGCCATCTACTATTTCTAAACGACTTCCGCTAACTTCATGCTGCGCCCAATATTTTATATAAGAACCTCTATAATAAGTAACAGTAAACTCTGCAAAAAACATAGGTTGGCAACCCCAATGACCAGAAGAATAAGTTATAAGAAAAGGTTCATTTATTTTATTTACTGTAGAACTAGATTCAATAGCCGCAAGTCTAAAAACACCGCCTGCCCCCATAGGATTAGCTAATCTACCTGCATAAACAGGAGCTGGAGCATTAACGTCACTATATCTTGCTACTTCTAATTTTTCCACTATAGCTCTTCCTGCAACTTCAAGTTCAGAACTAGGATTAGTTGTCGCAATTCCTACATGGCCATTTTCTTGTACCCTAAATAGTTCAGTTGCCTCCCCATCTCTTGTAACTCTAAAATAATTAGAACCTGAGTTATTATTTTGGTCAATGTCAATCCCAACATTATCATGTGAGCAAATAACCGGTGTTGAACCTAACCTTATTCTGCCCTCTACGTGTAATTTTTCTGTAGGCGAAGTCGTTGCGATTCCTACGTTTCCTGCGTTATTTATAATCATTCTCTGCGTATTAGCAGTAAGAAAATCTATATCGCCTGTTGATACATTTCCAGCAACTATAACAACGCTACCACCAGTAGTGCTAACTTCATTTCCATAAACACCAACTTGAGCCCCTCTAGTCGAACTTGCCGTTCCACCACCACATAAATACAATTCTTGATTATCTGCTCCATTAGCAGTGTTTAATGCAATTGTTCTAAAACCATTAGCGTTTGATTGTAAAAATAAATTACCAAATATTAATTGATCACCAAGAACGTGTAATGTTTTACTAGGCGAAGTCGTTCCGATTCCGACGTTGCCGCCAGATAGTATAACCATCTTTGTAGAGTCGTTTGTTCCAAACTGTAAGGTAGTCGATTCTCTATTATATATATATGCGTTACTAGCGTCATTTCCAATAACTAAACCGTTTAATGGTCCGTTTCCTGATGTACCATTACCAAGCGCTAAAAAACATTGTGAACCAGGATTATACATTTGTAACATATATGTGCTACTTCCCGCTGTACTTGGTGTCATTCCAACACCGATCATACCATCCGATGTTATACGCATTCTTTCTGTATCATTAGTTTTAAAAAGAATAGGTGTTGCATCGTTTGTCTCGATACCAAAATCACTTGATGGATTTGAAACTATTGCAGCTACCCTTGTACCGCTTGAGTTTTTAAAGTCAAGATTAGAACCACTTGAACCACCTTGAATTGTAAAATTTGTATAATTAGCAAATGTACTTGCAGAACCTCCAATTCCGACGTTTCCTCCAACTGTTGCTGTTATTATATTAGGTGTTTGAAAATCAGTACCTACATAATTTAATGACCAAAGATAAGGTGCAGCAGCAGTTTTAATTTGCCAGTTTCTTGCATCTAACCCCATTCTTAAACTTGACTGACCATTTTGACCATTTATATACATTTCTGTATCTCCAGATGATTTTAACAAATGAAGTGTGTAATCAGGCGAAGCCGTTCCGATTCCGACGTTTCCAGAACTATTAATAGACATTTTTACATCTGTTCCTGCCCCACCTTTTATTATATCTAAACCATAATTGTTAGTTCCACTTGTTGGATTTGATCTTAATCTCCAGGTTGAACCACTTGTAATATCTATTTCCGCCGCAACTGTACCTCCTGTGTTTATTGTTCTAATATTTCCTTCTACATCTAATTTTTTAGCAGGCGAATTCGTTCCGATTCCTAGGTTTCCCACTTGAGTTAAACGCATTTTTTCTGAACCACTACCAAAAAACTTTATACCATCAGAACTTGAACCATTAATCTTTGCATTACTGTTGCCAAAATTAACACCTTGATTATCATCAAAAAGCACAGAACCACTTGTGCTAATATTACCAATTACTACAAGTTTTTGACTAGGACTTGTGCTATTAATACCCACATTACCTCCAGTTGTTACTAGGAACTTATTATTTATATTAGATAAATTAGCCATATTTTATTTTAATTCATTACAACTGTTGCGTTATTTTGTCCAAACCCTAAGTCAATTGTAATACCTATTTTTTGTGTAGCTGTAGTTACTGGTGTTATTGTACATTTTATTCTTGTATTAGATGTATCATCAGCGAAAGCTACAGTAAAGTCTGCACCATTTGCATCTGGTCCAGAATCTAATATTTTATTATATATTGGAAATCCTGGTCCATAAGTAGCTATAACTGTATATTTTTTAGCAATTGATGTTGTAGTAGATGTATCACTAGTAAACATTACATCAAAAACCATAGTTCCAGTTGTTGCTCTATCAATAGTGAATGCTACACTGCCACCACTTACAGATGTAAACAGTTTAGTAAACTGTCCGCCTTTACCTGTTCCACCACCACCACCACCGTGGATTATATGACCATCAACAGTTAAGTCACCATCTATTTCTACGTTACTAGCAAAAGTTGCGTCTTTTGAAATACTAATAGCATCTGTTGTAAACCTTATATTGTTACTTGTATTACCAATATGTTGTATATATTCTGCTACATATACTGTATCAGTAAAATTACCTGTTGCTCCACTTATACCACCAGAAGCACTAATATTACCTGTTACACTAACACCTGTACTTGTAGTTTCAAACTTTAAAGAATTGTCGTAATATAACTTAACACCTGCATCTGTAATAAAACGACCCATATATTCAGAAGCACCTTTATTTATTTGTACTTCTGTTCCATTACTTTGTATGCTTAAAACTCCAGTTCCTGTCTCATTAATATAACTATTACTTCCATCGTGGTATATTTGTAAATCAGCAGAATCTCCAAAATACGCTCCTACATTATCAAAATGACGTGTTGATTTTGAAAATCTAGTTTCAACTGCTCCACCGTCTACTCTAAAGTATTCAGTAACACCACCAGAACCATTATCAGCTTTAAATATTATATCTCCATCAGTTGTAAAACTTCTAAAATTTAAACTACCAGTATAATTATCAATAAAAGAATCTGTAGCGTTGTGTTGGAGTTGTAAGTCCATACCACTTCCATATCCACCTAAAACATTATCTTGATGCTCTGTCTGTTTGAAAAATTTAGTTTGTACTGAACCACCATCTATTGTCATGTAAGTAGCTTTACCACCACTACCATCATCATTTCTAAATATTATGTCTCCGTCGTCAACTTCTTGATCAATATATAATCCTCCTGTATTATTTCTAATAACTGAATCCGTACCATTATGAGCAATGAATAAATCGTTACCAGCACCAAACACTAATGTATCATCAGTACCTATTGTAGTACTGTCGCCAAAAATAATATTACTACCACCTGTTGTATTGCCAACGGCTAATGTAGCAGCTAAAGATCTAGCAGGATCTAGTGTTAAGATACTAGATATTGTAGCTTGTTTAAGTACATCTGAGTTTTCACTATCATTTATAAGTATAGTATCAGCAGCTACAGGATTTGTTTTAATCGTAGCTAGATGTACTAAGTTATTTGTGTCAGAAGTTACAGCTATTGTAGGGACAGCAGCTGTACCAGCTACAGTTATACCATATAAACCAGTTACACTTGTTACTGTACCAACTGTTGGTGTTGTCCATGTGTTTGCTACACCTACTCCACCTCCAGATGTTAATACTTGACCAGCACTACCATAACTAGAACCTAATGATAAACCTTTTGCTAATATTAAGTTTTCCTCTAATGTAGTGTTACCTTTCATTAAAGTTGTATCAGCACTTGTATTACCAAATGTGTTATTACCTTGTGTTGTAAAGTCTATAGTATCGGCTATAGTAACTACACTACCATTATCTGTTATTGTAGAATTACCTATTGTTTGATTAGTTAACCATTTAGTCATGGTGTTAGGTGTACCTGTACCACCAGCTAAACTTGAATTATCTATTTTTTGCCATTCATCTACTCCACCACCAGCACCATCGTCTGCAAATATCACCCAGTCTCTAACATCCCAGTCATTAGGCGTTGTACCAGCTCCGTTAGGAGCGGCTGAACCTGCGGTATCACAAATATAAAAATGACCATTTACTTTATAACTTGCTTGTGTTAAATCAGGTGTACCACCTCCAGTACCAGCAGCACTCCAAACACCTTGATAAACTAAACCTTGAGGTAAATTTGTTATTTGCCCTTGTAGTTTTTCTAAAGCTTCTATAATACTATCACCATCAGCAACAGAACCACTGGTTGCGTTGAATCCAGCTAACTCTTTATTGTATACAACACTGTCTGATATAGTTGAAACTAAAGGCACATTGCCACCATTTGTGTAAGTTACACCAGCGGCAACAGTATCACCTGACATAGAAACTGTACCTGCTGCGGCTAAAGCTGTGGCTGTATCTGCGTTACCTTGTAAAGGTCCAACAAAAACAGTTGATGATATACTTGCATAGCCTGTATATGTACCAGATGATCCTGTAAATGTACCATCTGTTAATATGCCACCAACTTCTAATTCACCACCTATAGCTACTTTACCAGTTGCACCACCTGCAAATGTAAAACCTGCAGCACCAGTTATAGTTTGGGCACCATCCCAGTATGTAACTTGATTAGCAGCACCTGTACCTGTTACAGATGTACCTGATAAACTAATTAAAACTTCTTTATTTGTATTATTCCAAGAGGTTGATATATTAGTATCACCTTTGAAATGTATTTGATTTCCATTTACTACAGTATAAGGACTACCTGCTCCACTGTCGGCTTCTACTAACCATGAGTATGGTGTTGGGTTTGGATCATTTATCCAATTAGTACCTGACGCACCTGTTGAAGAAAGTATTTGACCAGCAGTACCAGTATCTCCACTTGAATCAGTATAGCTGTTAGTATTTACTATACCATTTAATGTACCTATACCTGTAGCTTCAAAAGCACCAGTTACTTTAG
>WLWH01002385.1_pt1 | contig 10626 bp, 21 predicted proteins | sample 6712741 | NCBI WGS metagenome assembly WLWH01 (sample SAMN12718694, study PRJNA515312) | sponge metagenome | isolation source: marine sponge | host: Mycale hentscheli | place: New Zealand: South Island, Marlborough, Capsize Point | collected 2003-05-01 | reverse complement strand
TGGGAAGCGGTTGTAGTTCCAGAAATATTATCTGATTATACAATTAATGAAAGAAGCACTCTACCAGCACAATGGAATTATTCATTTGTATTAGGATTTGACTTTTATCATTATACTAAAGATTTTTGGTTGCATTCATGGGGTAATGTAATGCCAGTTCATATAAAAACAAATAGTGAATATTCATATCATAATTTTAATAATGGGCAATGGATTGATTATTCCGGAGGATTGATATTTGGTTATAAAGCTACAAAAAGTTTAGGTGTTTTCCTAGAAGGGAAATATAACAAATACTGGAACAGAAGATGGCATAACTTCAGTGTAGGTATTAACTACATAATATTATAGGAAAGACATGAGTAAACAATTAAACGAAGACACATCCTTTAAAGTAAGTATTAAGACTTTAGTAGGTATAGCAATTGGAATAGCAACAGTAGTAGGTATGTGGTTTGCATTACAAGCTGATATACAAGAAGCTAAAGAATTACCGAAACCACCAGATCCAGAAGTAACTAGAATGGAATATGACATGAAGGATCAATTGATACGTCAAACAATTATGACTACTCAAGAAGATGTCACTGAACTAAAAGATGACATGAAACGCATTGAAGAAAAAATCGATAAATTAAGGTAATTATTATGAAAAAATTATTACTGGTTTTAATAACCATTTTCGCCATGGCCAATTGTTATTCACAGGTCACTATTAAACATTTCAATGCATCATGGAACGCTGCAAATAAAGTAACCTGGTTAGGGAAATTATCAGATTGTAGTGTTAAATATTATGATCTTACTAAATATCCTAAACTAAAAACAAAGTATAAAATAGTAGTATTACCTACTATAATAGTATTTGTTGATGGAGAAGAAACAAAAAGATATCAGGCTAATATAATGATGCAAGTCGATGTAAAAAAAGAGGAATTACAAGAACTCATTGATGAATCTATCATGAGCGGATTCTAAAACTTTTCTGGTAAAAAATTAGGACTTCTGAAATATTCTCCTTATATTTAAGTATAAGATTAAGAGATATGAAGATATTATATTTACATGGATTGGAAAGTAGCGTTGGTGGACCCAAGGTTGAATATTTAGAAAGCTTAGGACATAAAGTACATGCTCCAGATATGTGTTGGGATGTTGGCGGAAATTTTGTATCAATTGCAGATCATTGTGCATATGAAGATGATTTTGATTTGATCGTCGGTAGTAGTATGGGCGGTTATTTTGCTTATGAATTAGGTAAGATGTTTAATATTCCAGTTCTATTATTGAATCCAGCTTTGCATAGTAGAAGTATAGAACCAAAAGTTACTAATAAATTTGGTCCATGGATAGATGAAGATCCATTAGTGTTCCTAGGTGTTGGTGAAAATGATAATGTTATTGATTATACAAAGACATTAGATTATTTAGATGATACCGCTAATTGTTTCTTTAGAGGTAATTATTGGAAAGGTGATCATGGCCATCAAACTCCAATAGACTTTTTCCAGAAAGTATTCGGCAATACAGAAATCAGATTAAATAAAATAAAACAAAATGCATAAAGTAATTAACATAACATATGAAACCGATATAGAGTTTCAACAACAAATAGCGAAGCATGCTGATACGATTCATAATAACACATTGTACGGAATAGATGAAGCATTTAATACAAATGATGATGTTGCATTTATTGCATTCTTAAATCATGATTCCATAATGGCTATTCCAGAAGAACAATGGTTAGAAAATTTAGAGAATACTTTAGAATATTTCATATCAATAGAAGCATATGAAAAGTGTTCAGAAGTGAAGCAATTAATTGATAAGATATCATGAGTGCAGTTTACGGGTTTCTATTGTTCTTATTAGGACAAAGTATCATATGGTTTACGACAAATGCACAATTCTTAAGTGAATATGCTGCTAAGAAGCCATGGCTCATGACATTGCTAGCAGCTCCGGTTACGTATTTATTTATATTAGCTACTAAATATTGCGCGGAAGCTTTTGATGGTTTATTATGGCCTGGTAGATTTATAGGTTTTGCAACCGGCATGATAATATTTGCCATAATGACTACATATATAATGAAAGAACCATTTACAGCTAAAACATTTATTTCATTAGCTTTAGCAACCATATTAGTAGCCGTACAAATCTTCTGGAAATAAAACGTAAAGCATATTTATATAAAAAATAATACTAGGACTTATAATGATTAAACTAAAGAAATTGATAAAAGAAAGCCCGGGAGATGATATTGCAAAAGCTGCATCTGCTAATTTATCACAGACAGTAAGCCTATTGCAGAAACTATCATCGGATGGTGACTTCCTACGTGTACTACAAGGAGGTACTGATGATGGTGATCTTAAAGACGAACAGGTACCATTTAAGACCGCAAATATATCATGTACAGATATGTATCCGACTCAGGCAGAGATTGGTTTTGGAAATAGTTTAGATGATCTTTGTGATGATAAATATGGAGCCATAAAATCAGCATTTTCATCTCCAGTATTAATGCCAGCACCGGGTAAGAAAACTCCTATTCTATGTGCTAATGTAGGAGGTAAGACATATATTTTAGATGGGCATCATAGATGGTCTTTATGTTTTATGATCAACCGTGATGCTAAAATGGCATGTGATATTATGCAGTTAGGAGAAGGAACACCTGAAGATGCATTGAAGATAATGCAGATGGCTATTGCAGCTAAAGCAGAAAGAATACGTACTAAAGATTTTGAAGGTCAGGATTTAATGGCAACAAATACAGCAGCAGTTGAATCATATGTAAATGATAATATCAATTTGAAAGCAATAGAATTATTTGAACAGTATACTAATGGTGAATTGCAAACAGCAGCTGATATTGCAACGGAGGTTGGAGAAGCGCATGCAGTAATTGTTAAGATGAAAGGGGACTTCCCTAGAAAGATAATGCCTCAATCAGGACATTCTGGTGCAGACCAAGATGATGTTAACAATGCATTGAAAAGAGGAACAGTTAATTACAAAGAACCATTTGGAGAAGATATTGATCTAGCCGAATGGAAAAGAATAGCAAGGATATAAAATGGCAGAAACACCAGAATATTTTGATAACGTTACAGTAGGCCAATATGCCATGACTGGAATACCTCTAAAGGTATATGTAGGCGGACAATACTTAACGATAACAGATCCGGATGATGTTGAAAATCCTTTAATTGGTTTTGGAATGTTATCTAATGGAGAAATGATACAGTTTGATTATAAACAAGTTGAACATTTATTAGTATCAGGCAATGTAGTCGATCTTGAAACATACAAGAAGGCTATGGAAGATGATGATAAAGAAGAAGGCGAAGAAGAAGAAGAAGGCGAAGAAGAAGAAGAAGGCGAAGAAGAAGAAGGCGAAGAAGAGGGTGAAGAGGAAGAAGAAGGAGAAGAAGAAGGTGAAGAGGAAGAAGAAGGTGAAGAGGAAGAAGAAGGAGGCGGTGCCAATCCATTTGAATCAGTAATGCCATCATTAGCAAGTCTAGTTGAAATAACAAAGGATGTTAAGAAAGCTAGAGAAAAAGCTTTGGATGCAGAAGAAGATGCATTGAAAGATAAGCGTAAAGCATTAGATGATGAACCTATTACAGATGGTGTCATTAATGAAGCTGATTACGAATCTATGATGAGACGTAAGTATGGAGCAAATAAAGATTATACAAATGTAGATGTCCAAGACGTCCATTTTCAAACCGATCCAAAAGAATTTGAAGCTATGATGAGTGCACTCGGTAAACGATTTGGTGCGATGACAGCAAGAGAAGAAATAGCAGATGCTGAATATGAACTTAAAAGATTCAGAAAGAAGATTAAGTATTGGAATGGTAACCCTAGAGATAAAGAATGGGCAGTAAGTCCTTTCGCAGGTCCAGAACACTATAATACAGTAAAATCAACTTTAGGCGCAGGTCCTCATGCAAAGGCTAGACCAAAGGTGACATGGAATCAAAAGAAATATGATCAGTGGATCGAAGATGTGGCATCAGGAGGTGGAGCTGATCATGCATATGATATGGCACAGAATGCTACAATGGAACCAGGACTTATTGCTTGGGTTAAAAAGAATAGAACCTATGACGAAGATCCATTAGAAAGAATACAATGGGATATAGAATCCATGGCCGAATCAGTAAACGAAACAAGAGGAAGAGCTGGAGAAGAACTTTCAATGATATCCAAATCCAGAGCAAAGGCATCATTACGACAAATTAAAAAAGGTAAGCGTGATGATGGTATGGGTAAATTTGATGCTAAACTATATGGTGTAGATGCATCAGGAGATGAGCATGAGATTACAGATGAGGATGAAATCAACATATACAAGAAGTTTGGGTTAAGGGCAATTGAAGAATCAGTTAATGAAATGAAAATGGTCCATAAAGGTAAGGACATTACTAAACATATAATAGCTTATATGGAAAAGAAAATTACCAAAGCGGAATTTGAAAAATTAACTGGATTGAAAAAGGATAAGCTAAAAGTTAATGAAAGTGTAATAGGAGACATCTTAATTATAGCAGATGAGAATAATACATATGAAGCATTCACAGCAGAGTTAGTAAACCAAAAATATCTTATGCCAGATGAATTGCAAGATCCTGAAACTAAAGAATGGTTGGAAACTACATATGCTCAAGTCCATGAAAGTATTTCATTGAAATCAATGATCTCTGTAAACGAAGCTGATAAATTAAAATTAGAAGGTGCTCCATTTGAATATGATAACATATCAGAACCATATTCAATCAAAGTAGGAGATATGGTACAGAACACAAATCCATCATGTCCACATCATGGATCACAAGGAATGGTAAAAAAGGTTATGTCAATGCCAGATGATATTGGTGACTTAATTAAATATGTTGTAATGAACCAAGGAGATACATACCAAGCAGGTGATGTGCTTACTAAAACACCAGACCAATTAGAAGTAATGTAAAAGGACTTATAATGGCAAATGATTATACTAAGATGACAGCACATGAATTTGTGCAGTGGCTTAAAGGATATTTAGAAGCTATTGATGCTACTAACATCACATATAAAGAATATGAAAAGGTTCTAGAAAAGCTACATTCAGTTAAACCCAAAGATGAAGAACTATAATATGTTTGAACGGCAGCAGATAAATATCATTAATGATTTATATTTACATGCACCAATCCATGAGTCTACAGATTGGGACCTAGATTTCTTTGACCGAGAAGGATATCAGTTAAACTCCATAGAAAAAGAATATCATCAGGAAAACAGAATAAATTTACATACAGAAGATAGGATGGCAAGGCGAGTATCAGATAACGCGTTAAATGCTGTACTGCAACATTGGTATGTACAAAAAGAAGATCATCCAAATATCTTTATTGATCATGCACATATATTACATAGGTTCGCTTTCAAAGATAATGCATTACATCAATTACAGAACATGTCAAAGGAATATCCAAAGCTGCAAAAGATGATCAAAACTAAACCCAAGTATGGTTTAGACTTTGCAATCGATTGGATAGATGACGAACAAGTAATTGAAATGTTTCATATTGAATTGGATTGTAGAGACCATAATACCTTTGTTGATATTGTAGAAAAACTGCAAACGTTTATTGAATCAACTGATTGGCAATCAAAGGGAGAAGAGTTAATTACATGCAAATCAGAATGGATTGATTTAGATGAATATGACCAAGCGACATATAAAGCAAAATTATATGGTTTAGATAAATTAGATATCAACTACTTTACAGATCATTATTTAAACAAGCCATACCTATTTTCATATTTAAAAGTAATTGATTAGGACTTTTGAAAAAGATTTTTTATATTAATATAAATTGTAAAAGATATGAGCGAGAATTTTTTAAGCGAAGTGATAGAAGAACTGTACGAGGTACTGCTTGATCCCCATCAAGGCTGGCCGTTAAATACACCTATAGAGAAGAAAATACGTTTGTTACAAGGTATGATAAAGTACTTCGAATCTAAAGATACCATACAAGACTACAAGCGATGTAGTAAGCTGAAAAGATATATTGATGTTATTAAAGTTTCTGATAACTTGGTTATAAATCATAATCCTTTATCGGGCAGTAGAAACATATTTGATGGATTGTTATGATGAGAAAAAAGCGTAGAAAGAAAATACAACTAACATTGTTAGATGATGATTACAATACATTCACATCAGTGATATCTGGATTACAAAGTTATCTACCAGAATGTTCAGTACTGAGAGCAGAACAAATAGCACAGATAGTACATCATAAAGGCAGATGTTCTATTTATACAGGTTTTGGTCCAGAAGCCTTTATGATCCAGAGTCGATTAATTAAACGTGGATTATTAGTTGAATCAAAAGTTTATAAGAAATAATTTGGTTTATTGAAAAAAAGTTATTATATTAAGTAAAATTATAAAAATAAAGTTATATGAAGTTAACAGTACACATCCAAGACGCTCCAATTGTTAAGACTACTCAAAAGAATGTAGGAACAAAAGAGGCTCAAGTAATGAAGCCTAAAAAAGCTAATTGTATTCATAATACAATTACTAGGAAAGGACTTGTCAATCAACGAGAAGTTGATACTGCATTAGCAGTTATCCGGTCAAAGCATACAATTGCTATTTGGGAGAAAGGTGCCAAGGCTGGCAAAGAAATGATCTATGTAACGCATGAAAGGTAGATATGAGAACTAATGTTATAGCAAAGTTAGAATTAGATGGGCTACATAATTGGCCAGAGGCTCAGAACATAGCTCCTGAAGTAGGATTCTTATCTAATATGCATAGGCATAAATGGTATATTACTGCGAAGAAGCAGGTACACCATGATGATCGAGATGTTGAATTCATAATGTTCAAAAGAGATATTGAAGAATATCTACGAGCAAAGTATTATAATGCAACATCCAGGACTCATGAATTTGATGCAACCAGTTGTGAAATGCTGGCTAATGAAATATTAACACAATTCAATTGTTGTTACGTATCAGTATTTGAAGATAATGAAAATGGTGCTGAAGTAATGACTGAACTATATTAAAAAGGTAAAAAAAATGACAAAAATGGCAAACAATGCACATGTAAGTGCAATCATTAATGAATGGTATGATGCAATGGCAGAAAATAATATTAGCGTGCAACCAAAAGCAACAACTCTTCTTAACTCGATATTAATGAAATATCAAATCGAGTCAAATCCTAAAAGAGATGTTTGGGAAGAATTTTTGAACTGCAAGGCAGGAGAATTCGAATCATGGTACAAGTCATTAACTCCAGATGAAATAGCAGAATGGGAAGTTAAAAGATCAATGGCCAGTAAAACTCATGATCCTAGAGAGAAGCAGTTGCTTAAAGACTAATGACTTTTAGACCAGGAGAAGGCAGACCACCTATTAATATTTCCGAATCGGAGATACGATATGCAATGGCAAATACTAAATCAGCCGCAGCCGCTGCTCGCTTCCTAAATGTGTCATACGAATCATTCCGTAAATATGCTAGACAATATATTGATAGTCCTACTGGCAAGTCATTGTTTGATCTACATAAAAATGCATCTGGTAAAGGTATAAAGAAAGCTCCTACTTTACGAATGAACGGTAAGTATGGGTTGAATGATATATTAGATGGTAAACATCCTAATTACAACAAGAAGAAACTTAAAGATAGATTATTACGATCCGGCTTGTTCGAGGAGAAATGTAATTGCTGTGGATTTGATGAACGAAGGGTATCTGATTATACAGTACCATTAAGACTGGATTGGATTGATGGAGATAAAACAAACCACCACCGTGACAACTTACAGTTGCTATGTCTTAACTGTTATTATCTTCAGGTAGAAAATCCATTAGGTGGGCGTCCTAAAAAAGATGAGCACCCGTAGCTCAATTGGATAGAGCACTTGACTACGAATCAAGAGGTTGTAGGTTCGACTCCTACCGGGTGTACCATATTAAACTTTTCTGAAACTTTTCTGGTAAAAGATTAGGACTTACGGCTCATACACCTTATATTTATATATAATTAATAAGGAACCAATAGTAAGAGATATGATTAAAGTAAACCAAATAGTAAAATTGAAAGAAGAGTTTAAAACACCTAGATGTAAGAAGGGTGGTAATTTTGATGCTTATAAGGTTATCAAAGTTAACCGAGTTAATGTGATAGCATTTAACCTAGGTACATTTATCAATTGTGAATTGAGAATTGATCAATTAGAAACTATCGAGCAAAAGCAAATAATTAAATAATAAATAAAAAGAGAGATATGAAAAAAGGAGTTATTATATTATCAATGTTAGTAGGAGTTATTACTTCATGTAGTGATTATTCAGAAAGGCATGAAAAGAGAGAAATCAAAAACCAAAGAAAAGTAAACACCGTAACAGTAGTTGATGTTGTTTCCGGAGATACTATTCAAATTGAATTTAGTACAAATGGTGGTGTTCCATCATCTGCATATAAAATTAAATAATAAATAAAAATAGAGAAAATGAGTAAACCTTGGAAACAAATAAAGATTTTTACATGTGATGCAGAGCAATCTGTAATAATAGAACCTAACCCTGAAAGAGATGGAGTATGTATTCATTCAAATGATGAATCAGCTTCAGATACATTTTGTTTGCATACATCCTATGATGAAGCATTGGCAATTGCAAATGAATTAATTGACTTTGTAAACAAAAACAAAGCTTAAAAAAGATTAGGACTTACGAGTTCTTTTTCTTATTTTTATATAGAAGAAATTAATTAATAAACAAATAAAAATCCAAGTTATGAAAAAAGTATGGTATTACCTTAAACCAGTTAAAAATGATGCGAACGGAGAGATATTCCTTTTCAATCCAGACGCATCCAAATCCGATATTTATATTAGAGAAGACATGATCCGTCTGGCTCTAGAGAATGGTCAATGTATTGCTTATAACATTGATACTCAAAGAGCTTATCGAAAAGATATGAAAGAATTTATTGATCAATATGATTATATCGATCCAGTGCAAGAAGAAATGAAAAAAGAAAAGATGAAAGAATTAGATCCGGTGGTAAGTTTCATTCATAATGAGGCTGTAGGCTTGAGACCAAAAGAGCTTGTGATGTCTGATCTGAGATGGAAGTATCTTGTAAGATCAGCGATGAGATCTAAAAACATAATGATGACAGGTCCGGCCGGTTGTGGTAAGACAATGGCGGCTAAGATGCTTGTTGAAGCTTTAGATCGTCCTCATTTCTATTTCAATTTAGGAGCTACTCAAGATCCTCGAGGAACCTTAATTGGTAATACGCATTTCAATAAAGAAACTGGTACAGCCTTCCATGAGTCAGTATTTGTTAAAGCTATCCAGACTAAGGATGCTATTATATTGATGGATGAGATATCAAGAGCGCATCCAGAGGCATGGAATATATTGATGACCGTATTAGATGCAGGTCAAAGATATTTGAGATTAGATGAGCACCAAGATGCTCCAACCATAGAAGTAGCTGAAGGAGTTACATTTGTAGCGACTGCGAATATTGGTAATGAATATACAGCCACCAGATCAATGGACCGAGCATTAGTAGATCTATTCATAGTTGTTGAAATGGAAACGTTGAACAAAGAAGATGAGTAATCATTGCTAAGTAGACTTCATCCTAATCTTGAAACTAGTAGTTGTGATACAATTGCTGAGATAGCTGAAATGACCAGAAAAGATGTTAAGTCAGATGATCCTAAATTATCAACCGCGATTAGTACTCGTTTATGTGTTGAATTAGCAGGACTGATGGAAGATGGATTTACTTTAGATGAAGGAGCAGAGGTAGCTATTTATCCTTTCTATGATGAGGATGGTGGTGTTGATTCTGAAAGAACCTTTATGAAGCAATTCATTCAAAAGTTTTCGGAAGGTAATGGAGAGGATATTTTCAATACCGAAGAAGAGAATGCAGATAATGCATAATAAGATATAACTTGGATAGAAAGGGAAGAAGATACAATAGCAAAAGCTCAAAAGTACTCATAAGAACACTACCGATCAATTGCACCTTCCCTTTTTTTAATTAAGGAGAAAAATGGCAAAAAAAGCAGTAATAGGAACATCACCAAAAGATTCATCTACGGATAAGATGGATCGTTATATACAGCGTAATGAAAGAAAAGAACAGCAGAACTTACGCAGGCACGGAAAGAAAGATTTATCTAAAATACCATTCAATGAATGGCCTTTAAAAAAGAAATTGGAGCATTTAGATAATCAAAGTCCATCAGATAAATTCAAAGAAACGTATCCATCGTATAGCGTATGGTATGACACTATCAAAGTAAAGAGCGGTGTTTATCCAACAACCTTTATTGATTGGACGTCAAGAACAGATACCAGAGATGCAATGCGAGATATGTATAGCAGATGTGTTTCTGTCAAAGAAGCTTTAGATACTTTAAAACGAGAACATGGAATATATTGAAGATGTAATGAACAAATTTGCAAAGGATTTGCGATATTACGGTCGTATGCAGAAATCGGATAAGTATACACAAGGAATTGATATCGATCAATTCGCAACAAAAACGGAACCATATACAGGACC
>WLWH01002380.1_pt1 | contig 10633 bp, 10 predicted proteins | sample 6712741 | NCBI WGS metagenome assembly WLWH01 (sample SAMN12718694, study PRJNA515312) | sponge metagenome | isolation source: marine sponge | host: Mycale hentscheli | place: New Zealand: South Island, Marlborough, Capsize Point | collected 2003-05-01 | reverse complement strand
AGTGCCAAAATCGTGTCACTTTTTCTTGGCCTTTGATTTTTTCTTGGATCGAAATTTCTCCCAAGAAATGACCCGTGCTCGGGCAGCATAGGTATCCCATGCCTCAGCCATATTCTTGGCACGGTCGAGCTGTTCGTTGGAAAGATCATGCTGTTCGGATCGATCATTGGAAATATCATAGAGTTCCCAGGGCTGATTAAATCCGGCAACTAATTTCCAATCCCCATTTCGAATTGCTCGGTTGCCTTCATGTTCCCAATAGAGTTTGCGCTTCGGCAAGAATTTTTTCTGAAAGAGTGGCTGCAGGCTCATTCCTTCAAGAGGAGTCTTATTTTTTGGATAGTCTGCATCAGCAATATCGACGGCGGTGGCCATAATATCAATAAGATGACTCGGTGTTTTTTCCATTCGACCAGGATCAACAATACCGCGTGGCCAGTGAACAATCAGAGGTGTCGCTATACCACCTTCGTGGACCCAGTGTTTATATTTTCGAAAGGGTGTATTGGAAACAGTCGCCCAGGCCTGACCATACCCAATGTAGGTATCAGCGGGACCTGCGAAGACACCTTTGCCTTGTCGAACGGGATACCCGTCACGGGTCTGTTTTGGAATCATGTCCATTTGTAGTGCGTCAGGCTTCATAGGTGGGAAAGAGGGTGTCGACGCTCTTGGTTCTCCAACATTTCGTCGCCCCATCCCCTCTGCACAGCCACCATTATCTTGCATGTAGCAAACCAGCGTATTGTTGAATTGATTAGTAGCTTCAAGGGCTTGTACGATTTTTCCGATGCCTTGATCCATTGAGTCAACCATGGCGGCATAGACCTCCATATTCCTTTCATCCCATGGCCAGTACTCACCGTGCTCACCCCATTGCTCCTCGAGGGGCCAGAGTGTTGTGGAATCCTCCGTCACAAGACCGTGCTGGAGCATCTTCTGATAACGATTTGCTCGAACCGTTGAGTAACCTTCTTTGTAACGACCTTTATATTTTGCCAGATCATTTTCTTTTGCATGCATCGGCCAGTGAGCCGCAGTAAAAGCGACATACATAAAGAAAGGTTTTGTCGTATCGTGTTCATGAATGAAACGGACGGCATGATCGGCGATTGCATCTGTGTAATAGTAGGAATCTGGTTTATAGGAGGGGTCAGCGTAGGGTGAAATGAAGCCGTTATCTCTGACCAGAGTATTGGGATCAAAGAAACTTCCGGCACCGTGAATCGTCCCGTAGAACCGGTCAAATCCCCGCTGGATTGGCCAGTTCTTTTTGTCCCCATCTTTTTTGGGTGAGAGTCCGTGTGTGATGTGCCATTTACCAGCCATGTAATTCTGATAACCGGCGGGCCGAAGGGCCTCAGCAATCGTGTAGCAGTTGTCACCAAATTCCCCACGATAGCCAGGGAATCCCCTGTCATCCATCATATGACCGATACCAGCCTGGTGAGGATACAGACCAGATAGCAAGCTTGCTCGAGTTGGGCAGCAGCGACCTGTGTTATAGAACTGTGTGAATCGAATACCATCGCGTGCAAGTCGATCTAACGTAGGTGTCTCAATCTCACCGCCGTAACATCCAATATCGGAATATCCCATGTCGTCAGAAAGAATCACAAGAATATTAGGCTGACTATCAGCACGTACAGAATGAGCAAGGCAGCCCACGAAGAGACCTATCACAAGGCATGTACTGACTCGAAGAAAGGCACCCGTGTAGGATTTGGAAAGTCTGCTATGACACATTTGGCGAGTTGCTCGGTTATACGAAGTAATCATTTCAAATCTCACACGAAGAAATAGTAAGAGTGTTTAGTGCTTTTGAATAAAAGCTTTTTCGGTGGCGACTGGATCACTGTCCTCCCAGCGTTCGAGCCAATTCCGGAGTGCTTTTTGCAGCTTTTGAAAGGTTTGTTTCTCGCCGGGCGACTCTGCAAGATTCTGAAGCTCGTGAGGATCAGCTTTTCGATCATAAAGAGCCCATTCGGGTCGATGATGAAGACGATGGACCAGAGCCTTGTTACGAGCATCTGGTTCTTTGTATGACTGTTGTACCCACGAGGCGGCAACATCAGGGTATTTGTCAGTCTCTCCATCGGAAATCCACTGCAGAGCCTGTGTCAATGTCACGTTGGAGGTGATGCTCTGATACTGTGGTGACCAGATCAGGGTATATCTGTCATCCCGAATCGAACGAATTGGAAAGTTTCTCTTTTTGTTATCAAGAATATTGCAATTCGTGAACGCACCGAAGGTATATTGATGGACATCGGTGTTATCACCAGTCCAATTCATCCACTGGCTTATTCCATCGAATGTCCACTCATCTGCGTCACCACCGGCTGCCTCAAGAAGAGTCGGGGCAATATCAGCGATCCACGTCATGTTGTTTTTTTGTGTTCCAGCCTGAATGACTTCCGGGAAAGCAGCAATCATGCCAACAGCTAAGCCACTGTCGAAACATGTCCATTTTGAAAATGGGAATGCATTGCCTTGCTCGGAGCAAAAAACAATCAAGGTATTCTGAGCAACGCCTTCATTATCAAGAATTCCCCGAAGCCGCCCGAGCAGTGCGTCGAGATTGGTGACTTCGGCAAGATGAGCCCCAAGTTGTTGCTTGTACTGAGACGTTCCGATCGCATCATGCGGCGTCTGTACTGTGTCAGAGGCATACCGACTGCGATCACCATGTGTGTATGGCCCATGGCCGTCGTTCGAAGCCACAACAAGACAGAAGGGGGCCTTTGCACGAACAGCTTTTTGAATATATGCCTCTGCACGTACTACGGCGTCGTCATTTGCATCACGATCTTTTGGAAGATCACCAAGGTCGTCGAAAGGATATGCATCCCTTGGCCCAATATGTTTTTTACCCAGCAAACCAACGTGATAACCAAGTGGCCGTAAATAATGGGGCAGACTTTTTGTGCCAGCAACAGATTTTGAATGATTCGGCATCGCCCCAGTACGCCAGGCACATTGGCCACTGAAAAATTCCTGCCGAAACGGTGCGCACATCGCAACATTGGCATAGACAGAATCGAGCCGGACACCATCAAGAGCAAGCTGGTCAATATGAGGTGTGTGAGCCTGGCCGCCCCACGGTCCGAGTGAAGCCTTATCAATGTCATCACCCAGCAGAATCAAGATATTTGGCGGGTCTGCAGCATCCACTACGGAGAGTAGGCCACCAAGAAGTGATGTGCAGACGATCGAGCATAGGAACAACAGGCATGACTTCATAAGATTTTTCTCAATCTGCTAGTGGCATGACTTCAACTTTGCGAATGTTTACAATGCTGCCAGGATCATGTTGCTGGAAGGCAAAATGCCCTTCGGTAAAGGCTTTTGAAAAGTCAAGGTATTCATACAGCTCATCTCCATTCACAATCACCCTGATTCGCGTGAGGTCCCGACGACGCCACTGATCGTCGCGAACTTCTAACTCATACGTAAACCACTCATTTGGTTGTACAAGATCTTTATAGATGTTTAAGAATCCATAAAGGGATCCAGTACGAATCGGATCCTTGTGTGTGCTATCAATCTGGGCTTCATAGCCGTCTTTAAAAGTCGGCTTTCGCGACGTTCGAAAATAGAGTCCTGAGTTGCCACCGTCATTAATACGGACCTCTGCTCGATAGCGAAAATTTTTGAACGGCCCTTTGGTGCAGACAAGCATTGAAGGTGTCCCAGTACCAGTCAAAGCACCATCGATCACTTCCCATTTACTTTCTTCACTACCAACTTTTTCCCAACCGTTGAGAGTCTTTCCATCGAAGAGGGTAATCCATGTGTCTTCTTCAGCAGCCGTAAAACCGGTGCTCATGATCATGGTGGCTGTCAAAAACAAGGCAAGACGGTGTATTCGGTGTACCTGAAACGCTTGAGCGATTCGGTAGTGACAGACATGAATTGCCCAACGCCAATGTGAGAGAATGTTTTGGCAGATCATTGTTTTAACCACCGATGCCTTTCCATGAAAATTCATGAGTGTTTGCTAAAAAACTGGTAACAATTTTTCCGTGAGTTTGTTCTTGTGGATTGAGTAGGTTCTCACCAATACGCCGCGTCCCGTGCCCTTTATTAGATCATAATGTATTTCAGGCGTTTAGTAGTATGATTCGGAAAAGGTTTTGTGTTCGAGAAGAGTTTTTGTACTTCGGGAAAGACCTGTGACGACTCGTTCTGAAAATGTTCTTGAAGTCTGTGATTTACGAACTCATTTTCGTACCGATGATGGGCTTGTGAAGGCTGTGGATGGTGTCAGCTTTTCTGTGAAGCAAGGGGAGACACTCGGCATCGTTGGTGAAAGTGGTTCTGGAAAAAGTGTTACCTGCCTTTCAGCAATGCAACTTGTTCCAAGACCACCAGCGTTTCATCCATCAGGTGAAATTCATTTCGGTGATACAAATCTTTTGAGTCTTCCAGAACATGAAATTGAAAAACTTCGTGGTGAACGACTGGCCATGATTTTTCAGGATCCACTCACGTCGTTGAACCCATATCTGACCATTGCCCGTCAATTAACTGAGGTCTTAGAAGTTCACCGAGGTGCTACACCGACAGTTGCACGTCGGACATCTATTGAGATGCTGGAGCGGGTTGGTATTCCAGACGCTGCTGAGCGAATCGACCAACACCCACATCAATTTTCTGGTGGTATGCGGCAGCGAGTGATGATCGCCATGGCATTGTTATGTGGACCGGAAGTTCTGTTTGCCGATGAGCCCACAACAGCGCTCGATGTCACAATCCAAGCACAGATTTTGGAATTAATCAAAGATCTACAAACAGCTATCGGAACCGCAGTCGTGCTCGTGACACATGATCTGGGTGTCGTTGCTGGAACAACTGACCGAGTGGCAGTCATGTATGCCGGGAAAATCGTTGAGGAAGGAACAACAGCCGAGGTCTTTGCCAACCCCTTGCATCCCTACACACGAGGTCTTTTGGAGAGCATGCCGCGTATTGATACGCCACTTCAGAAGTCACTTTACGCTATTCCGGGCTTGCCACCTGATCTGGGAAATCTTCCAACAGGTTGCCCTTTTCATCCTCGGTGTGAGTTGGCAACAGACCAGTGTCGCAAGACGTATCCTGACAGGAAGACAATTTCATCGACCCACCGTGCCTCCTGCTGGGAGGTAGAAGCAACCGAATGAACATGCCAGGTAAGCCAACACCATTGTTAGACGTCTCTGATTTGGCCGTCCAGTTTCGTGTGCCAAGTCGTGGTGGCGTTTTTTACCAAGGCAGCTCAGAGGTGAAGGCTGTTGATGGAGTCAGTTTTTCTATGGCTCGTGGAGAAACACTTGGGCTTGTCGGTGAAAGTGGTTGTGGAAAGTCGACGACTGGACGTGCCGTTCTCCAGTTATTGCGACCAACTGGTGGTCGTGTGGTTTTTGATGATGAGCCAATACATGAATTTTGGAAGAAAAAAGGTCAGAAGTGGGTATGGGATCACCGGCTTCTTGATCTCAGGCGTCGCATGCAAATGATTTTCCAGGATCCGTATGCATCGCTGAATCCAAGAATGACCGTTGAGACTATTTTGTCAGAACCTTTGCGAAACTTTGATGTGGTCCAAGGATCTGAACAACGAGAAAAAATTCAGGATCTACTCATGACGGTCGGTATGGATCCTCGGTGTATGCGTCGATATCCCCATGAATTTTCTGGTGGGCAAAGGCAAAGAATTGGTATTGCTCGAGCACTTGCCCTTGGGCCTGATTTCATCGTCGCTGACGAACCAATCAGCGCCTTGGATGTTTCTATTCAGGCGCAGATCATGAATTTATTATCAGAGCTACGTGAAAATCTTGGTCTTACGCTTCTTTTTATCGCGCATGACCTTGCTGCTATTCGTCACGTGAGTGATCGGATTGCAGTTATGTACCTGGGACGAATTGTTGAATTAGCTGATGCCCAAACAATTGTTGATCGTCCTCAGCATCCCTACACACAGGCACTGTTATCTGCCGTACCAATACCGGACCCTACCCGAGAACAATCACGCCGACGTACAGTGTTGTCAGGGGAGATGCCGAGTCCAATCAACCCACCATCCGGATGTCCATTTCATACTCGATGTCCATTATCTGAAGAACGGTGCCGTAGTGATGTTCCAAGAATGCGAATCATTGAAACAGGACATCAAGTTGCCTGCCATCTTGTAGAATGAAAAATCGAAGTAACAAAACAAAGAAGTTATCTTTTCGGAGCCCATTTTTTAACAATGAGCAACTCTTCCTTTGAAATTTTTTGCCGGCAACCCAATCTGCAGTGGAGAACCATCTTCAGCAGGGTAACGTTGTCCTTTGTGGTGTTGGCTATGTGCAGCGAGTGTCATTTCAGGGTTCTTCTGGGGAAGGAGATGTCTCAGGATGATCAGGAAGTGCAAAAAGAAAAGCTTATGCCCCTCCAAGATTTTATAGGTGGTTGGAAGGGGGTGGCGATGCAGAAGTTAGGTGGCAGCGCGCGTTGGTCAGCAGAGTCTGAATGGGCATGGTCGTTTGATGAGGGTGTACCAGCCATTGTGTTTGAGTTGACACCTGGTCGCTATTTCACGAGCGGTCGCATTGTTCCAGGTGAAGGTGAGAAGACATTTATTCTTCAGGCGAAACATGCGGACTCGGATACAGTCGAAACGTTCTCAGGATTTCTTAATGAAAATAAGCAACTTGAATTAGTCAATGATGTCATTGAGCCAAGTCGTCCGGCACGACTTCTGATTAAAACACTTGCAGACAAGAAGCGTCTCGTACTCACACTGCAGTATGGTTCAAATATAAAACGCCTCCAGCAGGGAGCAACACTTGGATACACACGCAAAGGTACTGTTTTCGCAACACGTTCGCGCCCGATAAATGAATGCGTTGTGACCGGAGGTGAGGGCAACCAACAGGTGTCCTACCAAGGTGAAACCTATTGGGTCTGTTGTAAGGGCTGTCTCAGCATGTTTGAGGACAATCCAGAGAAAGTGATCGCAGCGTATGAAGCCCGAAAGGCCAAGGAACGAGCAAAACAGCAGTCTCAGTGAATGAGATTTTTTGAGCCATTTTCACTCAGTCATTTTTGGAAGATCACCGTGATGGATTAAGACAGTTCTGAATCACAAACGGAAGCAATTCGTGTGACTTTGAGAGAATCCTTTCTTCTCAAATGAAATGATTTGAGCTCAGTCGGCTTGTAAGAATATTGCTTAAAAGGATGATCGGACCATGATGCTCCTACTTTTTAATCTCAAGAATCCATTGATGATACTTCCTGAATGCTTTCTTGAGAATCGACAAGGATCGTGACTGGCCCATCATTGATAAGAGCAACTTGCATATCAGCAGCAAATGTTCCGTGAGCCGGTGCGCGCCCAGTGAGAAGTTCTATTTTCTGGAGAAACTCTTCGTAACGTAGTATCGCTTCTTCTGGCTTGGCAGCCTGAAAAAAACTTGGTCGATTACCTTTTTGAGTATTTGCGAAGAGCGTGAATTGGCTAACGACAAGAATGTCACCCTGAATGTCTTGGATATCCTTATTCATCCGGTCTTGCTCGTCAGGAAAAATTCTCATGCGAGCTATTTTTCCAGCAAGCCACCGTACGTCTGCTGACACATCACCGGTTTCAACACCCAAGAAAACAAGGAGTCCCCTGCGAATGCTGGCTGTTTCCTTGTGACCGATCGTGACACATGCTTGAGAGACTCGTTGGATCACTGCTCGCATGGGAAATGTTCCTACTGGTATCCTATGTTTTGGTTTGCTTCTTGAAATGATCGAAGCAACTCAAATCAACTTCACTTTGGAAAAGTCGTGTCAGTCAAGTTATCTCACAATGTTATCGGAGAAGGCCAGACACTTGTGATCTTACATGGTCTTTTTGGTTCAAAAAGAAATTGGTCATCAATAGCCCGGCAACTCTCAGACACGTTTCGAGTCCTGACAGTGGATCTTCGCAATCATGGCGAAAGCCCATGGAATGATATCCACGATTACCCTTCTATGGCTGAAGACGTCGCCACTCTTATCGAGAACGAGTGTTCGGAACCGGCAATTGTCCTTGGTCACAGCATGGGTGGCAAAGTGGCCATGTATCTTTCACTTGTGTGGCCTCATCTAGTGGATCAACTCATCGTTGTTGATATCCCACCAGCACGTTCTTCAGGTACACCGATTGACTATGTCCATGCGATGCAGAAAGTACCACTGTCGACGCTTTCCCATCGTCGAGACGTCGAACTGGCTCTTGCAGATATGATTCCCGATCCAAAAGTTCGGGGTTTCTTAGTTACAAATATCACGAGTCGGACAGAGGGACTTGTGTGGATCGCTAATCTCGATGCAATTGAAAAGCATTTTGACCAGATTCTTGATTGGCCGGATTCACTAAACGGTCGTCAATTTTCTCGCCCAACAATTTTTCTTGAAGGAGAACAATCAACCTTTGTTGGCTCCGAGCATGAGGAAGTCATTCGACACTTCTTCCCGTTAGCGCATCGGCAGGTCATTGAGAACGCTGGTCATTGGGTACACGTTGAGAATACAGAGGCATTTCTCCATGCGGTACGAGCATTTGTAGAATTGTCTTGATGCGATTGAATTAGAATGGGCAGGCGGACTGCCAGCACATGGTTTCCCCAGTCGTTGGATGCGACAACTGTATTTCTCGAGCATGAAGAAGAAGACGGTCTGCAGCTGCAAGGGCAGTGGTATCTGCATATAACGGATCACCAAGAATGGGATGATCAACAGAAGCAAGATGAAGCCGTATTTGATGGGAACGACCTGTGAGTGGTTTAATCCGAAGACGAGCCTGACCGTTCTGGTTTTCGAGCATGCTCCACGATGTTTCGGAAAAGCGGCCGTTTTCGTGATCAATTTTGTAACGCGGCGGCCGTGTCAGATCTCGTCCGATCGGTAGTGTAATGCACCCTGAGTATTCTGAAGGGGTTCCCTGCACAATGCACTCATACACTTTTTGAACGTGGCGCTTTTCAAACTGAAGACTGATATTGCGCTGCGACGCTTTATCTAGTGCCATGACCATGAGCCCTGAGGTGTCCCGATCAAGACGATGGACAACAACCGCTGTTGGAAATCGTGTCTGAATGCGGCTGGAAAGACAGTCTTGTAAATCTGGCCCCCGTCCGGGCACGGAAAGCAGCCCAGAAGGTTTTTCAAGAACCAAAAGATTTGCATCGCAGTAGTGAACCAGAAGGTTGTCACCAGGTTGCATACATTGGACCTTTGAAGCGTGGTAAAAAACCATTGTGGGCTCGATATGTAACAGCCATCTCCGTGCTCGGTATCTGGGTCCTAATACCAGACACCTAGCCGCACAAGAAACGTGTCACTTGGATGATAGTCAGCTGTATCAGTGACATAATATTCGACAAGTCGACCAGTTACCCAGCCAGTCTCCAGACGCCAACTGACACCGAGATTGGCAGGTCTTCGCTCCCATCCGGCCAGCAAACGATAATCGTGATAGACAACAATGTCATCAGCCCCGGAGTCGCGACGAACAGCCCACTGATTTCCTCCAAATTCGCCAGCAAGATAGACCCATTGAGCGGCCTGTGGCGTTTCTTTGATTCGCCAGGCAAGACGAGGTCGTGGAAAGATTAACTCAAAGCGTCGATCATCGCTCGGAGTCCAGAGAAGTCCCCCAGCGGGTAGAATATTGACGTCATAACGATCGAGGTAGATGACGCCTGCAACGACACGCAGATCTTCACGAGCCTCCCAAGCACCAAATCCGTGACCTGTCACTCGAAATGCCTGAGCGCTGTCATTTACAAAGTCACTGTACCAACCGGGTGCGACTGCGAGATCGACACCTAAACGTTCACCGATTTTCCGCATCCAGCGTGCCTGAATCCATGACTCGTAGAGTGTTGCAGGAAGACCAGGATCCATCGGACCACTCGCTTCATCCACAAATGTCCAGCCAAAACCGGGAGTGATGAGGAGTGGTGAATCAACTGTTGGTGCAGGCATGCCAACGGTTAGGCTCATGTCGAGCGTAGCGAGCCCAAGACCGTTGCTGCCGAGCCGAGGTAATTCGGTGGTCGTGAGAATGAGTTGCTGCAGGGCCCCAGGCTTTGCACCAGGAGGAAGTTTTCGACCGGGTGGATTATTTTCCTGGCGTGGTTGGCCGGGTGGGGCAACATCGTCTGGTAGAAGTGGCTCGGTCAGGTCTTGGGGATCACCAAGTGCAGCAAAGCGAATCTTCTCAAAGAAACTGCTATCAATCGACTCGATTGGTGGAAGTGGGAGAATTTCATCGTCGGAAGCAAACAAATCACATGGCTGAAATACAAGACATACGATGAGAACCAACAATGAAACAGAACGCTTTTGAGAAGCCATGCTCTTCTCCATACGCGTTAGTAGGCAAGGCCTAATCGAAACATAATGGTGCTTGGCAGATCATTAATTTGCTGGAATCGCTGCGGTCCTAAGTCATTAACATAGAAGAGCTGTCGATAAAAAGCATAGCCAATTTCAAAATTCCCAGAAAAACCAGTTGTGGCAAGAGGAACCCACTCTGTGCCAAGCGAGATTCGAATGTTGTTGTAGTCAAAGTTTTGGACAAACCCATTCGTTCCATAGTTATTCACAGTGCGAAATGTCC
>WLWH01002378.1_pt1 | contig 10640 bp, 4 predicted proteins | sample 6712741 | NCBI WGS metagenome assembly WLWH01 (sample SAMN12718694, study PRJNA515312) | sponge metagenome | isolation source: marine sponge | host: Mycale hentscheli | place: New Zealand: South Island, Marlborough, Capsize Point | collected 2003-05-01 | reverse complement strand
CGTTTCGTACAAAGATCATACAGACGGTACAGAGCAATCTGCTTGTACTGCCGTTTCATTACCCGCTGGGCATTACCGAGAAATCAGATATAGAGTGCCGAGCCAGCTCCGATACAACCAACGTAGTTGTCGGTGCCTCATTTGAGGGGGTGCTAATAGCAAACTGATATGAGTAGATATATAACTGAAGAAGATTTGGATTTTATTCGACGCATAACGGAAGAAAGCACTGGCACCGAAGAAAGTGAAGAAGAGGAAGACCAATCTTATACGGAAGGGTATACACCAGAGTCGATAGAAGACTTTACTGGGAGAGTAAGCGGCACCCCAACGATAGACACCCTTTACAAAGACCCTTTCACTACAACCGCACCGGATAATCGACTTGGTGTTTCGGTTAGCGAGTCTTCTGGTAGTGTGCGATTTAATGACACGTTTATGTCGCTTGTTAATAGATATAACATTAATGCAGCTCGACAAACAAACCCTTACATGCAAGACCATGGGAATCCAAACCCGTTATTGCGGATACTGCCACGGCTATATGAAGGAAACTACACTGTAGGGGAAGCTCTTGGACTACTGTTTAGTGGGTCTTCATCAGACCTAAGCCAAGAAGCTCTTGATGCCGCTGGCAACATGTATTTTGATTACTCTGATAAACAAGTAGATGCTGTGGCGCAAATTCTAGGTATCCCTTCAGAAGTTATTCAAGATCAGTTACTCCAACAAAACGCTGTGGTTAATCCCGAAAGAGCTGCTAACGATAACAACGAGTATTCCCAGTGGGAACCTGAAACCCCTATTGGACGATTCATAAACGATCTACAAGGTGATGTAGATGAGTTATTTAAAGATGCTTCTGAAGGAGATGTAAAAGCACAAGCCGCTAAAAAAGGCTTGAACGCTATGCTACAGGCCGTTGAATCGTTATACGAAACTGACTACATGCAAACTACTCAAGCGGTTACTTTAAAAGCCGCTGGGGATCTTATGCAAACAGCCGCAGGGGCGGTGTCGTTGATGGGGAATAATCCTGCGGATACATCGCTTCATCAATTAGGGACTGAACTCGCTGCACTAGGTAACGATACGTACTCCGAAGAATTTCAAACTGCTTTAAAGGATATAGAAAAACGTATTGGTGAGGCAAAAGGTTTTGAAGAATCTGCCACAGCTATATTTGGTGCGCTCGTAGATCACCCCACTGAATTTTTAGTCGATTATGTTGGTGTTGAAATACTCCAAGAAATACCATTATTAGTAGCCTCTGGTGGTGTCGCTACGGCTGCGCGGGGGGTGGCGAAAGCAGGTGGTGTAGCTAAGGAAGTAGCAGAACGTATAGGCGACAAGATAGGTTTTGGCACCGGAATAGTGTTAGATCTTGGGGAAGCTGGGTTTGGTGCTGCGGGCCAAGCGTATGAAGAGGCACTAGATAGCCTAACGTATCAAGAGAAGATAAACCCAAAAACAGGTGAACCTTACACAATAGGTGAAGCGGGCGCTGCTGCTCAAAGACTTGTAGACACTGGGGAAATAAACCCCAATACAGGAAAGGCTTATACCCAAGAAGAAGCTGAGGCCGTTAAAGAGATGTTGTTGCGAGAGGCTCCTATAAATCCTGATACAGGGGAGGCTTACACGCAGGAAGAAGCGGAAGATGCCGCCCAAACTGTAGCGATAAAAGCATCGGTTACAGGGGTAATGCTTGCAGCGGGAGGTATGTTCCTAGGGGGTAATGCTCTTGAAGAGTACCTACGCAGAAGTGGTAAAGAAGCATCAGAGGCTATTGGGTCAGGTGTAGCTACTGTCGAAGATGTGTTTGACGATTTTGTAGCCGACATGAGTGATGCAGTATTTGAGAACGCCCCTAAAAACGTAAAAGAAACGGTATCTAATTTTTTTGGGGAGCTTATAGATCGTGTTGGTGAAATCACCGAAATAGGGCTTAAAGAAGGGCTAACCGAAGGTATTGAAGAAGGTGGAGTAAGTGCCTTAATTGAAAACGAGCTTTATAGGCTTGGTGATTTACAGAGAGACGTAGAAGGTAACGTAGCAAAAGATGCTATTCTAGGCGCAATAATTGGTGGCCCTACAAGTTCTGGTATTGCTGGTACTGATATGGTCACCAATGCGCTAATCAATGCTAACCCACAAGTTAACGAGGTTATGCTCGAAGCTAATGCGGCGGTGGAAGGTGGAGCAGACCCAGCACTTATAGCTCAAAGTATTCAAGAGAATCTAACTGGTCTTGGAATAGACCAGCCTAGAATACAGAATAGCCTAGCTAACGAAGTGTATGATGCAGGGTATTTAACAGAGACAGAAGTTGTTAATACTGCTGGAGCTTTAGGTGTAGATCTACTACCCGCACAAGTTGAAGGGCTTGCTGGTGATACCGATGAACTAGCGCACATGCAAGATCTCATTACAGATCTTACGGAAAACATATATGGCAAACCTAGTGATGCCGAGTTCGATGTAAATAACGATGGTGTACTAACCGGACAAGAGCTAGTAGAACGCGAACAAGCATTAGAGGCTTGGGAAGAAAACAACCTAGACGCTGACCAACTAGAGGTACTTGATGTTTCAGAGCTTGATACTGATGGGGTTGCAGGGTTAAGTGAAGATGAGTTCACATCTTACGTAAATGCGGTGGGTAACGTAGTAACTCAACGTGAAGTTGATATAGATACTACCCGTAGGATGTTTAACAACTTGGGTTATACACCCACCAACAAAGAAGTTTTTGACTACAAGAATAATCAAGCGGGTATACCTGATTACATAGACCCCCGACAACTTACACGAGAAGAACTAGAAGCCGTAGCTGCTGCTGAAGGGTATGCCCTTGAAGACAGTGATTATGACCGTGTAGGACAAGGTGGTGCCGACTTTGAACAAGTAGAATCCGATAGTGCCACCACTACATTTGATGCCCTTGCACTCAGCACCCAAGAAATAAAAGATGCCGCCGCTGCGGAAGGGTACGTGCTATCAAACGCTGAAGCTGAAGCACTTGCTGGTAATATTGCAGCAGACACCACAGAAGCTGAAGCTCTTAAAGTTGAACAAGACAAGTTCGATGCAGGTGCACTTAGCGTCCAAGAAATTACTGATGCTGCCGCTGCGGAAGGCTATACGTTAGCTGAGGGTGAGGCGTTAGCCACAATGTTACGTCCCGACACCACAGAAGCTGAAGCATTAGCTGATCTGCAAAAAAACTTTGATAGTCGATCAATTACCCTAGCTGAACTAGAGGCAATTGCCGCTGAACAAGGGTACACCCTAACAGATGCAGACAAAGCACTTGTAGGTAATGTAACGGAAGGTACTGACAGCAGCGTACTAGACGCAAAATCAACGGAATTTGATGATTTAGTAATAACAGAAGCCGAACTAGAGGCAGTAGCTGCTGCAACTGGGTACACGTTAACAGAAGAAGATAGGAAACTTATTGGTGCTGTTGGTGAAGGTGAGTCAGCTGCGGCTATATTAGGAACGCAAAGAGGTGTTTATGACACGCGTGTAGGTAATTTGGAAGCGGCGGCAGCACGTCAAGGGTATGAAGATACAATACGCGGGAACATTGAAGATAACGGAGGCGTGTTTACTGAGGCGGAAATACAAGGATTCATAAACCAAGCGGTAGCAGACGGTTCAGCAAGTGGGGCAATAGGCGCTATTACTACGCAAAGAACAAACCAAAATGATATTGCCAGAATAATAGACGAAACAGGTGTATCCGCTACTGAAGCGGCGGCTTTGCTAGATCAAGTAGGTCCAAACAATACCTTAGATCAAGTTATAGTCAACCAACAAACTGCAAACACAAACGCAACTAACGAAGCTAGTATACGTACGGCATTTCCAAATCTTTCTGACGAAGAAGTTGCTACTTTAATGGGGCAGATAAACAATGATACTTCAGTAGATCAAGTTATAGCCAATCAACAGGATGACGGTACCACTGATGACGGTACCACTGATGGCGGTACTGAAGTTGACGAAGGGAAAACCACGAGCGAAAGAGTTCGTGATGCTTTAGCTGCGATTGGAGCAGAAAACCTTGTACCTGCAATTGTAGATCAATTAATTCAAGACGTTGCATCAGGTACGGTGGATATAGCAGACGTAGCAGAAACATATAAAGACCTAGCTGCCGCTAATCAAGGTGATGCTGATGCAGGTACCGGAGATCAAGATGCTGATACCGATACTGGAGATCAAGATACCGATAGCGATAGCGACACGGATTTATCTGACCAAGTTGACCTAGAAGATACGACAATTTCAGGAGATCCCGACGATTATGTAAGAGTAGGTGATTTTAACCGTGAGGTCGGTACCTTAGAGGATAACGTTGTAGCCCTGATAAACCAGCTAGAAGCTAATGGTTTAACCAGAGACGAAGCGCTTGCTGCGGCTATAGGCGTACCAGCCGGGCAAGAAGGTGGGCCTTCAGGGTTGTATGCAGAGTTAGGTAAATTCGCCACTGTAAACCAAGTAGACGCTTTAAGACTAGTGATAGATGGTGTTGCAGGTAAAGTAGGTACAACCGCAAGTGATGTCGCTGCTATAAAAAACCAAATGACTAATTTGGCTACTAGAGAGGAAGTAGAGACGATAGTTGCCGGTGAAGTTGAAGGTCTAGCGACTCAGCAAGACGTACTGGACGCTGAAGGTAGACTTAAAATCCGTATTGGTCAGTTAGAGGCTGAAGGCAAATCTAGATTTGACGCTATTGATATCGCTCTTGGGGAACTTGCTGCCGAGTTAGGGACTACTCAAGATAATGTTACACAAGCCCTAAACAAGTTCCAACTTGATATCAGTGCAGATATAGCGGAATTAGCGACTAAGAAACAAGTAGCCGATGTTGAAGCGAATATACTTGCTCGCATTAAAACGTATGAAGATCAAGGGTATAGCAGGGATGTAGCTATACAGAAAAGTCTGGACGACGCTAACGCTAATATAGATACGTTAGCAAATGATTTAGACCTAACCAGAGACGAGATAACTCAACAACTTACGGATTTCCAAGCCAAATTAGAGACTGACTTATCCAAGTTAGCAACCAAAGAGCAAGTAGCCGCGTTTGAAAAAGATGTATTCGCCAAAATGGCAGAGTACGAAGCTCTTGGGGTTGATCGAGATATTGCTTTGTCTGCGGCCATCGAAGAAGTATCTGGTCAATTAGGAATAGCTAAACAAGATCTACTTACTCAGATTGGTACAACTGAATCTAACTTAAACACCCGCATGGGTGAGATTGAGACGAATTTACAAGAGCAGATAGAAACTGAAGCGCAAACAACCAGAGACACAGTAACCGACACTGCCACGGAAACTCAGACTCAAATACAGCAAGCAAATAAAGCTAGTGCATTCAGAGACTTCTTTGATTTAGTAGTAGGGTCAGAAGACCTTGAAGGGCAAAAAGTTACCGTAGGGCAGTCACCACTAGCGCAAATAGATTACATATATGGGTTTGATACCCCTTTTGCTACCCAACAACAGGCGGGATTTTACGGTTCTGCGAGTCCTTACGGTGCACCAATGGCTGCATCAAGACAACGACGGCCACAAACAGTAGCCAGTGCTATGCAAGGCCCGCTAAATTTACGGGGTCTTCCGGGTATGGCGAAAGGTGGTAAAGTAGATTATGATTTCCTAGGTGAAATCTCACAAATAATGAGTTTCGGAGACTAGTATGGCTGGTGGTTTTCTTGACTACGTGTCAGGCGTAGCAGACTTTTTTAGTAAAGACGAGAATGCAGGTTTTGCAGGGCTTGCCAGCCTTTTAGGTGGCGCTGCCCTTAACGCATTTGGGTTAACCGACGTTGATATTGAACCTACGGGGTATCAGGGTACAATTCCAGAGTACACGGCTATAAAAGCGCGCGTTGAAGATACTTATGACCCGTCAAGACGCCCCGGTAGTGGGGGGCAACGATACTTCTCAGAAACAGAGTTTGTAGAAGAAGGCCAAGAAGCTCCAGCTAGACAACGTGCTATACAAGCCGCAATGAATTTAAAAGCACAGAACGCTGCTAATATGGCACGGCAATCTAGGCAGTACGGTGCTCCTCCTCAACCTAACCCCCAAATGCCTCGTCCCGTCATGGGTGCTGCACCGTCTCAAGTAGGCGCTATGATGCCTCCTCCGACACAAGGGGGACTAGCTAACTTTTCTCCCCAGTACAGGATGGGTGGAGGTATTGCCACATTAGCTGGTGGTGGCGCTCCCGCTTCTGCATACAACAGACGGTATAATGGTTACTCTGCAGGTGGGCAGTATGGTAATCCGGGCTACTACTTAGGCGGAGCAACGGATGGCATGGCCGATAAAGTCCCTGCACGTATCGATGGTGCCCAAGAAGCTAGGTTAAGTGACGGGGAGTTTGTTATTCCTGCTGATGTGGTAAGTCATCTAGGTAACGGTAACTCTAATGCGGGTGCGAAAACGCTACATGGGATGATGGATAAAGTTCGTCAAGCTCGCACGGGCAGCACACAACAGGGTAAAGAAATTAACCCTAAACAATTTATACCAAACGGGTAAAGTCATGAATTACGTTAAGAGATACCAAACGGGGTCTGTCGTTGATTCTACCGTTGATCCTAATGTAGGGCAGCAAACAGGTTCTGAATCTTCCTTATCTAGCTGGGCAGGAGATTACGTCACGGGTATGTTAGGTAAGGGGCAAGCTCTCGCCAACCAACCTTATCAAGCCTATACCGGACCACTTTCGGCGGGACAGTCTACTGCTCAACAAGCCGCGTTCCAAGGGGTGGGTAGTCTAGCTGTACCGACGGAGCAGATGGGTACGTTCCAACCGCAACAGTTCACTGCCCAAGCTGCCCAAGACTATATGAACCCTTACCTTCAGGCTGCGTTAGATCCGCAGATTGAAGAAGCACGACGACAAGCCCAGATATCAAGACTAGCTGATGCAGGTCGTTTAACTCAAGCCGGTGCTTATGGTGGGTCACGTCAAGCTATTATGGAGTCTGAACTCAACCGTAACTTAGGGCAAAACCTAGCGGCTATTACGGGGCAGGGTTATCAGGATGCTTACACCCAAGCTATGAACCAATTTAACGTTGAACAACAACGACAACAAACAGCGCAAGATGCTGCTAATCGATATGGTCTAGAAGCATTAGCCCAGCAAGCTAACCTTGGCGCACAAGAACGTGCCATTGAAGCCGAGGGTATCGCTGCTGACATCGCTCAGTTTGAAGAAGAACGTGACTTCCCGTACAAACAAGTACAGTATCAACAGTCATTGTTGCAAGGTTTACCCATTGCGGCTCAATCTTACAGTTATTCACAGCCCAGCACGCTATCTAACATCTTGGGCGGTGCAGGGGGTATTATGAAGCTGTTTGAACAGATGGGTGGTGGTGGTGTTGGTAGTAGTGGTGGAGGGTCAACCTAATGGCATATCAACCAATTGAACCCGTAGGGTTAGGTAGAAACGTTGCCGATCAAATGGCGAAAGGTGGTCCTCGCTTACAACAAGAAATGAAAACGATGGGGCCAGACACCATCAAGATGATTGCGTTGCAACAGATTGCTGACCAAGAAAAACAAAGGGCGATGCAAGGTAACTTACAAGCGCAAACCAACCCCGCTACTGTTATGCAACAGTTAGAGCAGCAGATCCAGCAGATAGGTCAGCCTCAACAAGCTATGGGATTGCCCGCTATGCAAGGTAAAGTTCAGCAGGTTGGTGGTGCTTTAGCGCAGAAACAGCAGATGCAACAGAGGAATATGCAGCGTGCAGCTCAAGCGCCTCAGCCAAGACCCCAACAGCCTCCGGTACGTGCTGCAATGGGCGGTTTAATGACCCAACGTGCGCCGAATATAGATCCACGGTACTTTGAAAGTGGTGGCATCGTTGCCTTTGCTAACGGCAGCACTGGGCCTATAGGAGGGGGTACACCCGGTAGTGGGTTAATGGGCACTCCTAACCTATACAACCGTACGAGCTTGTTTGGTGGTATGAGACGCAGTGCTTTTGAAGATATCGTAGAGAAAGTCCGTAAAGGGGAACCTCTATCTTCAGGAGAACGGAAAGCGATAAAAAGTTATAGCAACGAGTTTCCAGAGTTAGCAGATGAGTTAGCTGGGGTACGGGGTAAGTTAGCTGAAATGCGGACAGCGGCAGCTATGGGTGGGGCAGGTGTGTTAAAACGCCCAGACCAAGATATCGTGGACTTTACAGAAGAAGTTACAGAAGACGTTGTTGTTGATAAGCCTTTGGCTCCCTACACTGGCGCTAAACTACCAGACCCTAAAAAAGAACTATCCCCGTTCATTGCAAGGCAGGATCAAGGGATCGCTTCTACACCACAAGCTAAAACCCCTGACCCTGCGGCTCAGAAAAAACCAGCGTTTGAAAAATCTGCTCCTATAGCCATGCCTACGTTTGATCCCATTGCTGGACCGGATTCGGCAACGGCTGAATTAAAAGAAGGGTTAGGGAACCTTATTGATAGAGATCCTGCTACGACTAACAAAGAAGGTATAGAGGCGTATAAGGAAGCTATGGCATTGCCCGAAGATATGCAAGCCGAAAGAAAACAAATAATGGAACGGCGTCGTAAAGAAGCGTTTGAACCAGAAAGACCTAGTAAGATATCAACCATTGCTTCTATGTTTGCTTCCGCTGCTAACAGAGGTAGCCTAGGCAGCATTGGCGCTGGTATGGTCAAAACAGCAAACAACATAGAAAGAGCTGCTAAAGAAAAGAATAAAGAGGCGTTTGATAAGTACAGCGCAGAGTTTGAAAAAGAGATGCAGCGAACCCAAGAAATTGGTAAAGGTGCGCTTGAATACGGACGAAGTTTATCCGCTGAAGCTAGAGCTGACATACGTGCAGGGTTGTCTGCTATGCAAGGATTATCTTCTACAGAAATGAAGATAGATTCGGATCGGCAGTTACAAGCTCTTAATACAGCTTTGAAGAACGCGGATATAGATTCTAGAGAAAGGATAGCTACAGCCTCGAATGAGACAGCGCAAGAAGCCAATAGACTGCGTGAAGAAGGTAACCGGCTAACTAGAGAAGGTCGTTCGATAGACGCTTTAAATCGTTTAGAAGCTAATATAACGATAAAAATGGCAGCGGCGGCGGCTAAAATAGCTGAAAACTATACTTACCAGATACAAGGTTTACGTAGTGCAGCGACCAGTGCCGATGCAGAAGCTGCGGAAGAAGCTCGGACTCAATTGGATAAACTCCAAAAGCAGATACAATTAGAACAAGACGCGGTTATGGCACCTCTGCAAGAGTTACTTTTAGAGTATTCCAATAGAAGAGCGAGTGTAACTAGTGCTGGTGCGGGTGATTTTAAAGTATTAGGTAAAAAACCATAGTCAGGGATACATATGCCTATATACGATATACAAGCTCCTGACGGCGAGATATACGAAATAGAAGGCCCGGAAGGAGCTTCTGACGGGCAGTTAATTTCAGCGTTACAGCAGTACCTTCAACCAGCCGAAGACGTGGGTGAAAGCCGACTTGATATTGCTAGGCGAAGGCAGCAAGAATCTATTGCTGCACTGAAACCCACTCCTGAAGAACCTGACTTCTTAGATCAGATCGAAGAGTTCGGTAAAGGTATCCCTCGTGGGGCTTTAGGGTTACTTGAATCTGCTGCTCTTGGTGGCGCTGCTGTACTCGACGAAGAAGCTGAACTGGAAGCCAGAGAAGCTATCCAAGATGTCGGTCGTTCTGCTCAAAGTTATTTTGCACCTGATGTAGGTTCTGAAGACACCGTAGGTGGTAAGTTCGGTGAAGCACTGGGTTCTTTTGCAGGGCTAGGTGCCACCGCTTTGATTCCCGGTGTAGGGTTACCCGCTGCGGGTGCTTTAGCTATAGGCGCTGGTGCTGGAGAAGCTAGTGAACGTGCCCGTGCCGCTGGCGCTACCGAAGATGAACGAGGGCTTGCTACCTTCCTAGGCGCTGGCGTTGGTTTATCTGAACTAATCCCGTTAAAAGTACTCGGTGCGCTACGTAAAAATGTAGACGATGGGGTTATTGCAGAGATTCTCACTCGCGTAAAACGTGCAGCAATAGCCGGTGGTGCAGAAGGTGCACAGGAAACGGCGGCAGGTGTCGCTCAAAACCTAATCCAAAGGGGGGTCTACGACCCTGAACAAGGCGTGTTTACCGGTAGTGGTGAAGCGTTTGGTTACGGCGCGGGTGTCGGTGGTTTAGTACAAGGTATTCTAGATTTATCTTTTCCTAGAACCAGAGCTAGAGGTGATTACGACCCCGATGAAGTGACCGAAGAGTCGGTACAAGAAACACTTGAGTTACCGTACGACCCCAGCGCAACAGTAGTATATGAAGATGGTAGTGAAGAGACGGTAACGCGGTCAGAAGCAGAAGAACGAGGTCTAGACTTCGATGCGGTGGTACGGGCTAACCGGTTACAACAAGAAGCCATCGCTGCTGAAGAAGCGCGAATAGCTGCAATCCCCGACTTTCCTGATAGAACAGTCCCTGATGCTGTTTTAGATGATGCTACTACCGAAGCATCCGCTATATTTAAAAACCAAGCAATAAAATCACAAATAGCTAGAGCTGAAGAAGATAACCGTAACCTGTTAGGGT
>WLWH01002377.1_pt1 | contig 10649 bp, 7 predicted proteins | sample 6712741 | NCBI WGS metagenome assembly WLWH01 (sample SAMN12718694, study PRJNA515312) | sponge metagenome | isolation source: marine sponge | host: Mycale hentscheli | place: New Zealand: South Island, Marlborough, Capsize Point | collected 2003-05-01 | reverse complement strand
ATCAAACAATACAGCAGTTGGTAAAAGTTCTTTAGCTGCAAACACCACAGGTGCAGATAATGTTGCTGTAGGTAGGGATGCTTTACTTCTTAACACTACTGCCTCAAATAATACTGCAATAGGTAGACATTCTTTAGGAGCAAACACCACAGGAACATTTAATGTTGCTGTTGGTAATTACACTTTAGATGCTAATACTACTGCTAATAACAACACAGCAGTCGGTTACTCAGCTTTAACAGCAAACACCACAGGTAATAACAATGTTGCAGTTGGTTATAACGCAGGAGCAGCAGTAACCACAGCGGTTCAAAATGTTTTGATTGGTTATAGTGCAGGTGATGCCTTAAATACAGGTAGCATTAATGTAGCCATAGGTAATAATGCTTTATCTGCGGATACTAAAGGTGCTAGGTCAGTAGCCATAGGTTATGAAGCATTACAAAATCAAAACTTTACTTCAGATACAAGTGTTTATAACACAGCGGTTGGTGGTCAAGCAGGTCAGCAAATAACCACAGGTACAGGTAACACCCTTATAGGTGGGCTAGCAGGTGATGCCATTACCACTGGTTCAAACAACGTAGCACTGGGAAGATCAGCCTTAACAGCAAATACTACTGCATCTGATAATACTGCTGTTGGTTATGCTTCTTTAGCAGCTACTACAACAGGAGCTAACAACGTAGCAGTTGGTAGAGATGCTTTAACCTTAAATACTACAGGTGGAAATAATACAGCAGTTGGTTATAATTCTTTGGATTCAAATACCACAGGTGGTTCTAATGTAGGCTTAGGTTGGAATGCGTTATCTGCAAACACGACTGCTAATTACAACGTAGCCATAGGAACAAGAGCAGCAGAAACAAACACTACAGGCACACAGAATGTTGTTGTCGGTGGTTTAGCACTTAGATACAATACAACAGCATCTAACAACACAGCAGTTGGGTATCAGGCTTTAACAGCAAACACCACAGGTACAGGAAACACAGCAGTTGGTCAGGGTGCTTTAACATCAAATACCACAGCAGATAGTGTCACCGCAGTTGGTAAAGATGCTTTAAAAACAAACACCACAGGTGGTGCTAACACAGCAATGGGAACTGGTGCTTTAAAACTAAACACGACAGGTGGTGGTAATCATGCCTTTGGTCAAAATGCTTTATTGGTTAATACCACAGGTTCAGACAATGTTGCAGTGGGTTACACAACCCTAGATGCTAATACAACTGGGATTCATAATGTAGCAGTAGGCAATTATGCTGCTACCGCAAATACTACAGGTCAGTTAAACACAGCTATCGGACATGAATCCATGTTTGTGGCAACTACGTCACAAGGCTCTGTAGGTGTTGGACGAAGGTCGCTATATTCTCTTACAACTGCAAATAACAACACAGCAGTTGGTTACCTTTCTGGTTATGCCCTTACAACAGGTGCACAAAATACGTGTATAGGAGCAAGCTCTGGGTTTTCAACTCCAACCACAGGAAGTTATAATACTTTATTGGGTTATAACACAGGAGCTGGTGTTGGTGGTGCACAAGGAAGAATTGTCATTGGAACTAGTATTGGTGGAACATCAGATAATAGAGTTCTTATAGGCGGTGCAGGTGGTCATATTTATAACGACTATAACTCTAACGCTACTTGGACACATTCATCTGATGAAAGAAGTAAAAAAGATATAGCACCTTCAAGTCTTGGTTTAGATTTTATTAACGAATTAAAACCAGTAACTTATAAACTTAAAGCACCAAGCGAATATCCTCAAGAATGGGAAAGTTTTGATGCTGACAAGACAAAACCAAGCGATGAAAATACTCAACATGGTATGATTGCTCAAGATGTTAAAGAAGCATTGGATAAATTTGGCATAGAAGATTTTAAAGGATGGGATGTTTTGCCTGATGGAAAACAACAAATATCCGAAGCTATGTTTGTCTTTCCTTTAATTAAAGCAATCCAAGAACTTTCAGCAGAAGTTGAAACACTTAAATCACAACTAGGAGACTAAAATGCAAACAGTAACAGAAGTATTAACAGCAGCAACCGATAGCGTAACGCTTATCAACGCTGTAAATGGTGGTACACACGATGTAAATGGTATGACCCAAGAAGAAATCAACGACATGGTACAAAGAAATGTAAACCATCTTGAACTTATCTTGGCTTATGCACCAGTAGACGAAGATGATGATACGCCTGACGTAGCAGGAGACTCATCAGATAAGTCTAGCTATACAGATGCGATTGCTACAGGAAACACTTACATCACAGACAACAGCTAAGTGAATGGCATTATTCCCAATCACACCCCCCGCAGGCATAGTCAAGAACGGAACTGATTATGGCAACAAAGGTCGTTGGGTTGACGGGAATTTAGTTCGCTTTGAAAATGGCTACCTCAAACCTATAGGTGGCTGGACAAAACTTAAAGCTACAGCACTAGATGGCGCACCCATTGGGATGTACGCCTACAACGATAACTTGGGCCAACCAGTATTAGCAGTTGGTACAAGAGAAAAGGTGTATGTTTTATACGACAACACCTGGACTGATATCACACCAGTCGGTTTTGTTAATGATGCAAGTAACGATCCTCTTGGTTATGGTGCATACCATTACAATGTCGAAGATTATGGTGATGCTCGTTCACAATCAGGTTTACCTTTAGATTCAGGTCATTTTTCTTTTGACAACTGGGGTGAACATTTAAACTTCTGTTTTTCTGGTGATGGCAAGATTTACCAATGGCGACCAGACTCTTCAGGTGGATCACCCGATACCATAGCAACAGTCGTATCTAACGCACCCACAGGCAATCAAGCGATTATTGTTACCAACGAAAGACACTTGGTAGCCATAGGTTCAGGTGGAGATCCAAGAAAAATTGCTTGGTCAAACAGAGAAGACAATACCAACTGGACATCTAAAGCTACTAACACCGCAGGTGATTTACAAATACCCACAGGTGGCAGAGCCATAGCCGCAGCCTCATTTGGTAATGACATTATTATTTTTAGTGATACTGGTATCAGCAGAATGTTCTATGCAGGCTCACCATTTGTTTATGGTATTGCTGATGCTGGAACTAACTGTAAAGCAGTCAGCGTAAAAACCATTGTACCAGCAGGTAATTTCTTAGGATGGATGGGTGAAAACTCTTTCTTTGTTTACGATGGTACTGTTAGAGAAATACCATGCGAAGTGCATGATTATGTTTACGATCAACTCAATGTACCAGGTAAAAAATCTTGTTGGGGTGGACACAACTCTAACTTTAATGAATTGTGGTGGGGTTTCCCAAGTGGTGAATCACAATACTCACCAAACAAATATGTGATTTGGAACTATGGTGAAAATGTTTGGTCTATTGGTGAGCTAGACAGAGGTTGTTGGGTTGACCAAGGTGTCTTTGATTATCCAACTTCAGCAGATAATGCTGGATTTGTGTATCAGCACGAATCAACTGTATTGGGTAATTCACCCAACTTAGGCTCTGCTGTTCCATTTGCGACCTCTGGGCCTATCGAAATAGGCAATGGCGATAACTATGTCCAATGCAATCAAATATTACCAGATGAAGAGGCTAATTCGTTGCCAGGTGTCACCCTTAGTTTCAAAGGTAAATTTACTCCACTCGGTGCAGAAACCGACTTTGGCAGTTTTACTTTTGAAAGTGATGGTTATACCGATGCTAGGTTTACTGCAAGACAAGTCTCATTGACAGTCACAGGCAGTACCACACAAGATTTCCAAGTAGGAAAGATTAGATTAGATGTTAGACAAAGAGGTAAAAGATAATGGATTTATCCTCACAAAGACAGTACATACAAAGAGCAATCAATGTTAAATATTCTTTTGCAGCTACCACACAGCAAACTATCTATACAGCACCTAGCGGTGGTGACTTTGATTTTGCGATTGTTAAAGATTTTTTAGCTTGTGATCATGGTAATCAACAAACTAATTTAGATGTATCAATTACAGATACTAGCTCTAATGAGTTTTTTATCTATAAACAACACAATATATCAGCACACGCTACCGAAGAGTTAGTAACCAACGCAGGAATCATTATTCAGCAAGGTGAAATCATAAAAGCACAAGTTAGTCATGCAAACATTCACTTGGTTTTAAGTATTATAGAATATGGAAAAGGCGATTAATAAAGTCACACCGATCAAAAAACAACCTGAAGAATGGGAAGTTCAATGGCAACGCTGTAAACCTTTAATTGAAAAAGCTATAGAATACCAAGACTCCTATACAATTGACGATGTAGAAGCTAAAATAGGAAATGGAATAGCTTTATTATGGCCAGGAAAAGAAACAGCTATTGTTACAGAATTTGTAGTTTTTCCTAATAAGAAAGTATTACACATTCTCTGCATAGCTGGTAAATACGAAGAAGTGGAAGAGATTTATAAAAGCATAGAAAACCACGCAAGAGAAATAGGTATAGATAAAATTACGGGAATTGGTCGTAAGGGTTGGTTTAGAAAGGTTAAACACCTTGGATTTGAACAAGAATACATGATAAGTAAAGAGTTATAGGATAGATATATGGCATCAGCAATACCAACAATCGCAACAGTTATTGGAGCTGGGGCAGCAGCTAAATCTGCATTTGATCCAGAAACAGGAAAGCAAACTACACAAATGGATCCGGCTCAACAGGCCATGTATGAAGATCTTTATAGAAGATCTCAAGGCATAGCGGCACAACCATTTGTACCCTACACAGGTAAAAGAGTTGCTGGGTTTTCCCCGGATCAACTTAGAGCTTTTCAGGCCACTCGTGGTATGTTTGAAGCTGGTCAACAATACGATCCTCTTGGAACACTCAGTCAGTTAGGCCAACAACCAACACCAGGTTTATTACAAGCAGATATTGGTGCATATCAATCACCTTATCAGCAACAAGTAATCGATCAAACCATGGCTGATATTCAGAGACAATCTGATATTGCACAGCAACTAGCACAATCAAGAGCAATTAAAGCTGGTGCATTTGGCGGTTCTCGATCTGCTTTACTTGAAACTGAAGCAACCAGACCTTATATAGAACAACAAGCAAGAACTTCAGCCGCATTACGACAAGCTGGTTTTGAACAGGCACAAAGAGCCGCAGAATCAGACATCGAAAGACAAATGCGAGACAGACAATTCCAGGCTGGTATCCAACAAAATTTACTTGGCGAACAATACAGAAGCCTTGGATTGCTTGGCGGTATCGGTGGCCAACAACAACTCTTACAACAAAGAGCATTGGATGTTCCTTACCAAGAATTTGGCAGGGCGTTAGAGTATCCGCAACAACAGTTTGGATTATTATCACAAGCTGTCAGAGGAACGCCATCATTTGGTGGCACAGCACAATATCAACCATCCTCACTAGAAGGCGTAACATCTGCATTAAACATTCTTGGTTCTCCATTTATGCAAAATGCTTTTAGTAGCTTTGGTTCACAACAACCGCAGATGTCACCTGTACAGCAAAACCAGGCAATAATGAATCCAGGTGCAACTGCTTTAGGTCTGCGATAATTATGGCAAATTCATTTCAAAAACTAGCAGACATTCTTAATATCGAAAATGCACGACTATCCGGTGATCCTAAAAGATTGCAGGTTGCATCACAGATGCAAGAAACCAAAGAGTTAAAACAAGCAAACGCACAGAGCGAGGCTGAGATCAACAAAGCGATTGATGAGTCTAACTTGCCTGAAAGTCAAAAAAGATTATTAAAGGCTTTAAGTTTAAGAGAAAAAGCCGCTTTGTTCCTGGAAACACAGAAGCCTAAAGATGCAAAAATGGTAAAAGCTGGTGATGGTTATTACTATTACACAGAAGGACCACAAGCCGGACAAAGGGTATTGCCTGGTGTTGTAAAACCAGAGAAACCAAAAACAATGTCAGAGTATGTTGCAGACATAATGGCAAAAGTTGCAGCAGATCCAAATTATGTATTGACTCCTGAAGACAATAGAATATTGCAAGTATCCAGAAAGGCAGATCCAGCAACCATGATGATTGAGGATTATACCGCTTCAGCTATACAAGAAGGCCTTGGCCAACAATCTCTTCAAACTTTTGGATCGACAGCAGACGCAAAAGCGGCCGGGTTAAAATCCGGAGATCAATTTATAGGTTCAGATGGGAACACATACACAGTCCAGTAAAATGAAATGGCAGAAACAAACCAAACCAATCCATACGCAGGAGCAATACAAGTAACAGCAGATCCTTATGCTGGTTCAGTTCCCGTAACACAAGATCCCTACGCTGGATCTGTAGCAACAACCCAAGAAAAAAAGGACGATTTTAGTATGCTTGATGAGGCATACAATATTGTTGTTGGCGGTGCTAGAAATGTAGCGGCAGGTGTTTTAAGTAATAAAGCCTTTTACGAAAAAATATCCCCAACAAACATTGGAGCGGCTATCGGCAAAGCTATAAAAGATGGCGATGCTTCTGCTCTTGATGTGCTAAACAAAGCATTAGAAAAACCAACTGGATATGAAATAGCCTCTAATATGGTTGCTGCTCCAGAATCAATGAGGCCAAAATCTACTCTTGACATCGGATTGCCTGATGTAACAGTTGGTAAAAAAGAAATACCTCTTGGTTTTAAAGATGTTCCAGTTGGAGAATTTGCTCAAGATCTTGGTCAATACATAGGTGCATATGGGGCGGTAACAAAAGGTACAAGTTTACTTGCTGGTATTTCTTCCAAAAGCATACCAGAAATAGTCAAACAAACATCTAAGGTCATAGGTGCTGGTGTGGCTGCGGAACAATTTGCTTTTTCTCCATACGAAGAAAGACTTTCAAATCTAGTACAAGAAGTTGCCCCAAATGCTTTAACAGAATTTTTAGCCGCAGATCCGAATGATAACGAAGCTGTTGCAAGATTTAAAATGGCTATTGAGGGTGCTGGTATTTCAATACCGGTAGAAGGCTTGTTTAGATTTGCTGGTAAATTAAGGGCCAACAAACAAGCACAAGAAATACAACCGGTTGATGTGCCTGAAAATAAATCAGTAGATATTCCAGATCAACCTATAAAAACAGAAACCATAACTTCAGGCCCGTACGCTGGTGCGAATGTTGTTTCTCCGATGAGTGTTGCTGAAGCTAAAGCACAGAAACAAGCAGAGCGATTGGCCAAAAGAAAAAATCCATTCAAAGTCAATGAAGAAACTGGTGTAGTAACAGCAAAAATAAAAGGCAAGGAAGTTGAAATAACCAGGAACGCAGAAAATCAATATGAGGCAATTTTAAAAGATGCAAGAACCGATCAAGAAATTAATGATGCTTTAGAAAATTTACAGATAAGTGGAAACCTATCGCCAGATGAAATTACAGAAGCAACAAAACTTTTAAAACAAGAAAAAATAAACAGGCCAATAAAAACTTATGATTCTTTAGAGGAAGCCAAAGTAGATATAACTAAAACTTTTGATCCTGGTGTATTGCCAAAATCTTTAAAGCCAACAACGGAACCCAAAACAAGAAAAGCACAACAGTATATAACAAGAAAAATAGATCCTAGTTTTTACAGAGCGACCGAACTTATTAATGGTTTAAATAGTAAAGATGGAAGATTGCCACCTTGGATTCTTAAAAAAGGCGGTGTAAAAGACTTTGACGAAATCCAAGAGATGATGGAGCAAGATGGATTTCTTCCACCAAGATCTGTTTATGAGGGCGAGGTTCCTGATTTATCAGACGATATTATAGATGCCATAGCAACAAATAAAAGACATCCGGATGATGAGATTGCATACAATCAATGGAAACAAACAGAAGCAAGAAAATTAGAAAAAATAGAACAGTTAGAACAAAATGGTTACGATCCATTGCGAATGTCTGACGCTGATGTTGAACAAGCCTTTAAAAAAATAAATGAACAAGATGCAGAACTATCTATACAAGCGGACAGAATTGAGCAAGAGAACATAGCTAGACAACAAACTGATGAGATCTATCAACAATCCATGGCAAGGGAAAAATCTATGTCTATGTCTGAAGAAGACCTTGCTAAAATTAGACCAGCAGATGAATTGCCACCCAGCTATACTCCAAAAGATTATGGTTTTGATAAAAGACCTCCAAGAGTACCACCATCAGATACACCGCCAGGCGGGAGTATCCCAGATGATAAATTCGCTGGTAATATTAATTTAGATAAAATTAATGAGCCAGGTGAAATAAAAGATATTATTCGCAAGATTGCAAAAGACAATAGTAGTTTTGAAAATGCAAGAAGGGGAGTTGTTAAATTTGGAAGCAAGGGTGAAAACTTAGAGGCATTAGCCAGAGATCTTAATTTAGCTGACTCAACTTTATTAGAAAGAAAAATTGGTCAAGCATTTAATTCTGAAGAGGTAATGGCCGCAAGAATTTTATTTGATGAAGCATTAAAAGATGCTTTTGATTTATCAAAAATAGCAAAAAGTACAAAGGCCTCCCAAATTGATTTAGTTAAATTTCAACAAGCAATGGCAAGAGTGGCCGCAATTCAAGAACAAATAGCTGGTATTACTGCTGAAGCTGGTCGTGCATTAAGAGCCTTTAGAGAATCAGTTGGCCCAGCAGCATCTAAAAATCCACAAGCCAGAGATAAATTAATTCAAGACTATCTTAATGTTAAAGGTGGAAATGAAAGCATTATGGATATTGCACAAAAAATGTCTATGCTTGACGATCCTGCGGCTATGGCAAAATTTGCAAGAGATCAATTCAAACCAAGATTTATTGATTACATACAAGAGTTTTGGATCAATGCTTTGCTATCATCTCCCTCAACTCATTTAGTTAATACACTATCCAACACTTTAGTCGCTGGTTTAACTCCAATAGAATACTTTGGGGCATCAGCTATCGGTGCAATTACTAGAAGGCCCGATAGAATAACTTTTGGTGAGTCTGGAGCAAGACTATTCGGAAGTATGTATGGTGCCTTAGATGGAGTCAGAGCGGCTAGAAAAGCTATTATAGATGGCGAAGCTGTTGATCCAATGAGCAAATTAGAACTGGATAGACAAAAAGTTATACCCGGTCCTATAGGATCATTGGTTAGGACTCCTGGAACAGCCTTGGTTGCTGAAGATGCTTTTTTTAAATCTATTGGTTATCGTCAAGAACTTTGGGGCCAAGCATTTAGAACTGCACAGAAAGAAGGTAAGGGAATTAAGAAAGCCTATGAATTAATGCGTAATCCAGATCTGTTAGACCCAAAAATTCACTTAGATGCAATTGATGCTGGTCGATACCAAACATTTACTACTCCACTTGGAGAAGGGAAAATAGGCACAGCCGGTCAATCATTACAAAAAGTTATACGGAAAGTACCATCTCTTAGATTTATTGTTCCGTTTGTAAGAACCCCTGTAAATATTGTTAGGTATGCTTTTGAAAGATTCCCAGGAACAGCAATGTTTACAACTGCATACAAAAAAGCAATTAAACAAGGGGGCCGACAAGCAGATTTAGCTAGGTCAAAATTAGCTATAGGAAGTGCAGTTGCGGCCGGTGTATATCATTATGCTGGTTCTGGATTAATTACTGGCAGAGGGCCATCTGACTCTAGAGAAAGATCAGTAATGTTAGAAACTGGATGGCAGCCTTATTCAATTAAAGTTGGTGATAAATACTATTCTTATAATAGATTTGAACCTATTGGTATTTTGTTTGGACTTACCGCAGATATATCTGATATTGGAAAGTATGTAGAAAGAGGTTTTACCGAAGATGAAGAAATAGAACTTGGAAAGTTGGCCTCAATGATTGGAGCATCGTTTTCAGAAAACATTACCAACAAAACATTTCTAACAGGTTTAAGTGATGCAATTGAAATGTTAAATGATCCTGATAGATATGGAGAAGTAACTATTAGAAAATTCTTAGCCAGTTTTGTTCCAACTTTTTTGTATTATGAAAGGAAAGCAGACGATCCTATCATAAGAGACGCAAGATCGTTTGGTGATTCTTTTGTTAATAGGTTTCCAGAAGTATTTAGTGAACTTGGAGCAAGAACATCCAAAGATCTACCAGCCAGAAGAAATGTATTTGGTGAAATAAAAACTTATAAAGATACACTTGGCGGCAAATATTCTCCGGTAAATGTTTCACCAGTAAAAAATGATGTGGCTTTCAATGAGTTTGTAAAGCTGGGATATATACCACCATTACCAAAAAGACAAATTGGTGATGTTAAATTAACTCCTGTTCAATATGAACGACTGTTAGAAATACAACAAGTATTGAAACTTAGAAGTAGGGTAGAAAAGTATATTAAATCTCCAGCTTATAAATTTTCTCCAAAATTTAAAAAAATAGAAACATTAGATAAGTTTTTTAGAGATGCTCAAACCGGTGCTAGAAAAATACTTAGAGCAGAAAATTTAAACATTGTTAGTGCTGAAGTAAAACAAGTGGTAGAAGAAATAACAGAATAAAATGCCCCAAGCAACAGAACGAGTAGGTCGTTTTGGTGAATATCTCACAGCAGCAATCCTCTCTCAAGTTTCTGACACAGTAACCATTGTTCCACACAACGCATCCGCAGATATTATTTTTGAACACAATCTAAAGTTGTATAAGTGCCAGGTCAAAACTCAATCTAAAATAGAGGA
>WLWH01002375.1_pt1 | contig 10652 bp, 8 predicted proteins | sample 6712741 | NCBI WGS metagenome assembly WLWH01 (sample SAMN12718694, study PRJNA515312) | sponge metagenome | isolation source: marine sponge | host: Mycale hentscheli | place: New Zealand: South Island, Marlborough, Capsize Point | collected 2003-05-01 | reverse complement strand
AAGTAATTACAAGCTATAAAGATTATAACAAGATAGAAACTTCTATAATGAAGATAGTTACACCTAATAAAATGGTAGCAGGTTACATAGTAGCTGCTGGAACACCATCAAAAGATAAAGGAATTTAGAGGTGAGCAGTCAGTTGACAGATGTTGAGCTAGGGAAGATGATTCAAGCTGTGGATCAGTTAAGCACTGAAGTTGATAGGCTTTCTGTCAGGCTTGATCAACTTGAAAGTCAATTGGACAAAGGTAAGGGAGTCCTCCTAGGAGTTTTTCTAGTAGCCTCTGGTATAGGAGCAGCAATGTCTGCTATTATACAAAAAGTATTTACGTCTTAGAGCAAGGAACAAAATAGATGGCATCTACATATACAACTAGAATACGTTTGGAAAAACAAGAGGACGGGGCTAATCCTAACTCTTGGGGAACTGTTCTTAATCAAAATGTTATTGATCTTGTTGATGATGCAATAGCTGCCTATACCACAGTGTCTCTTTCTTCTGTAGACGTTACACTGACAAACATTGATGGTCAAGCTGATCAAGCCAGAAGTGCTTTTATTGAACTAAAAGGAAATTTAACAGATAATGTTAATGTGGTTATACCTGCAAAATCTAAAAGCTACTTTATCAGAAACAAAACAACTCGTTCATCTGCTGAGACTACCAAAATTAAAACTCTGGCAGGTTCAGGGGCAACGGTTGGGTTTAATGGTAATGGATGGTTTATTTGTGACGGGGTGTCTGTTCATCAGTCCAATGCAGTTGGTCTAGGGCTAGGTACTGCTTCAGAGTTAGATTTTGGAACTGCAGATGCAAATCTTATTCCTGTCTCCACCGCTGATATTAGATTTGTCAGAGCCTCTGTGGCTAGTACAATTACTGCTTCTAAAACATTTACGGCTCCTGTTATAGCTCCTGTTGTCTCCCTGACAGATGCTGCCTCTGTTGCTGTTAATATGGCCCTTGGTAATAACTTTGCTCTGACCCTTGCAGGGAATAGAACTTTAGAGGCACCCACAGGTGTAACACCGGGACAAACAGGTCATATCTATCTTGTTCAGGACGGCACAGGTGGTAGAACACTTGCTTATAATAATGCCTACGTCTTTATCAGTGGTACTGCTCCTACACTTAGCACAGCGGCTAACGCAGTTGATCTTCTTGTTTATAACGCACAGACCACCACTGCTATTTCAACTCTTGTTGTCAAAGCTTTCTCCACGGCTACCTAGAGGAATCATAGTTGTCTACACTATCACAAACAAAAAAGCTTAACTTTAGGCAAGGCATACACAGAGAGTCTACTCAGTACGCGGAGCAGGGTTCTTGGTATGACGGGAACAGGGTTAGGTTCAGGGACAAGAAACCAGAGAACATCAGAGGCTGGGAGGTTAAAACTTCTGGAACTCTGGTGGGAACTGGCAGAGATATTCTTACGTGGCAGGACAACATTACGCAGAAACACCTTGCCACTGGAACAGAGAAGTTTCTCTATCAGTATGACAACGGGGTAACATATAATATAACCCCGGTTAGAACTTCTGTAAACTTGACCAATGCTTTTGGAACTACTCTAAACAGTGTAAGAGTATGTGTGTCAGATACTAACCATGGTCTTACCACTGGTGATTACGCAGTGTTTACGTCTTCCTCTGTCGCTACAGACTACACCTTTAATAGTACATTCTCTGTCAGTGTCATCAACATAAACACCTTTGCTTTTGATAACACTGTCTCAGCAGGTTCTAACCAGAGTGCAGCGGGACACGCCACTGCGCGGTACCTGATACCTTCTGGAACTTCTGTTGGTATCACAGGTACAGGGTACGGAGCCTCTAACTATAACGCAGAGGTCTTTACCTCTGTTGTTCTGACCAGTGTAATAAATGTGGTGGCAGCTACAGTTGCTGTAAGTGTCAATAGCACTGGTCATGGACTAGAGATAAATGACTTTGTGTACTTCACCACTGCTACAACAGTGGGCGGTAATATTGTTCTGACAAGTCCAACTTTTGGAGGTCCTATTTTTCAGGTGGTATCTGCAGAAGATGCAAACAATTTTACAATTAACTCTTTGGTAAATGCTGCTGCCACCAGTGCAGGGGCAGGGTTAGCCACGGCACAGTTCCTTGTAAATGTCAGTACCACTGCTGGGTATAGGACATGGAACTCTCCTGCTGTTTCCTCTGGTATTACCTTTGAAGCTGCCAACTGGCAACTGGATACCTTTGGAGAAATACTACTGGCCAATAAAAGAGGGCAAGGTCTCTACCAGTGGTACCCTACTTCAGGAGGAGATGTAAGATCAGTTGCCGTGACCAATGCTCCTGTCAGTGTCAATACATTTATTGTCTCTCCTAATGACAGACACGTTGTTTGTTTTGGTTGTTCTAATGTGGCAGGGACGAGAGAACCTTTACTTGTCAGGTGGTCAGATCAAAATGATTATACTAATTGGACGCCTTCTATCAGTTCTACTTCGGGAGAAAACACGCTTACAGGTGGTACTCAGATTGTACAAGGTATCAGGAGTAGAAACCAAATTGCAGTTCTTACTGATCATGTTCTATACGGTATGCGCTTCACTGGTCCTCCTTTTATCTTTTCCTTCTCTGAACTAGGCACAGGGTGTGGTGGAGTTAGTCAACACGGTGGCATAGACATGGACGGCACACCTGTCTGGATGGGCCATGATAACTTCTTTGCTTTTGACGGGAGGGTCAGGAGACTAGACTGCACTGTCAGGAGGTATGTTTTCTCTGATATAAACAGAGAACAGATGAACAAGATATACGCAGGTGTCAACTCAGAGTTTAAAGAAGTTACGTGGCTGTACCCCTCTGCTGATTCCACAGAGTGTAACAAGTATGTCTCTTGGTCCATGGAAGAAAACTACTGGGTATACGGTGATGCCATCTGGACTACTTGGGATGACAGAGATGTATATGATAATATTGTAAACACTGGTACCTCTGTGGGTACAACCAGAATATACGATAATGAGATACAAGACTTGTTCACAGGAAAGGGAGAGAAGATAGATTCCTTTATTGAGTCTGCTGACTTTGGCATAGGTGACGGGAACGAGATGCTCTTTGTTGACAGGTTGATCCCTGATGTTGAGATTAACAATGGTCAGCTTTCTTTTACCATACAGACGAAAGAGTTTCCAAACGGTGCGCTTAAAACAAAGGGACCTTTCAACGTGACTCAGAACACAGAGACAGTCAGGTTCAGGTCTAGGGGAAGACAGGCTAGAATTAAACTGGAGAACAATGCCACGGGTACAGAGTGGAGATACGGTGACCTTAGACTAGACATACAAGACGATGGTCTTAGGTAGGAGGGGAAGATGGCAGCAGTTTATCCTACCCTTCCTGATCTCTATGGTTTAACAGACGATGAACTTCTCAGGACCTATACAGAGATACGCCAGTGGGCAGATGCTATTGTAAATGAGCTAGAGGGAAGAGACTTAGACAGTGCACGTACAGGAACAGTTAGAATAAACAGGGCTGTATCCTCTGGTGAACTGGGACAGGCACAAGGTGGAGACATAGTATACGAGAGAAAGACGGGTAAGTTCAGAGGTTATGTAAGTGTAGCAGGAACCACCATTGGGTGGTCAGATTTTAATTCTTTTAGTTAGCAGGGCGCACAGATAGATGCAATATGATATGAATCAACTACTGAGTATTCTGGGTCAAGGTTCTTCCTATGCACAGGGAGGAGCACTAGGACAGAGTTCCATGGTGCTTCAGCCTATTATTGCTTCTCCTATTCCCACTGCTAGTCTAGGAGACAGAATGGTTCCTCCTCCTTCTGAGCCACAAGCTCAAGCAGACTATGACTTTACACTGAATACTCTTAAACCTTCTCCTCTCTACCCCGGTGCTAGTTTTGCCAATGTCATGCCAGAGGGTTATAATACACTAGGGAATATACAAGAAAATCAAGGCATGTCTCCCTATGATCAGAGCCAGAGGTCAATGGTCACGGGTACCACCACGGGGCAGCTTTCTCAGAATACACCTAATCCGGGGAACCAGACTATGCAGGGTGGTCTTTCTTCTCTTAGTAACTCAATAGGAACTTTCTCATAATGAATAGTATGCAGCAAGAAGTATCAAACCCTAGAATGCAGGCAGAGTCTCTGAAGCGTATGGGCAGGGGTCCTGATACGCAGCTTATTCATATGACAGACTCAGAGATAGGTGCGCTCAATGGTCTTTCTGGTCTGGTGTTTAACGAACCACTGAGAACTAACCCAGAGACAGGTCTCCCAGAGGCTGGAATGTTTAAGAGGCTCCTTCCCACCATCCTTGCCATAGGTGCTGGTGCCTTCTTAGGACCTGCGGCGGCTCCTATGTTTGCTAGTATGGGAGCAGGAACAGGTTTAGCTGCAGGACTAGGTGCAGGTGTGGCAGCTGCTGGCGGTAACCTTGCTGGTCAGGCAATTGGAGGACAAGAACTAGACATAGGTGCAGCACTGATGGCAGGTGCAGGCTCTGGTATTGGTGCTGGGTTTGGTGCAGCAGGAGATGCTGGTGCAGTAGTAGATGCAGGTGTAGGTGAAGCAGGTACTGCAGCTATGAACCCAGTTACAGGCACATTTGTTGAAGAGGCAGCTGCTAGTATGCCGTTTCCTCCTACTCCTGTTGTACCCTCTCCTGCTATAGCAGCTACAAGAGCATTTACTCCTGCCTATGGAGAAGGTCTTGGGTCAGATATGTTAGCAGATACTTTTATTAGCCCTGCTGACTATGTTTCACCTGCTATGGAGCCGTTTCAGACAGCTTTACCTACAGCAACAGGTCCCGGCGGCATGAGAACTTTCTCAGAAGGTTTTGACTACCTAGCAGCAGACCCAATGAAGAGAGTGGCTCTCCCTCTGGGCATGGCAGCACTCTCAGGAGAGCTAGATGAACCCCTCCCAGAAGCTCCCTCTGGTCCCTCCAGAACACCGTTCACTCCTAAAGACTTTGACTTTACCCGGAGCAGGAGAGACCTAGACAGAGACGAGGACGGGGAGGTTACACAAGCGGATATCCTAGAGGTGGTACAGGGTCTACCAGAGGGGCAGAGTTCTAGGTTCTACACTGACGCTAAATTTACAGAGGCAGCTAAAGAAGGTGGTCTTCTTAGACTACAAACAGGTGGGAACATTCAAGAGGCCATAGGTGCTCTTACAGGGGGCGGTGGTCCCTCTGTGCTTCCCATGATTGCACAGTCAGTTGTCAAGCCTGAAGATGAGGAAGAAGAATCAATCAGTAAGGGGTACCCCGTGGGCAAAGCAGGTACTGCCCCCGGTATGCCCACCACGGGTCTTGCCGTGGGCGGTGGTCAACCTCCTCAACCCTTTCAAACAGGTGGGGATACGGGAAGTGCTCTAGACGAAAGTCTTGAGGGTAATGTTTCTACACTGGGGCAACCTGTTGGTTCTGTTCTGGGGACTGCTTTTGGGCCTTTGGGAAGTATAGCTGGTAGTGTAATTGGTTCAGGGATAAGCCAAGCAGCAAATAAAAGCGCAGCGGAGGCTGCTTTTGATAAAGGGGATACCTTTGCCGCTCCTGTTGGTTTTGCTAATCCAGAAGGAGTTCCTAACATTAATACAACTCAGGCTGTCCTTTCACACATTCCAATTGTAGGTAACTTCTTTGATAGTGCGGCTCAACAAACTGCTCAGAATACTAAAGCAGCTAATGAAACATTCTTAGCTGAACAAGCTCTTACTGGTCTTCCTACAAAAGAACAACAACTAGAGGCAGAGGCAGAGGCAGAAGCAGAAGCAGAGGCACAAGAAGGTTTTAATGCAGCTATGGGTTTAGCGTCTTTAGCCATGGCAGAGGAAGACGCACCAGAAGATATTGGACAAGAGGCCGTGGAAGAAGCAGCAGCGGCAGCAGCTGCCATAGGCCACGCAGCGGATATAGGTATATCTGGTGGTGGTTCTGGTCCCGGTGGCGGTGGAGAGTCCATTGGAGGTGGGCATGATCTAGGAGGAGGTGGAGCTTTTGGAGGAGATGATACAGGACCAGACGGTTCTGGTAGTGATACTGGCGGTGCTGATGCTGCTGATGGTGCTGGTCCCGGTGGTGATGGATCAGATAGTTCTGCTGCTGACGATGTAAAAACAGGAGGTCACGTAGGAAGTGGAGTGAAACGGTTATTAAAACTAGAACAAGGCGGCTATCTAGGAGGAGCTTCCGGTAGAGCTTACGGTGGTCTCCTACAACTGGCAGGGGGAGGGAGTGTCCCTTACTTTGAAGGTAGAGTGATGCCCACAGGTAACCCCACAGAGGACGGTATGTCAGATAACATTCCCTTTGTCATAGCAGGGAGACAAGAAGGAGGGCAGATGGGTATGCAACCTGCCGTTCTTTCTCCTGATGAGTACGTTATCCCAGCAGACGTGGTGTCTATGCTAGGAAATGGTTCTAGCACTGCAGGTGCAAATGACTTGGATCAGTTTATAAATAACTTTAGAATGGATAAATACGGTAGACCCAAGCAACCACCAGAGATGAGCGGAGGACTTAGTTCTCTTGCATAAAAAAGGACACAATGAAACTAATAAGAATAGAACAGAACTGTGTTGAGGTTACATGGCCTTATGCAAAAGACTTTATTAAAAAAGCTTTAGATACTAGTAAAGGAGAACGTGACCTAGATGATATTTACCTATCCCTACTCCATGGTCAGATGCAGTTGTGGGTTCTGGCCAGTGAAGAAGATGGAATATTTGGAGCCTGTATTTCACAGGTGGTGGAATATCCAAAGTACAAAGTGTTTATGATTCCTTGGGCAGGTACCAAACCACACACTATAAAGAAATGGCATTCTTATCTTTGTGGTGAAGATTCTCCTCTGGAGAAGTTTGCAAAAGAACAAGGAGCCAAAAGATTAGAACACCCTGTAAGAGACGGTTGGTTAAAATTTACTAAACAGCACAACTTTGAAAAGTACTATACTACCATTGTAAAGGATATTAAGTAATGGACGTAAAACAACTTATCAGTGACTTTTCCATAGGGGAAAAGATTGAACTGTACAACTGCTTGTACACTGACCTATCTGGAAAAGGACTAGGTGGTGACACTGAGCTTGCCCATGTAAATACTGAAGAGATGGTGGTTCTCCGTGCCATGGGAGGTGCAGGCACAGTCAACCCTAATACAAACCTTATACAATTTACGGGCGGTGGTGGAGGTGGTCAGCAAGCTCCTGCTCCCGCTGTTCAAACACAAGTACAACAGAGTGAGTTTCCCACAGAGCTTAAACCTTTTATTCAGGATATCTTTGGGAAAGCGCAGGCTATTCAAGAGAACAAAGAAGCAGAGGGCTTTCAAGCTTTCCAAGGTCCTCTCCAAGCAGAGTTTGACCCTGCCCAGACTAAGTCTTTTGAGCAGATAGAAGCTCTCCCCGGTGCTACTCAGCCACTCTTTGACGATGCCACTAGGCTGGCACGTAGTGCTTCTGGTCCTCTCCCCACTGCTGAAGAGATACAAGCTGCCTCTAATCCTTTTGTCAGGAATGTCATTGACATACAGAAGAGAGAAGCAGAGAGAGTTTCAGATGTACAGGGACAGCAGCAGGACGCTGCAGCGGCACAGGCAGGAGCCTTTGGAGGTTCCAGAGCAGCTATACTAGAGGCAGAGAGACAGAGGAACTTGAACCAGCAGCTGGGTGACATAGAATCACAGGGACAGCTTGCTGCTTTCCAAGACGCTCAACAGAGAATAGCGCAGCAACGTGGGAGAGAAGCTTCCGGGGCCACTCAACTAGCTGCCCTAGGTTCTGCCATACCTGCTCAACAGTTGAAGGAACTAGGGGCGCTCTCAGGCGTGGGCGCTGCCAGACAGACGCAGGCCCAGAGAGGTATTGACCTTGCCAGACAAGAGTTTGAGGCAGAGGAAGCTTTCCCATCTCAGACCCTGCAAGAGTTCTCCTCTGTGCTCAGAGGTTTCCCGCTGGCCCCCACCAGATCAACCACTTCTCAACAGTTCTCTGCTGCTCAACCTTTGTCTACTCAGCTACTGGGCGTGGGTACGCAGGCACTGGGAGCACTAGGAGCTTCAGGTGCTCTGAAGGGTGCCTTTGGTCAAGCAGGTGGGCAGGTGGGTCGTATGCCCGTGAAGAAGTACCAAGAAGGAGGTGCTCTTAATTCTCTGATCAATAACACAGAGGGTCTGGATACTCAGCCTGTCATAGGTATGGCAGGTGGAGGCGGCTTTAAAGATATAATGAGTGTTCTAAGCCCTGCCTATGGCATGGGAAGAGCCACTAAAAAAGGAGGTCTCAAAGGTCTTATGGGACATTTGAGTCCTGCTTTTGCCATGAGTCAGGGAAAGCTGCCAATGGGCTTGGATAATCTAATGGGAGGTGGTGGTCCTGATGCCCCTCCTCCTAGTATTCCCGCTGCTTCTACGGTTATTTCACCAGAAGAACTGGCTAAACAGAAAGATGCTTTGCTCAGAGCACAGGCAGCACGGGGCCAGCAGGCAGCTGCTGCAGGCGCTCCCAGAGGACAGGCGTTCTCTCAGACAGGTAACCAAGTGAGGCAACCGTTTAAACACGGTGGTGGCCTGAGACAGATGGTCAACCTGCCCAGTAACAGGGTGCAGTTTGGTAAGGCAGCTTATCAGGATGTTAGTTCTCCTTTTGTAGAGGATACTAAAGAGCTATATGAAGAATATATTGGAGGTCCTATGAGAAGGGGTGCAGAAGTTGGTAGATTAATGTATGAGCGTCCCGGCCCTCTTACTTATGGTTCTGAATATGCTTTTGGAACACGGGAAGGTCTTGAAGATATTGAAAAACAACAAGCAGAATATGATAAAGCAATTAATCAAATAACTTCTATTGGTGAAGCTCCTACTGCTTTAAGTGGTCCCTCCGGTGTTGATGGAAACGTAGTGGAAGACTTTGAACTTGCAGAAACTTATGCTCCTGCTCCCAAGGCACTTACACCTAAAGCTTCTGATACACCTGCACCTGCACCTAAACCTAAAGCAGAAGAAGTAAAACTCTACAGAGACCCAGAAGAAGCAGCTTATGCCAGCTTGATAGATTCTCAGGCAGGACAGAACGCTGCCAAGAGATACTTTGCAGGAGAGAACGTGGGTCTGGCCAATATCTCTGAAGCACTGAAAGCTTACAAGGGCTTCAAGGATACAGAGATGGCACAGCGTCAGAAGATCAACGCGGATCAAATTAAGAAAGCTGCTACTGCCAGAGCGGCACGTACAGCTGACGCAGAACTAGCTTTGAAGCAAGCTCAAATAAGAGGTGAGATAGATAAGCCTACTGCTGAAAGACTTAAAGCACTCAACACTTTGATCCAAGCAAAAACATCTATTCTAAGTGATATGGCTTTCTTACCGGCTACTGATCCAAGAAAAATAAAAGTACAACAAGATATAAACGCTTTAGAGAGCCAACTTGAACCTTTCCTTAAACTACCTAGTCCTGCACTGGAAGCAATATCTGAAATGGTAGGAATATCAGCCACAAAACCTTTGAATAAAAAAGCAAAGTAACTACAAATGTCTGAGATACCCACAGGAGATATGACCATTCCCACGATGGAAGGTGGTGATACCTTTGATCTAGGTAAATATGGTCTAGCTTCAGAAGACTTTCCAGAGCTAGTTGGTAAATCAGAGGGAGAGGTTATTAACTTCATTATTAAATCTTTTGAAGAACCTTCTTCCATTCCTGATCCTATCTCTACACCAGCACCAGAACCAGTGAAGAGTGATGGGTTTGGCGCTGCCTTTGACTATGGTTCTGACAATCTACAGGCCATGCTAGGGGCAGGTACAAAGGTACTGGGACAGTATACTGGCATAGAAACACTGGAGGAATATGGACAAGAGCTACAGGATAAGAATGAGAAAGAAGCAGAAGAGTCCCTTAAAAGATATGACAGAGTAGAACTGGAAGATGTATCTCCGGGAGATAATCTTACCACCTTTGTCATTCAAACACTAGGTGAAACTCTCCCGTCTCTGGGCATGGCCGTGGGGGCTGGAGTAGTAGGTGCAACTGCTGCAGCACTGGTCCCTGCCGCTGCTGTCACAGGCACTGTGGGCGCAGGCATAGCTGCCTTCCTCCCTTCTGCCTTGACCATCACAGGTGAGGCACAGATAACAGCGGAGCAACTCTCTCAAGACGAGGACTTTGAATCTCCGGGTACCATGCTACTGGCAGGTGCAGCGGGAGGTGTCATAGATACCATTGCTCTGGCTATTCCCACGGCTAAACTACTAGGACTAAAAATACTTCCCACCTCTGCCCTGACCAAGTTCTTTGTCTCCAAGGGCATTTCCCCAGACGTAGCAGAGGAAGCGGTTAAGAAGGGTAGACAGGCTCTAAAGGACGCAGATGGTGATCCCAACGGCGCTGCTCAAAACCTTGTCCTAGAGGGCAGAGATGCTATTAAAAAGTTAGCAGATAACAAAGCTATCAGGGGGCGTGGCACTCTTAGAAGAGCAGGAGCAGGTGCGCGAAACCAAGCATTTATAGAAGGTGCAACAGAGGCTGGACAGCAGGCCATAACAACCTTTGCAGCAGAGACTGCCACGGGAGAAGAAGTAGAAGACTACGGTTATAATCTTTTAGATGCTACTGTCAGAGGTGCTATTGC
>WLWH01002374.1_pt1 | contig 10652 bp, 12 predicted proteins | sample 6712741 | NCBI WGS metagenome assembly WLWH01 (sample SAMN12718694, study PRJNA515312) | sponge metagenome | isolation source: marine sponge | host: Mycale hentscheli | place: New Zealand: South Island, Marlborough, Capsize Point | collected 2003-05-01 | reverse complement strand
AAATGGAACCGATAAGGCTAGTGAAATAAATTATACAGATAGTGTTGTTTCATCAGACACGGCTAAACCCACGACAGGTGCACCGACTAACAACATTTCTGGAGAAACTGACGTATTTATCACTGACCAAGATGGTTCCAGCCCAAAAAAACCATATCACCAAATCAACAATCGTCATTACATTAATCCGTTATTAGTTACTGTTAAAGATTATGATTTTAAAAAAATTACCACCTGTCAGTATCATATTAAACTTGAGCCGTCCATCCCCTTTTCTAATAATATCCTAACGGTTAAAAATTTCAATTATATTGAAATGTAATTAATATTAATTTAATCATTATTATATAAATATTAAATCTTCTTCTTCTTCTTAGGCATAATTAAATATCCGTTTTCATTATTATTCTCAATTATTTTTAATTTCATTAAAGCAAATAAACAACCAAGAAACATTTCGTGATCTCCTCTTCTTATAGCTTGTTTATTTTTCTTTCTTTTATAGGTACTATTACAAAAATCTGTAAAAGTATAAATTATTCTTTTAATATTATAATTATCTCTCATAGATCTTAAGATAAGATATTCACCTTGATATTGATAGGATTCAAATGGTTTCTTTTTTGTTAATGCAAAGGAACTAACTAGTAATCCTTTATAATATAAATTTAATGAACCTTCCGAACCATAAAATATAGTCATTTTCTCTATATATTAGTATAGATATTATTATTTTAAGTATTATAATCTACTTTTATACCACTTAAAGAGATTTTAGACCTAAAAAATGACATATATTTTAAAATATATACCTTTAAATGCCTTTAAATGCTAGATTATTGGTATAAAAATAGATTAATTACTTAAAATTAATTTCTATATATAATATATAGAGAATATGAATTACCTTGCAGATGATTTAATGTCTATTATTATTAACATGAGAACTGAAATGATGATAAATGATCTCAATACAAAAATTAAAGAATGGAGAGAAGAAAGTGAAGAAACATATATTACATTAACTAATGAGATTGATGAATATTTTATAGAAGAACAAGCACAATACGACCACTTAACTAAAATTGAAGACGCTAAATTATTTAACCCATTCAAGGTTTTACAAGATTTAAGAACCGAGAAAGAACAGAGAGGTAATTGGTAAGATTTAGATGAAGAATATCAGCGTTTTTATCTAAATTAATTAATATATCTATTAATATATGAAAGTTCATCAAGTTTTCTGGTCGTTTGAAAATAAACAATTAAGTGATATAGAGGTCTTCAATTATAATGTCAATTCAACTAAAGACTTTTGTAAGCAACATAACTATGAATATAAACTATGGAACTTAAAGGATTGTGAAAAACTAATAGAAGAAGATTATCCAGAATATCAAGATCTTTGGACTGATTTCAGATATCAAATACAAAGATGTGATTTTATTAGATATTGTATACTTCATAAATATGGAGGACTTTATATTGATTGTGATATTCGCCCCATGAAAGACCTACAAGAGATCTTTCAAGAACCCCAATACTTTGTCTATTGGGCAGACGATAAAAGCAAAAAATCATATAATGCAATCATGGGATCACAAAAGGGTAATGATCTATTCTTAGAAATATTGAAACAATCCAAACACGATTTCTATGAAAAGAGTAAGATTAAAACTTATGATACTTGGAAAGGGAGATTCATCTTTCAAACAACGGGCCATAATATGCTTGAAAGAGTAATGAAGAAAAAGAATATAAATAAAAATAAATACTTTCACGATGTCCTATACATAAAAAATATTGATAAGGGATTTGATGTGGGTGATATCAATACTGCAATATTTTATGATGGTAATGCTAGCGTGTGGTATGATAATTTAGTATAATGGGTCAATTTTATACCCCCATCAAGGGGGTCAATTTTATACCCATGGGTCAATTTTATACCCATGGGCCAAAAAAGCCTTTTTGAACAAATGGGTCAATTATGGGTCAATTTTATACCCCCTCAAAGGGGGGTATAAAATTTACCCAAGGGTATAATTTAAGATTAGTTTGATTTTTTATTATTAAATCTGAATTAAAATATAAAGTATTAATTATTGATGGGGAATTGGTTCAACACATATCCTTATAATATTGAAACTTATGAAGAAAAAAAAAAAAGAGAATTAGATGAATTTTATAGAGAAAAATCATGGTCTCAACGAAGAAAACAATTTGAGGAAGATTTTAAAAAAAGGTTTTTTGATGGCGAATTTGACCACGAAGACTATGAACCTCAAACAACTAATTTTGTAAAGGGTGAATATGAATTAAGTAATAATATTCATCCCATTTTTAAAATAAAGAAATCATCTTCAACTGATGATTTTAAAAAACAATACAAAAAATTAATCTTAGAACATCACCCCGATAAAGGTGGCGATCCATCTATGTTTATTAAAATAAAAGAAGCGTGGGACAAACTTATATTTAATCGCTGAAATATATAATCATATCCTTCATTTTTTCATATGGTTTTTCTTGTACTTGTGTATATTCTTCATCTGGTAAATGATACACATCATCTAATTTTTCTACATTTGGTTGAATTACTTCATCATCATATCTCTCAAGTGTTAGATTAAAAATATCATTCTTTATGTTAGAAATCTCTATATCATTCTTACCTTGTTTGAGTTTTATATATTCTTCATGATATTGAGGGATTTTATCAATGCATATTTTTTGAAAAATTTTAATTGCTTCTTTTTTACTTACCTTTTGTTTTGGTGTTTCCGTCTTCTGCTTCGCTGGCACTTGTTCTTCTTCGTCGCTTTCTTCATCACTAGTTTCAACAATAAGGCATTCTGTGATTTTATGAATTTTAGGTTTTTCCGTCTTCTGCTTCGCTGGCGGAAGAGGCACTTGTTCTTCTACTTTGACAGATGATTTATCTTTCATCTCTGTATTCATAAGAATATCAATCAGATTATCTTTATCAATTAATTGTTTCTTAAGTTTTTCAATCTCTAATTTTAGTTTGTTATTTTCATTAACTAATTCATCGTTATTATTTTGTTGACTCACTATGTGGCCTTGCTTGCTGAGAACCGGCATAACCTTACCTTCGCTTTTTAATAGATAAGTCTTTTGCCTTGAGATATTCTTTTCAATTTCTTTTAATCTCCACATATTAAAAGCACTAAATTTAGGGGTATTTGTTTTACCTTCTTTATTCATTCTCTTTAATTGTTTCTTATAGCATAATCTTGCGTTATTATCTTTGAAACTTCTAGTCTTAAGATAATCATTGAGAATTTTAGAAAATCTCTTATCATGATCGCTATAGTCTTCATTAAGAGGTTTTAGACTAAAGTAAGCACGAATTTCAGATTCAGTAAGATTGGATTGACATTTAATTGATTTTGGAATAAACATTTTATATACTTATGTATAGATAATATTATGTATTACTTAAATTATCTTTAAATCCTATTGACCCATTATGGGTAAAGGTCAATTTTATACCTATCATGAATTAAATCCCTCATAGTAATTGTCAGCGTAGCAGTGCATATTGTATCAAGCAAATTAATTGTAAAATACAGTGGCCATATTTAATTTTAGCAATAATTAAATATTTTAATATTTTGATTTCTTCTTAGTTTTTTTTTTCTTACTTGTTTGATAACCCTCAAAAACCTTTTCGGGTTTTATTTTCTTGTCATCATCTAAATCTTTTTTAATATCAATTTGAATCTTATTATGGTCGGTAATTGGTTTCACATATATTGATTTCTTTTTAGGCATTATAATAATATTAATTATTTTTTTTGGGGGTATAAAAAAATATATTATATAATTATAAAATGAGTTTAGTTATTACTTCAAATGTTGGACAAGAGAATAATCCTCAGATGTCTAATGCTTTCAAGCCTTATTCATATCAAAATAGGTTATTGAATACAATGAAAATCCCTCCTAATAGTGAAATTGCCTTGCAGAGTGCTAAAATTAATAAGAATGGTTTATTTGTTCTTACAAGGGGTAATAGTGGTTTCTGTCATTATTTCGGCACACCAGTAGAAGATCTACATAATGATAATATTGAGAATTCTACAACTGTTCCGTTTCGTGGTGTTATTGGCTCCGGTGAAGCATTTAGAGCGGGAGATGAAAGGAATGAAGTTAATATTTCTGATATGGTAGGACAAATTCAAAAAGGTATGAATCAAGCAGTATTTCATCCTTCTTTAATTAATAGTGCTACTACTAGTAATTTAGCGGTTACTGCTGCTTATGATAGTAGTAGTGAAGTATTTGAAGGATTTAAATTTGCTGCGGTTCAACAAACTGCTAAGACCACTCGTGCTGCTAAAGATATTGTTTTTACTCCTCTTAATAAAAATGATGATGGTGTTACTTATGGTTCGGGACAAGTTGATGGAGTTATTACATCAACAACTGAAGGAGGTTTTTACGCTCAAAACAGAGAGTATCCAATTTCTCAGCAATCCGGAGAATGTATTTTTGATATTAAAGATTGTAATGTTGCGGGGGCTTCATGGATGGTTGGATTGTCTAGAATTAATCAACCAAGAGATACTGCTGTTGGAGATTTTGCTTATCGCCCCGACTATTTCGCACCACCACAAACAGCAGCATTAAGAGAAGGTGTATTTGTTAATGGTCAACTGTGGTATAGTGATGTTTCTGTTGTTAGAGTTGGAGATGATTTGAGGGTTTATCAAGCGGGATCAAGAACAGCAATAGCTGGTGGTTCTGCTAATTATGTTAATGAAGTAACTTATTATGGAGCACATAACGCTAATTTTAATGCTCAATATGATATAGGAACAAATGGATCCAATTATGAAAAGGTTAAGTTTGTATTGAAAAATGAAGAATTACAGATATATTTAATTGATGATAAAGCAGCAGAAGTATTACTATGTGATTATACAACATTAAGAGCAGCGGGTGCTATTAAAAATGAATGTTTAAATCCAGTGAATGCTGCTAAATGGGCAATGTATCCCGTATGTGCTTTAGCAAGTATTGGTGGAACTGCTGCTGTTGGTAAAAGTATTACTCTTGATAGTGTTCAACATTATACAGCATATCCTAAATATGATGAAACTAAATATTTTAATTATGATTGGTGGGGTTGGTCTCAAACATATAATCAAACTGTATTTTGTAGAGAATTAGAATTGAGAGATTGGAATAATTTTAGTAGAACAACGAGTAGTCATGGTGTTGGTGCTATTGGATTACTAGCACCAAAAGGTATATCTGGTGCGAATAGTTCCTTAGTTGATTATAGTAGTATAATTATTACGGCGAGAAGCGATGCATATGGTAGAGTTAACACTGAATTAACAAACACTCAATCAACTCTTGGATTTATTGGTGATCCAGTATCAAGACCAAATGATTCTACGCCATTAATTTCAACAAATACCTCAACAAGTATTCCTAAACTTATTTCTAATATTTCATTATTTATTCGGTTGAATAACTTTACTCAAAACTCGGTTAATGCTCGTAAGGGAACAACAAGTAAGATTATTGCTCATCTGCCAAGATTTGACAACTCGGGTAATGAAACGGGGGGCTTGTATTTTCAAGGAGACAAAACATATATTGCCCTAAATAATCCAACTGAATTACTTGTCAATTCATTTGATATTGATTTTGTATATGAAAATGAGACGCTATGTACGGCATTAACTGGTAAGACTATTGTAGTTTTACATATACGCCCTATTAAATAAATTAAATACTTAAAAATAATTTTCTATATATAAGTATATAAATAATATGGATCTCACAGAGACTCAAATTTCTAAAATATTAACTGATTATAAAAAGAAACGTGATCGTGAGAATAAATATTATCACGAGGTAAGTAAGCATAGTGAAGAATTTAAATTAAAGAATAGAGAACGAGCAAAGAATCATTATCATAGTAAAGGTAAGGAAATGAAAGGTAATCAATATCAAGAGAATAAAGAATTCGTGAAAGCAAGGTCATTATATAATTACTATAAGAAAAATAATAACCTTGATAAATTTAAGGAAAAGCATGAATGTAAATGTAAAATCCTTATAGAGAAAGGCTTTGACATATAAATAGTTAGTTTTAAAGTTAGTTTTTTTCACTTCTTATGTGCCATACTTTTTTTATATCCTCATATTATAAATGAGTGAATACACAGACACAAAACTTATCAATTGTAATCGCCTTGCTTCAGTAGAAAGTAGGACTGGTAATGATTCTAATCCCGCTATATTTACTAATCCCCTTGAACAAAGTGTTAGATTAGATGTTGGTGATAAAGTTAGTCTTGAAAGAGCATTTGTAAATGAGTTGGGAGCCGGTAATCCTCAAACTATTGAATTTAAAGGTGAAAGCAAAGGAAGTAATCCAGTTGCAACATATAGTAAAATTGATTATGATGACTATTATAGAAAAATGGCAACGACATATGATCCCAAATATCGTTTAGGATATTATAGAAGTATTACTACAACTGAAGAGTCTAATGAAACCGTTGATTTAAGAGATAATTTAGCACCTTTAGTTTATGGTTATTATATTACTATAAATGAATATCCTAATTATATTCAACAACCAAGAAGATTTATAAGTAGATTTGATACTAGGGGAGATATTGATAGGGACTATCCTAAGCAATATAGTGAATTTGATGGATTAAATGAAGGAAGAACTAAATTCGTTACCAATATCCGTTGTTTTTGTTTTGATGATTGGATATTTAAAGTTGGTGAAAGTAGTTCTAAAATATTAAAACAAAAAGTTGATAATAAAAGATTTACATTATTTATTAAAGATAAGATTGCTTACAGCATTGGTGCTAAAGGTAAAGATGGTTTGGGTAATAATGATACCGAACAATTCCCTAAAAATTATCATAATGGTATTTTTCAAGAAGCAAAATATATAAGATATCGTGAAAAACTTGATATTAAAGTGAATAAAGGTTTTAATACTCCAAGTGCTGTAGCATCACAAATTACTCAACAATTAACTGAAACTAAAAATGAGGATATCTTTCAAATTTACGATCAAGATGTTAATGTAAGAAGTGTAACAAAAACAATTGAAACAAATACCTTTAAACCCATTAATTGTCAGAATATTTATAATGTATGTGAAGAAACATTAACTAAATATTTGGAACAAGTGCTACCAGTTACGGATGCTAATATAAACCAATTAGCAGTTGATTATATTGCAACATTTGGATATATTGCCGTGAAAAGACCCGAGATATTTGAAAGTGGTCGTGGAATGGCTAAGAAGTTAAACGACCAACAACCTACTATTAGAGATAGTGGTGGAACAATACTATTAGATAGGAAAGATGATTTTGAAGGTTTTCAAACAGTAGGAACTCAAAGTGTTCCAAAAGCACAAAGTGTGAATGAAGATACAAGTATTACTTTTAATGTTTTATATACTGAAGAAAATTTATTGGCTATAAGAGACTTTTTTGATACTCAAGCATTATATCCGGAATTGTGGGATAAATTACAAGAATCCATATTATATGAAGATTTTAAATTAGGAACAAATATTTTACCTACCATTGAAAATAGTAGATTCTTCCATATGAATGTTTTTACAACAGACCAAACAGCAACTTTTAATACACAAACTTTCGGTGATGATATGTTCAGTGTAAGAGGTGGAGTTCTTGAAAGTGAAGATCAAATGAGTTTACCAGTATTTTTTAAATATGATGATACATTAAGAGATACATTTATTCCGGCTAATGGATATACTACTGGATTAAGTATGGGTTTTGCTATTCCAGTAAGAACAGCAAATTATGATGATAGTGGTAATAGATTAGATGATATATTTTTGATTAAAGTTACTAATGATGGTGTTGGTGGTGTTTCTAGAAACTTTTTTAATGAAACATCGGGGGCAAATGTAGAAATTAAAGAAGGTAGAAGAATAGGTTATGATTTTCATAGTTCAGCATATTCAACATGTATATTAACTCCTTATAGTGGATATACAAATACTGATATTGGAGTTGTAGCAAGTAATCAAACCGGTGGTGGAGCAATTGATAGCACGTTTCCATTCCCCGGAACAATTAATTTTATTAGAAGTTATATTAATTTGGATAAAGTTACTGATTTAAATCCATATATGACAATGACTTATGTTGGTGCTAATAATCCCGAATTAAGATATAATGGTGAAACAAATAGATTTGAGTTATCTAGATTTCATACTGGTAATAATGTTGGTAATGATAGAAATGCTGGAAATGGTGCTACGGCAATTAATAGTGATACAAGAACACCAGCATTATCTTTAGATGAAAGGACAATAGCACCACCAGTAGCTAATCAAGATGCCGGACAAACAGTATATAAAATTAATCCAAGACCTTGTCAATTTGGATTTAGTCCTACTTTTAAACCCTATCAAAGAAACGATCAAGCATATAGGACTAATGTTTATCCCGAAACTCCCAAGCAAATAAACACAACTTATAGCAATCTTGGAGGAAACACACAAAAATATAATGGTTGGAATGATAATATAGAAGCATATACAGTATTTGATTCACATGGTGGTATTTATATTGATGATTGGGGTTTTGATAGAGATAATTGGAATGATAGCTTATGGGATATTTTAGGTTTTGATTATGATGCTGTAAATGCTCCTCCTTCAAATTTAAATGTTTTAACAAGAAGAGTTGATAATGAAAATAGTGATTTATTATATCGTCCAACAACTAATGCTGAAGTAGTAACAACTGATACTAAAAGTTATATTACAAATGAATATGGTGCTGTTATGTATTATACATCATTACCTTATCCTAATTGTGTTGTAGATTATAGGGCAAGGCTACTGGGAGGTAATTATTTATGGACTTTTTCCGGTGATGGTACTGATACTGCTAGAACTCCTTCAAATGCTGCTCCATTAGAACTTTGGGGTGAAGTTAATATATTAACTACAAGCACTAATATAACTGCATCATCAATTCAAAAAAGTGTATTAAGACCTTACTATACAATAAGAAGTAATATTTTAGAAGGTTTTAGTTCTATAGGTGGTAATCCTACTGGTGCTAATCTTCCCATAATTGGAATAGTGGATAAGTATAGTGGTGCTAGTGATTATTTCTTAGGTAATCCAAGTGATATACAATTCACAATAACTAAACCAACAATGATTGCTGATATTACAACATCTATTCATGATAGTGATGGTAAATATGCAAATGTTGATAAAACGAGTGCTGTCATATATAAGATACAAAAAGTAAGAAGAACTCCAACTGGTATTATTGATGATATTATGACTCAAGAAAAAGATAATAAAAAATAAAAAATTTGATAATATATAAAATATATTATATATTATATATTAAAAGATGCTTGGAATTTACCGACAATGGACTGATGAAGAAAATGAATTATTTAGAACTCGGGAATGGCCAAAAGAACATCCAAACGATCCGTGGAAGCAGTTTTGGGGTTATTTCCTTTGTTGTAATTTTAAACAACAGTGGACTTATGATGATTTAGTAAAATCAATAGAAGATGATTTAAAAGAAGATAAATCATTTGAAGATCTTAAGGTAAAATATCATAATTAATTTATATACTATATAGTAAAATGGATCAAGTTTCTTATGAAGAAATTATAAGTATATTAGTTATGTTTGGACGTGCGGATTTAGTTCATGAATTCAAGGATAATGTTAAGATAGATCCCGATTATTTACCTTCGGCATTCCGACAAGCCAAGTTTACAAGGAGAGATAGTTTAAGTAATAGTGAAGGTTCGGCAACAAGTGAAAGTGATTATGAAGTAGATATTGATGAAGATGGATTTCAATCTTTAAAGTAAATTTTTTAACTATTAATATATATTTTTATATTTTATCATAACATATTATTATGGTAAAAATGGTAATTGAAAAAGGTACTGCAAAAAATAAAAAACTTAAGGCGATCTTTTATGACGGAGACAAGAAATTAAGAACCGTACAATTTGGGAGTAAAGGAATGAGTGATTTCACTATTCATAAAGATAAAGAAAGGAAACAAAGATATTTAGATAGACATAGAAAAAGAGAAAACTGGGATTCATATATGACTGCTGGTAGTCTTAGCCGTTATATTCTCTGGAATAAACCTACACTAAAAGCATCAATTGCTGATTATAAGAAAAGATTCAAATTGAAATAAAATAAATTATCGGCGATTTGACATTTATTATATATATAAATAATTGTGTCAATTCGCCGAGATTTGTATTATATATAATAAAACATTATATATATTATTCTTGAATAGAATCACCAACAGCTACAACTTTTTCAAAATTATGATATGCTAATGGTGGATTCTCTTGAAGGTCTAAATATAAAAAGTCATATCTGTTAGGTGTTGCTTTTTGATAAATTTTTAGAAAGTTTTCTTCTCCACCAAATAAGTCTCCATATTCAGATGCTACATTTGTAAGTTCTTTTTTATTTGGAAAAGGACTACCAATTATAACATCAGTAGCATTACTTCTAACAACAGGAGAAACTGAATTTGTAAACTTCTGAGAAGAAATAATCATCAATTTTATATTATAATGTCTGAATCTA
>WLWH01002370.1_pt1 | contig 10661 bp, 12 predicted proteins | sample 6712741 | NCBI WGS metagenome assembly WLWH01 (sample SAMN12718694, study PRJNA515312) | sponge metagenome | isolation source: marine sponge | host: Mycale hentscheli | place: New Zealand: South Island, Marlborough, Capsize Point | collected 2003-05-01 | reverse complement strand
AGAGCCATCATCTGCAACTTTAACATCAAAAGCAACAGTCAAAGTTTGAGTTCCTGCTGTGATGTTATCTAATGCAGTTTGAGTTGAACTAGATATTGGCAGATCATTTAAAGTTATTTTCTTTTTATTGTTTGAATCAGTGACGTCTGAAATTAACATTTCATCTGATGTTGTTGGTGTCACTGTTGACAAACCATTAACATCGACAATTAAAGTAGAACTAAAAGCTCCCTCTGAAGCACTAGATCCACCAGCTAAACCAGAAGTTCCATCTGTTGTGATAGTCACAGCTGTGATGTCTGCTCCACCTAGTAGCAATGTCCAAGCTGAAGAGTCAGCATCCCATCGATAATATAATTCTGTATCTTGAGCAAAAGCGATCTGACCATCTACTGGTGTAGTGATTGCAGATGTTAATGCTGAAAGTGATGCAAATGAATAAACTGCCGAGTTCACTAGCTCTTGAAAAGCGTTTGTGTCGATCAGATCACCAGTTGCCCAGTTTCCTTTATAAGCCATATTTTTCTCCTATTCCTACCAAGCTAAGTTGGTGGATTCATTTAATCTTGATGAACCTAACACCCAAGCTCCAACTTCTGATCCAGAAGAGGTTCTGAGTTGCCAAGTCCAAGTTTGGTTGACTGCATTGACTGAGTGACTAATGCGATCAAGATGAACATCAAAGTCCATAATGGTCGAGACAGTTGTCGGCACTTTAATAGTGATCTTGTCTCCAAGTTCTCTGATCAATACTTGATTCCATAATGAGGTGTTAGCTAGGGGATTGACAATCAAGCCCTCTATTCTCACACCTGTGTTTGAAAATTGTGCAAGTCTCTGCTCTGCAATTGCCAAAGCATCTGCATCCGAGACATTTAATGTGTTAGAGAGTGAGTCTTGTCTTGCTCCAAACTTAGCAATTGAGCTTGTATCTTGGAGAACTTGTTCAGTTCCTCCATCTCTAGTCACTGATATAATATTTAAAATCTTTGAGTCATCTAATGTAGTGATCACATCACTAAAAGGAAGCTCACCTACTCCATTCCCAAAAGTTGCTTGAGAAGTGAACTGCTGTGTTCTTTTAAAGTTTCGATCTCGAAAAGTTGCTTTTCCATCTGATGAGATATAAAACTGACCTTGTTCTGCTGTCTCAACATCTTTCATTGCAGTCAGAAGATTTGTGTCAACAGTTTGTCCAGCTTGGACTTGCAAGTCACCAGTTGATATTTGTCGATCAGTTGATGACCAACCAAAAGCATCTAAGAGTCTTGATATTCTTGCAGATGATAATTCTTGCTGATCAACATAACCAAGTCTGGTTGATTGACCTAAATTAGAAAAACCAGCTGATCCTAGTTTCCAACCTCTTGCCCCAATAGTGTTGAGGTTGAAGATCTTAAAAGCATCAACACAGTTTATGCGAACACTTGAGTCAGCACCTTGTCCACCAAAAGATTCTGGATAGCTCTGAATAAATCCACGAAATAGCACTGTGGTCGTTCCATCATAAGCACCAGAGATCTTGACTTGTCGGAAAGGACTAATCTTTGTCTCTCCAGCTCCAATGTCATAATAAGGTGAACTTGTATTCAGTGGATTAAACCGATCATCTGCATTGTCTAACACAACTGATGCAGTTCCAGTCTGATAGTCAGCAAGATCGTGCTGTCTTCCTCTATCAATACTAAATTCTCTTATATAAGCAGAGACATCTGAAAAAGTCTGTGATGTAGCAAAGGGATCTGAATCAAAAGCAATTTCAACAGTGAGATCAACATCAGAGTTGAACGCCACGCTCATAACAGAACTCGTTTGCCTTGCTTCTGCAAATTAATTATTGCATCTTGTGTCACAGTCTCAAATCTCTCTGATCCTATGTTTAAAGTTGTATAAATTTTAATTGGTTGTGTTGTAGTGCTATTTGAACCACCTTGATTATTATTTTCATTCCCAGTGTTACTTTCTCCAAATGTTGGAGTTTCAATCACTTCATTATCAGCAGAACTATCTGATCCAGAATCATCTGAGCCAGAATCATCTGATCCAGAATTGTCTGAACTTGGAGGTGGAGCAGTGAAAGAATCTGCTGTCAGTCCAGCATTAGCAAATGCCCTTTCAATTTCAGCTATCTTTCTACCTGTTAAAAGAGCTATCTCTTCTAATGTCTTCTTAAATGTTCCAGCTTCAAATGATCCGAATGCTTTTTCTAATTCTTTGACAGCAAGAGCTTCAGTGAGTAGGTTTTCAGCACTGATCTTTGTTGCTTCAGCAAGTTCATTCTTAGCTTTGATCTGATCTTCTCTAGCTTGTTTTTGATCTTCAATTGCATCAGCAAGATCTTCCTCAGCTTTTTCAACAGATCTAACTGCTTTGAAATAATCATCAGATTGAGCAGTCGCTTCTTTCTCTAACTCAATTAGTTCCTCTTTAGCGAGGATTAGTTCGAGTTCCATTTCTCTTGATCCATCTTGAGCTTCAGTTAGCTCTTCGATAGATTTCTTTAATTGTATAATTGCCAACTCTTCTTCAGCTGTGACTTCAGTGCCATCAGCTTGAAGTCTGGTCACTTCATCTTGAGACTTAGCCAAAACCTGTTGAGCTTTAGCAACTTGGATATTTGATTCCTCAAGTTCGCCAGTTGCTTCATCAAGTCGTTCTTGTTCTCTCTTGCCTCGTTCTTGCAGACCAGTGAGAGTTTTAATAGATGAAAGAGCTTTGTTAATTGCTCCAGTGTATTTTTGGAACTCAACTGCACCATATACGATTTCATCAGCTTGATCTTCTACTGCATCAGTTGAATCTTCTATTTCTTCAGTCAATTCCTTTTGAACTGGAATGACTTTGCCAGAAATTATGTCTTGATATATTTTATAAGAATTGGTCATATTTTTTGATGTTTCAATATGATCTTTTTCAGCTTTGTTTGAGTCTCTGATTCCCTCAGCAATCTCATTAAGGCGATCAGCAAAACCTATTGAAGCTTGATCAACTTCCCCAAATACTTTTGCCAAGATTTTATTGTTTGATATAAAGTCAAAGATTCTTGAAATAACTTCTGCAAATATTGTTGATATATCTTTAAATAGTTGAAAACTTCTTTTGAGTCTTTCCATAATCTGTTCACCAAACTGATCAGAAAACTCTTTGACAGCTTCAACACCATTCTTAAACTTTTCAACAAGCATTGGCAGAACTTTCTCTGCCATATCAGAAAAGACTGGGAGAAGTTTGTTCACAGTAGGCATCAAAGCACTACCCATTTCAGTTGCAGTCTCTCTCAGTTCAGCTTTCAGTCTTCTCTGTGTGTTTGCAAAGCCATCTGAAGTATTATCCAGATCGCCAATTGCATCTGCTGATCTCTCTTGAATCAAAGTCAAAGTCGCTGTTGCACGATCCATTGCTGTTAGTTCAGATACAGCATTCTTGTTTGTCATTGTCAAAGCTTTTTGATCTAGCTCTGTTTGATTTATAACGATCCCTAATTGCTTTAATCCTTCACGCTCTCCAGTCAAACTTTTGGTTATTCTGTCAAGGACATCTGATGGATCAATGTTTCTTAAAGAACCAATATCACCAGATAGAACTGCAACTTGTTTAGAGAACTCAGCTGATGCCTCAGCACTTGCACCCATACCATTAACAACGCCACCAGTGAATGAAAGTAGTTGTTGAAGTTCAGCTGTTGTGAAACCTGCTTTTGTAGAGAACTCATCGACAAATTGATTAAGACCTTGAGATGCTTCTTTGAATGTGACTCCGAATGCGTTTGCACTCTCTTCACTATCAGATGCCAGATCTACTAATTTGGAAGAAATAACTCCAACTGATCCTGCCATTGCACCAGCTAAGAGACCGACTTTTGCCATCCCTTTGCCTAGAGTTTTAAGACCTCCACTTGCTCTTTCTCCAACTGATCCAATTTTATCAAACTGTCTTATCGCTCTTTTTTGACCAGCTTCCAGAGGAGCTGTGTCCAAAGCAATAGCAACATTAATTTGACTGTTTCCTTTAGCCATTCTTATTCCTTATAAATTCATTAAGTTGTTCGAGGTATTCATTGATCTCGCCCATAGTGAGCAAATCAAATTCCCAAGGTCTTATTCCGAAAAAGTGACTGAGAGCTGGAAGATGCTTCCTATAAGCTCTCCTTAGTCTTTTGGGATTTCTTGATCCAGTTCCTCTTGTGTTTTAACTGATTCAATGGTCAACTGTGCCAAGATGTCTTCATATTTGACATTCTTGTCTTCTCTCTTTGCAAAGATCAGCACAATAGATGCAAGAGCTTCAAAGTCCATCATTGATGTCTGACCTATTGCTTCCATTGAATTTAGACCAGTGATCTTCTTGATCTCTCGCCATTCGATCCCAGTTATATCTGAATAATCCAAAAGATATTGTTTATCTTTGATCACGATAACTGGAAGATTGTTGTCCTCTTCTGCCATATTTCTCCTCTTAGCTTTTTCCCATTAACTTCCTTGATGATCCAGTTGCAGAAGCTTTGCCATAAAGTGCAATAACAAGTTTGTTAAGTCTTCTGACATAATCTCTTTGCATTTCTGGAAGTCGATCTCTCACAGATGGGAATATGAAATAACCCTCTTTTTTCTGTGGTTTATAGAGTTTGCGACCTCTTCTGAGTGATCCTCCATAGGGATTAAATCCACCGAACTCTTGGAGTCGTGCATAAGTTATTCTGCTTTTATAACCAACTCGAAACGATGCTCCTTGTTTGGTCTTTGTTGCTCTAACTGATGCAACTAACTTTCCAGAGTCTTTTGGAAGTTCTTTCCGAACATCCTTGGCAACATTTTCACCGAATTGAAAGTTAAATTGTTTATAAATTTTCACAGCATCAGATCCGAGAAGCTCAATCAATCTCTTCTGGTTGGCAATATCCACACCAGAGACTTCGATTAGAGTTCCCAGACCTTTTGCAGTTCGTTTAAGTCTTCTTCTTTGTGAGACCATTTTAAGTGTTAGACAGTTCCTCTAGTCACTGCACCTGTCACGATTAGCGAAAATGATATCGAAACGAGATCAGTTGCACTTGAGTCAAGTGTGTAGTTAGTGACAAAGGCATTGCCTGTGTATTTTGGTTGTGAGCTTGTGTTGTCTGGTCGATACTCGAAAGCAACTTGTGAGCCATCGAATAAACCAGCAAAAACTCCATCAGCTGTTGCATCGAATGTTGCAGATCCAGAAATGGATAATCCCTCAATACCAACTACGAAAGAAGCTTGATCTGATCCAAACGAAGTAGTTTCAAGAGTGTTAACATCACGAGACAATGACAGTTGATTGACATAACTTGATATGTCAGTTCCATCTACACTAAAAAAGGAATCTTTTCCAGATTTGAAAGCCATTTTGTTCTCCTAAATTAAATTAATTAATTACTTTAAATTGTGGGCATAACCAACTGAAAAGGTTGCAGAACCAGAAGTCACTGTGATCACTATGCGAACATATCGATTCACTGTGTTTGTGGTTGCTATTCTCTCAGAGGTTGTCCCTGTGATTGCAGTGAAAGAAAAACCAGAGACATCTGCAAAAGATGAGTTGTCTGCTGATGATTGAATTTTCACTGATATATTTGCAGAGCTGTGAGCTGTGCAATGTAGAAATGCTTGACCACCTAATGATGAACTAGCACCAAAGTCAACAGCAGTAGTGTTAGCTGTTGCACTTGTATTGGTCAAAGCATATAAGCTTTTCCCATTTCCAAAGTTATCACCAGTGAATGAGGCAGAGACACCAACAGCATCTGCAACACTCGAATCAATGGTGTAGTTTTGAATTTTTGAATTTAATAAGACAACTTTGTTTCCAGCTGTGTCTCCACCTTGATAAATAGAAAGGGGAGTTGGAGTTGCTGATCCAATGACAGCTTGAAGTTCTTCATCAACTGCATCTGATCCACCATCATAAAATCCAGTTAGAGAAGCTGATGCTGTCTCAATGGATGAAATATAAGTTGCTTGATTTGAGCCAAAGGTTGTTGTTTCGTTTAGTGCTTGTTCTCTTGAAAAACTTGCATCACTAAAGAATGCAGTTAAATCATTAGCTCCAAATAAGATCTTGTTGTCTTTTCCTGCGATAAATGTGGGCATATTATTCCTCTTCTAATTTCTTTGCTTTGTCTTCTGGCAGAACAAGTCCTTGCAAAACCATCCACCTTGGAACTTGCACATCGACTGGATCACCAGCTTTAAATTCTTTTTTCTTAATTTCACAATCAACGATTGCAATATAATTTGTCTTTTTTGTCATATCTACTCCGATAGTGTTGCTTGAGCTTCTAAGTCCATCTCGATGAGACATATTCTGCCCTCATCAGATAGTGTGTTTTCAATCTGCATATTTGAGATTCGTGAGACAATCACAGCTCCATTAATGGTTGAATCATCGTTTAATTGATCTATAACTTCATTAGCTAGTGCCAGAGACCTGCTTTCTGTGGTGGAGGCAACAGAGTCTCCAGCTCCAGCTCGAAGCGTGTATATAAATATTTTTAGATCCAGATCTTCTTCATAGACTGATCCAAAAGCTTGAAAGTCAGTTGAAGAGTTTGCATCACCTAAGTAGATCATTTCTTTCTTTGGAGCTTGATCAATAGGAGCATATCTAAAGATTGCAACACCATTGAGACCAGCTCTTGCAGATAACTGCGTTTTTAAGTTGTCTCTTACTGTTTTAACAACTGAGTTGATCGCCATTAAACACCAAAGACCTTTTCTGAGTTTTCCTCGATCCATTGATTAACTTCTGGGATTCTTGTAGGATTTTTGAATCCTCCTCCTTGTGTGACAAGAGAGATATTTCCCATCTCATCATTGAAAGAAGTTGCTCGATCTGGAATGTTTGTTGAGATAATACGATCTAATAAAAGCTTTAACGCAATACGATCAACGCCATTCTTGAGAAAGTCCCAACCATATTCATAAGATATAACAATCGGCATTGGATATTCAGAAGTTGCTTCTGGAAAGAATCCATCTGTTCTATGAATGAAACCTGCTTTGTTATCAATTTCAAAGTTTGAAGTGGCAATTGTTTCACCGAGTATGGTCACAGAGATCACCTTATTCACATTGAAATGAGGAACAGATAACACTCTTGTTGTGTCACCCTCCATTTTTTCCAAAGAATATTTAGGTGTCCACGAAGCTCCTGTCCATTGTTCTAATAGATCAGTGATCTTTGCTCTCTCTTCTAAGATAGTTGCATCTGGATAGTCACTAGCAGAAGCAAGTTGTTCAATATCGAATGTTCTTGCTTGTGCTTCAGTGAATAAAGGAAATCCAAGGATCTCGTGATTTGTTCTAAGCTTTTGAACCACAGACTCCCAAGTTCCAGACCAAACTGCATAGAGTTTGTTCACATTGGTTGTGTTTGCAATGCCTAGATCATAATAATAAATCCCAGTGGTGTCAGTTGTTGCTGTTTGTTCATTAATGATCACATTTCCAGCTTCATCTGTCACAGTGACTGTGACTGATCCACTGGCATTTGTGAGAGTGCCATCAATATAAGCATTAACATAGATCCGACCTAACGAATCTTTATATATATGCTGAGTTCCATTTCCAACTGAATAACCGATCATTTGCGACCTTTAGATCCTTTTTTCTTTTTAGATTTCATCTTTTTGCCATAGTGGTATGGCATTAACTTTTTTCTTTTCCAGCTGGTTTATCAGCTTTCTTTTTTGGAGCAGACTTAACTGGTTCTGCCCATCCTTTTTCAATAAGATCAACAGCGTTGTTCTTATCTGTTTCCCAAATCTCTCCAGCTGGAGGAATTGGTTTTCCATTGTATAGACCAGACATAGTGATCTTCATTTTGATTTTCATCGGTTCTCCTATTAATTCACTGAGACATTCGACTTTGGAAGTAGAGATTGAATGTTTGAAGCCAAATATCTCAGTCAATGATCCATTGCTGGATCTTGACCATCTTCATCAATTGCTTGATAAAAGACTAAGAAAGGTTAGGGGATTAGCCCATGACCATTCTTTTGACAGCGTTTGTGTCCATTAGATCTCCATCACCACGATAGATGAATCTGAATGTGACCAAATCATTGGCAAATGCAAAGTCAACAGATCTGTCAACTTGTATGCCTTGAACTTCACGAATGAAATATTTGCTCATATCTCCGAAAGCCATAACTTTCTTTGCTGTTGCAATTGTTTCAATGTTCGGATCAGTAGCAACTGGAGATCCAAGAAGTGTATCTGGATTTCCTTGTTGCAATGATGGTTGCCATAAATATTGATTATTGGAATCTTTGAACTGTCTAACTTCTTTCAAAGTAGCATCATTCATTATCCAAGCACCATTGATTCTATATGGGGAAGTCACACTGTGATAAAGGTCAATAACCTCATCTGGTGTGATAACTGTTGCTGATGCACAAGTGACACCAGTTCCAGATGCGTTCATAACGCCATTTGGTTTGCTTGAGCCATTGCCGACTGCATAGTCAGTTCCTGCTCCATTTCCTAATGCACGACCACCATCGTTTGCTAAGAATCCCTCGATGTCAACACCCTCATCAGCTAAAAGCTCTGAAGATACTTGAGTGAGGTAGGCATATTTGAAAGCTCCTAATGTGACTGATGCACTTGTTGGATCGCTTTCACCAATTGCTCCACCCTCTGCAACTAATGATGCAGATGATAAAGCTGTGATTTGTGGAAACTTGATGTCTTCGCCTCCAGCTGTTGAAACAACTGTTGCAAACTGTCTCACGACAGCGTTCTCATCTAGTTTCGCAATTATTTGGTCATAAAAACCTTGGGGAACGAGTCCACCATCTGCTCCGACAGTTAAATCTCTTTTTTCAAAGTTGTGTGATCTAACTTCGCCATTTGCCATTGCTCTTAAGATAGAAGCATCACTTGGAGCTTCAACTTCTTTTTCAATGACTGGAGCTGGGGATGAAGATTCAAAGATTGCTCTTGCTTCTTCAGATTTTTGATTTGCTTCTTCAACAGATGCAAGTTCAGAAGTTCTGGCATCGATTTCTGACATTCTGTCATTCATCTTGTCCCAAGCTTCTTTTTCTGAAGCATCAAGTGATCTTTCCTCTTTGATCTCACGATCATTGAGTTCTTTCATTTGATCCCAGAGATTAGCTCTTTCCTCGTATAGTTTTTCAACTATTGGATTGCTCATATTTTTCTCCTTATATGAAAATTTGGACAAGTGAATTGTGTTCGACTTATCCGAGTCGGTTGTTAGGCAATAAAGACTGATTTATCATCGAGTCTTTATCTTTGTTTATAAATCTTTCGATTTGAGAAGATCTAGTCTTCTTTTTCTAGCTTCTGCATTAAAAACAGTTTCATTCTCTTCTGTGAGAAGATCTTTTAATGATCCTTGATTATTTGCTTCAACTAGATCTCGAAGATCAAGTCCACTAAGTTCAGCTAAACCTTTAAATGATCTCTCAGCTGTGACTGATGAGTCTTGATACGCTGGGAATGGTGTTGGACTAACTTCATAAAGTCTTGTCTCTAACACTTCTCGCATAACTGGTTCAGATGAAGATTCTGGCACTGACCATCTCTCTTCAATAACATCAAAACCAAAAGATGAGTTTGTCACATCGCCTCTTTCAATCATTTTGAATGCTGATCGATGATGTGTGATATCAAGATCCAAATTAACTTCATAATGAAGTCCTTTTGCATCTTCTGTGAGTTTTAATGTTCCAGCTCTCTTTGATCCAAGAACTAGATCAGTAGAGTGGTTGAATAAAGCTTTTATATCATCCCTTGAGGTTTGTGTTCCTCTTTCTTGTAGTGTTTTAGTGAATGCACCTTTTTTGATCTGCTCAACAAAACCTCCACCAAGCACTTGAGAAGACCTATCAAAGATCGAAGCATATCCACTGATCACAGCTTTTGAGCCATCTAATGCTCTTGCTTCAAATTCATTGACTATATATCTCACATCGTGAGTTGGTGTTGGTCTGACTTGTTTAGGTTCTGAACTGAAGATTTTTTCGTTTATCTTTTCCAATGTTCTTTCTCCATTATTGTCTAATTTTTCAATCTCTCGATCTGCCCAAGCAATAGTTCGATCAGCTCCTTGAAGCATTGCACCAACAGAAATCTCTGCTGATCCAGATCCCCAAAGCCAGTGTGCAACCACACCAGCACTGATCTCTCCATCTTTAACTTGTTCAGATTGAAGATCACCTCTGTGCCTTTTTATCCACGCACTGAGTTTTCTTAATTTTTCCTCGGTGATTGATCCTCTTGCCAACAGTCTTGCTTCGCTTTTTGTTGCATCAACAAGTCCATCTCCAGCAAGATCTAAGTTGTCTAAACCTCTTTGAGCATTAGCTTGGACATAATCTGGCACATTAATATGCTCTGATCGTTCCTCAGCTCTATTAAGCATCTTGTCATCGTATTCTTGATGAGTTTTGCAAGGCATATAGAGAACCTCTTCATCAATTTCCATTTCGTGGAAAGATGTCTCATCGAGATAACAACCAATGACTTTTGCTTTTTCTAGTGCTTCTGATTTAGATCCAAATTGATCTTGCTCTGGATATGGCATTAAATTCCTTTAATAACTTAAGGCAGACCTGTGAATCGCCTTTTTATAATGTTCATCTGTCCAACCCTCAACACCATCAATGG
>WLWH01002369.1_pt1 | contig 10669 bp, 14 predicted proteins | sample 6712741 | NCBI WGS metagenome assembly WLWH01 (sample SAMN12718694, study PRJNA515312) | sponge metagenome | isolation source: marine sponge | host: Mycale hentscheli | place: New Zealand: South Island, Marlborough, Capsize Point | collected 2003-05-01 | reverse complement strand
ATATGGGCTTGAGACTTATTGGGACAAAAGCATTCTGGGATCCCGTTGAATTTACAAAGTGGTTGTACGCAAACGAATGTAAAAATAAACCAACCAACACTATGGAGCGAACTGAAAACACAGCTCTAATTAGTTTCATTAAAAGGAAAGTAAGTTATGACGATTGAGAAAATCCTAGAGGCCGGTGGCCCGAATACAGATAAAATGGATATGCAAACTTTTATAAAGTTAGCAGACGCAGAGAGTATTGAGTTTGATGTAATGCAAGACTTGGCAGATACAATTAAACAAGACTTTGAAAAAGAAAAACAACCAGGAGAGAGTTTTATAGATTGGTTGAAATCTAAACCAACAGATTATTTTAAAAGGATCGAATTATCTGGTGGAGGAAAAGTAATAAACTTCTCCGACTATGCAAAGATGAAAGATCCTAAAATAAAAGAGTTAGATCTAGCTTCATTCTTTACACCAGGAAAAACATTATCCTCTCTAACAGAGGCAGAGAGAGAAGTAGTTAATAACTTATTGAGAATGAGTTTAGGGAAAAAGGACTAATGAAAATCAAGGAGTACAAAGAGATGATGACTTACTTAACCAGACCTAAAGCCACACAAGAAGAGGCAAAAGCAACTTGGGACAAACGAGAAGCAGAGTTTAATGAAGAACGAAAACAAAAATTAAAAGCAGATAAAGATATGGAAACTTATGTGAAGAATACAACGGCCAATAATAAAGCTCCTGGGACTTTTAAAAAGCTAGTTAAAGAAGATGAGGCTATGGAAAAAAGAGGACAACAAACTGTCGCTCTCACAAATACTGCAAAAGGAGATTTAAGAAAACAAATTAAGAATGGAAATATCAACAGAGAAGATATGCTTTTAAAGGAAGATGATAACGGACTAATGGTTAATAAAAACAGAACCATTGCAATAAGAGATAGTTTCATTGCTAAACAATTTAATAGAGCTCTTGGAGTTAATGATGAACCCCAGGCAACACCAGAACAAGTGGGTAAGTTAGCAGAGAGACTTGAACGAAACGCCCAAATGTCCGGGGGCAAAGGCCCGTTTACAAAGATTGCAGATAACCTGGGTAAGAAACCAATAATAAAAAAACCAATTAAGAAAACTCCTAGTAAGCCGTTTAAGTTTCCAGAATTTAAAATAGATCCAATGCCTATTCATACTTACACACCACACACACCGGACCCAGAGTTTTTAAGACAGGAAAGAAACTTCAATAGAATGGTTGAGGAAAGTAATAAACCAAAAGGATTGCCTGGAATACTAGGATTAAAGAAATCAGATTATGAATAAATATGAAATTAAATATATGTTGGAGCAAGCAATGAGCTCGGTTGATAGGCTTACTGATACACAGGGAAAACAATCACTACATATTGAGAATTTATGGGAAGAGATTGGGACCAAAAACAATAGGATTGACGCCCTAAATCAAAGATTATTGGAGCATAAAGAGAAGATAGTAGAGCTCCAAAACATTATTAAATCCCAGACACAAAAGAACTTGCGTGAATATCACTTTGGAGAGGAGAGCGTAAATAACTAATGAGCAATATAGGACATAACAATCCTCCAAAGGAGAGAAAAGTAAATTGGAAATCTATTTCAATAGATCCTTATGATTATGAAGATCTAAAAAAATATGCAGAGAACTTGCGCCAAAAGAAGAACTGTTTCAGATTATTAAACGGCGAAAAGCCATTGAAAAAGATATCTATCCCCTACGCTATTAGCGTTCTTATTACTCAACAATTATCGGTTCAGAGGGTATTAGAAACACAAGACAACGGGAGAAATTTCTGGGAGCAACAAGAAAAGTCACTGCTACGAACATATAACTCAAAGGGAGGGTTCAAAAGAAAATATGATAAGTAAATATCACACAGTATCTATACCAAAGAAACATTTTAGATCTCTTCAAGAGATCCAAAGAAAATTTCCAATTAATGTCAGTTTAAGTCAAACGATTGAGTGGTTAATTAAAGTCGGGCAAAGACAAATCAAAAGTGAATTAAAAAATAAAACTAATGTAAATGAGCTATAATTATTCAAACTTCCCAACCAAAAAGAAAAAAGAAACTAACTTCCACCCGTGCGTGCCACCGGAGGACAATCAAATTCCGTCTGGATTAATTAAAGATCTCCAACTAAATGGATCAGAATATTTCATACACCCATACAAAGACAAAAGCAGTAATGTTTGTTTCTACATAAGACGAAAAGAAGAAAGAGGAAGTAAATCATTTACGCCAATGAGTTATGATCCAGAAAAGAAAACTTGGGTTTCTAAAGCTTGGCCAAGTGATAGGCCCTTGTTTAGAGAAGAGACTATAAAAGGTAATGATAAAAAGATTATAATTGCAGAGGGAGAAAAGGCAGTTGTTGAGGCTGAAAAGAAAATAGAATTTACAGATTATATAAAGCTATGTTGGTCTGGTGGATCTAATCAAGTACACCTAACAAACTTTGAAGCTCTAAAAGATAGAGAAGTTATACTATGGCCCGATAATGATGAGGCCGGTTTAAAAGCAATGACAGAAGTTGCACTCACACTATTAGAAAAAGATATTACCAATAAGATTAAAATAATAAAACCATATGAGAATTTGCCAAAAGGCTGGGACATAGCAGATCCAATTCCTTATGATGTTGAAAACGAGGGCCTTACTCTGGGAGGAATGTTAAATACTGCTAACGAATTCAATCCAGATCTTGATAAAAAGCTATGTGATAAGATTAGGAAAGAGTGGTCGGAAAGAGAACAAAAAGAAGAGCTCACAAAGATAACTGATAATTATATTTATGTTAGAGCTTATGATGAATTCTTTGAGACTAAAACGAAAGAATTTGTAAAGCTTACTAAACTAGATAATCACTTGGCCCATATCTTCAAAGACAGAAACGGAAGAGGAAATGTTTCAGATAGATTGTTAGCAGATAAAGAAACTAAAAAATGTATCAACTATATTAAATTAGCAAAGAGACCACCGGGAGTTATAGAAGTCACTTCAAAAGATAATCCATTAATTACACCGGGAAAATATTTAAACTTATATAATCCTCACGCATACGAATTGATCCAAGGAGATATAACTCCGTTCATAGAATTCTACACAAGGTTTTTTGGAGAAGAACAATTCAAACATTTAGATAGATATATGGCCGGTTGGTATCAATTACCCGGAGAGAAGTTTCAAAACTGCCCTGTCATAGTTTCAGATGAGGGGGGAGGAAAAGGAATTCTAGCCAATGAATTTATCGCACCGGCTCTTGGTTATAAGAATGTAGCAACAAATGTAAGTTATCAAAATGTGATAACCGAACACTCAACTATTGTAAGAGATTTCTCTTTGGTTGTTATTAATGAAGTAGTTATCCTCAAACAACATAATGAAAAGGTTGAGATATCCAATGCTCTAAAAGGATTAATCACAGATCCGTTCGTAGTAATTAATGAAAAGAATAAGCCAATAATCAATATTCTAAATACAACAAACTTCATAATTTACTCAAATAGTAAGCAATGTTTACACCTAGATAATTCAGCAAGAAGATATTGCATTTTAATATCCCAACAAACCAAAGATGACTTTGAACAAATGGATCAAGACGGAGTGTTTCAAAAGTTTGTAGATTGGGCAAAATCTGGTGGATCTCAAATGGTGGCGCACTATTACAAAAAGGAAAAAATACTTACAGAGCAAGATAAAAAATATCTTTATGGCAGAGCTCCAAGAACAGATGCCCTAAACCAAATGATCAAAGATAGTAAACACCCAACTATTAAAAAGTTAGAAGAAAGATATGAAGATGAAGCCGAACCTTTTACTAAAGAATGGGTTGGGTTTATATCCAAGAACCAATTAATAACTTGGGTTGAAGCAAACATCAAAGGCCACGCTCCAGATCAAGACATAGAACAATGGTTAAAAGAGAAAGCCATACCTTGGCACAGTGGAGATCTAACTAGAAGAATTCAAACTAAAGATGAGGGACGACCAAGAGTATATTTATTAAAAGATAGACCAAAAGAATTAGGAGACGGATCTTATCAAGATTGGACAGAGGGAGAATTAGGTTATGCACCAACAACCGGAACTATTGCTTTAAGTAATAATGCCGGACCAATGAAGTGGGGAGAAAATGCAAAAGACGGAACACAAAGAGCTATGACACTTGCAAGAGAATTTGTTGAAACACCAATGGAAGTTATAGATATGGTTTTTAAATTTAAAAAAGCTCAAGAGAAAGCTTTAAAGAAATTAGATAAATTTAATAATGAAAATCCACACGCACTTAATCAACAAGTAATGGTTGGAGAAAGATCTATTGAAGATTCAGATAAAACAGAAACAATTTATGCAAGTAAGAGATCTGTAATTAAAGATGAGATCAGAGAACAATTCATAAAAGAATATGAAGGAATATTCATTCACGAAAAACAAGGACCAGAATATGATGAGGGAAAAGGACCTCAATATCTAGGCAAGAAAGATCCACCAAATTTAACCTTTAGTTGGGAAGATCAAGAGTTGAAGTGGAGATTAGAAAATAAAAGAACTGAAATGATTAAGAGACATAAAAAGGAGTTTTCACTTTGAAGAATAGATCCAAACAACAAAAATCTAGATACTTACAAAACCTAGTTAAGGATAGAATAATAAAGCTTTATCCGTCGCTAACTAAAAAGGATATTAGAACTAGCACCACCGGAGAAAATGGAGCTGATGTTAAGTTATTATCATTGCAAGCTAGGAAGTTATTCCCCTATTCCGTAGAGTGTAAGAATAGATCAGACAATAAACAAATATATTCCTTTTATAAGCAAGCCACAAAACACACTCAACTTGAGCCATTGTTAGTGATCAAAACATTAAGAGAAAAGCCACTTGCTATAATAGATCTAGAACACTTGTTTGAACTTCAAGAAGATACCGACCACTAGCAATGGAACTTGGCCAAACTGTAAACACAATCTCACACAACAAACTTTACACAAACCTATATAACCCCCGGTATGCTTGGTCGGTGGTAAGTCATTTAAGATTGAGTGAAAGATGTTATAATGTTGCTCTAGCGTGCGAAAACTATAACCACCCCGTTTCCGTTGCAAAGGTAATTATGACGATAAAAAAAGGACAAGAAGAACTAGATCAATTCACTCTAACTCGTTCAGAGTATGCGAAAGAGCTAGGTATAACGCCAAATGCTGTAAGAATGAGAATGCGCCACGGAAAATTATCTGGAGAATTTAGATTTGACGGATCAAAATATATTTTCAGGTCGTCAAAGAGACCGGGTGAAAACTATGAAACGGACCACCCAATATTTACGAAAATGACCACTCCAAAAAAGAAGATTAAAAGAGGTAATCACTTCAAAGCAGATTATCCAAACGACGCTTTTAGATTACATAACCAATATAAAAAAGAGCAGGCAATTTTGAATAAGATCCAAGGTAAGTTTAAGAGTGAAGCTCATAGAGTTGAATATGAAAAATTAAATGATGAAGCTTTGAAGAAGTCGCTAGAGAATACTCACAAGAAACTTGAACAGAAAGCCCATATCCCACCAGTGAGATCTTATCCTACTTATGATAGAGAAGATTATTTGCCTCCGGCCCCGATACGAAAACCATTTAGAGGTTATGATTGGGTGGGGTCAGATGATGACGGATCTGTGGAAATAGATCTATCAAGATCTAATTATAGATCTGGTGTTTCTCACGGAGAGCCACAATTCAAGAGCAAAGTTTCAGAGGCCATATGGAGATTAAAAAATAAAAAATGACCACCTTGTTTTCCTTGTCGCCTGATTATATATTCCAGAGACATTAGTAATAATTCACTTCGTTATCTGTCTATGCCCATAGGCAGATAGCATTCCTACAAACTCCCACTCACAACTATTTGATTTGCAAAAAAAATTTTTATTTTATAATTTTGATTGAAAACAATTTGAACGGCTCTAACTGTCTAGAACTAACTCTAAAGGTAAAACTATTACCTCCCCTAACTGTAAAAGGGTGTATACCCCTCTTTAAACGATCGTAGAATGGCTTCCGATGTGGTACCTCTTCTTGAGGGACCTTGCGAGGTGCAACAGCACCGAGCATAGGAACAAAAAAGGTTAATTCCGTTATTTATCCACACCCCTAAAAGTGAGGAAAATGAATCTTTTTAGGGACCAAACTAGATCACAAAGATAATTAATTTTATCAGTGAAATCAGTATTAATATGTATTAAACTAGTCCCCAAACTAGAACATTTAGAGATAGATCATAGTTTAAGGTAGTATGAACGAAGAAAACCGGCGTAAACTCTGGACTTTAATTCAGGAAGCCGGCCTTTATTTACGGAGTTAGAGGTACACACTAGCTCACACTACCTCACACTAGCTTACACTAGATCCCTCACTAAATATTAGTTAGAAAGAAATAACTATTGTAGAGGTGCATTATGAGTGATGAGAAACTAGTCCCCAAACTAGAACAAGTTAAGATAAAACAAACTAGTCCCATAAGATTTAGGGACGAGACAATCAATAAAATCCGTAAGGAACAATTTAACTTTGGCAAGAAGAGAGATCTATTTATTCCGTTTATTGTCTCTAAAGATAGCCACCAAAAAGGATTGAAGCTCCGGATTTATAAAGGTGGAGTTGGTTCAAAGGAAACAAAGAAGATCTTCTATTTGCAGTATTGGTTTAATAACAAAGCTAACAGATTTAAGTTAGGAGATTATCAACAGAGCTTCGGGACCAAAGAATGTAATGAGTATTTAATTAAATTACATAAAGATCATACAGATCCAAAGACGGGTTTTTGGATTAAAGATCCGGTTGAAACCTTAAAGAATGAAGCAAGATTTGTAGAAAAGCAAGATACAACTCAAGCTAAAGCGTACACCATTAATGATGTGATTGAAGCTTATTGTGGTGCACCCATTTTTAATGAAGAGGCAGAAAGAGGATTTAGTAAAGATCGTAAGGACGGATATAGAACTAAAAAACACGCCAGAGAATGGTTTAGATGTATGGCCGGTTATAACCAAAGACAATCATTAGTTAATTTTTATGATGATGATGACGGCTATGGCACTCACGAATTTAAAAGTAATTCTACTTTAAGGATAGCAAAGCCATTATCTTGGAGGGATTTATTTAGGAAGTTTCCACCCGGTAAAGGAATTCTAAAAGATAGGGTTTATTGGAATAGAAGAAGAAAGCAAACTTACACTATTCCAAAGTCTCAAAACTATGCAATTTATGATCACGATTTAGGAAAGAGTTTAATATCAGATCTAAAGCCCGGAGATATAGAACACTTCATAAGAAATCTATCTTCAATGGCAGTAAAAGAAAGCTATGTTCAAGTGTTCATAACCTTGTGGATCTATGCAAGAAAAAGAGGTTGGCTTGGAACTGACCCCGGAGAATGTCCATTTTTTAATCAAACTGTATTTATTAAAAAAGAAAAAAGAAAAGAAGATCCATATAAAAACATAGCAATAGAAGATCCAAAACAACTAGCTTTATTCTGGCAATGTAGTGAAGAATTATCAGATCAATTTCCATTTAAAGCAGAACTCCACCAATTTATGTTGCTAACTGCAATGAGGAAAACAGAGTGTTTAAAAATGGAGAAGAAGTTTATTAACTTTGAAAAAGGAACTTTGTTTATTCCTAAAGGTATAAGTAAAACAAAATATAGAGATGAAGAACTTCCTATCACTCCAGAGCTAGAAGTATTGCTACGAAACATTTTAGATCTAGGAAATAGAGCAGATTTTCCTTTTTATAAGATGAAAGATTTTAGGTGGTTATTCGCTACTAGAAATTGGAGCTCACAGAAATACTTTAACAAAGATTTTAGATTATCTCACAAAGCAAGACTTGGTGGAGACGAAAAATATATACCGGTATTAAGAGCTCTTATGAGGGAAAAGTCCGGCGATCCAGATCTTCTTTATGCACCAAAGATTTTAAGAAAAACATACATAACTAAATCACAACAAATATTTGCCGGTCGTTCAGAGATAACTCAACAGATGTCTAGACACAGAAATATTGATGTATTGAATAGTCATTATAATAAACCGGGTATTGAAACTAGAAGAGAATATGCAAGTGAAGTATCAAAAGCATTTCCATTTATTCAAAGAAGAACTGCTTAATGATCCAGAGGTGCGTGTATAATGGTTAAGCCTCCGGCAACGATACTTGCACCAACTAAAGATTATTGTTTGCACTGTGAAAGCCATAAATACATCAAGACTTCCGTATCACTAAACAATCGTATTGGTTATATTTGTGAGGAATGTTATACCTCTAACATATGGGCAACAACAAAGTTAGAAGTGGAATTGGTTCACTCTTTACGACTAAAGGACAATTACGAAAACCAAGAGGACGACCACAGTTAGATCTTGGTATTCAGTTTACAGTTTATGGAAAGTTGTTGCAGATATCCAAAGGCAGAAAAATTTCTATGTGGAAAGCTTGGGACCAACTAACCAAACATAAACGCTTCCCAGAACTACTATTCCCCCACTTCAAAAAATCAAAGAACTTTAACTACAATAAATTTCTAGAGAAGATAAAGGATCCGGATTGGCAACACGATTGGTATAAAAATAATGTTGTTAAAACCCAACTTATAAAAAGATTTAAAAAGATACAATTTACCTACATAGACAACAAAACTAAATAAAATTTTCCGATTAATAACCCTGAAAGTTATAACGAGAATTATCTATAAGCGTTCATATGCTTAAATATCATTTTACTAGCAAACTACTAACAACAGAGGACCTATTAAAGGATCTCAAAATAACAATCTCTAATTTGAACTATTGGAAAACCCAATGGAGAAAATCGGGCAATGATGATTGGGATATGGGTTTGCGAATAATTGGTAGAAGAGCGTTGTGGTGCCCAATTACATTTCTGAATTGGCTCAATAATAACAAACTAAAAAATAAACCGAAAGATCAACGGGACATAAATTTAATTGCGTTCGTTGGCAGAAATTCTTCGGAGGAAAGTGAAAACTAATGTTAAAAATAATAGACAATCAAATAACCCCAGAACAAGAAAAGGAATTTGGACCAGATAATCCAGAGGCTTTTTCACTTATGCAAACTTCTTTGAAGTTAATCAATCAAGATAAGGTAAACGAACTTTTTCAAGATGATGACTATGAAAGTGACAGTGGCATAGGTGGAGATAAGCACGGGCTATATGCGTTTGCAAAATGCAATCACGACGGCTCAAAATATTATGTCCAAGTAAGAAAATATGGAAAAGACACCAACTAGCAACATAGAAAAGGCATTATCAGGTGGAGGACCAAACGAAACTCCACTTGATATGGAACAATTTATCAGAATGGCAGACGCAGAAAAGATTGAGTTTGATGTAATGCAAGATCTTATTGATACGATCCAACAAGACTTTGAAAAGGAAAGAAAAGCCGGAGAGAGCTTGATTGATTGGCTTAAATCAAAACCAACAGAATATTTTAAAAGAATAGAGTTAGCCGGTGGAGGCAAAGTAATTTCAATTAGTGATTATTTAAAACAAAAAGAAAAACCAAAGATCAAAGAGTTAGATCTTGCCGGAATGTTCACTCCAAACAAAACTCTATCATCACTTTCAGAAGCAGAAAGAGAAGCAGTAAATAATTTATTAAAACTAACATTTGGGAAAGATTAATGAGCTACGACGAAAACAATCCAAAACATAGAGCAGAACTTGAGGCGTATCTTACTAGACCTAAAGCCCCACAAGAAGAGGCAAAGGCAACTTGGAACAAACGAGAAGCAGAGTTTAATGAAGAAAGAAAACAAAAATTAAAAGCAGATAAAGATATGGAAACTTATGTGAAGAATACAACGGCCAATAATAAAACTCCCGGTACTTTTAAAAAGCTAGTTAAAGAAGATGAGGCTATGGAAAAAAGAGGACAACAAACAGTGGCCCTTACAAATACTGCAAGAGGAGATTTAAGAAAACAAATTAAGAATGGAAATATCAAAAGAGAAGATATGCTTTTAAAGGAAGATGATAACGGATTAATGGTTAATAAAAATAGAACTATTGCCATAAGAGATAGTTTCATTGCTAAACAATTCAATAGAGCTCTAGGAGTAAATGAGCCAGAGGCAACACCAGAACAAGTGGGTAGATTAGCAGAAAGCTTGGAGCGTAATCGTCAAATGACAGGAGCTAAACCAACAAAGCTAAATGATTTAAAAGATAGATATAAAAATAAACCCATACAAAAGAAACCAATTAAACCATTTAAGTTTCCAGAATTTAAGATTGATCCAATCCTACCACCCTCTTATTTCAAACCAACTGCACCAGATCCAGAGTTAGCGAGACTTGAACGGAGATTTAATCAAATGGTTGAGGAAAGTAATAAACCTAAAGGATTACCCGGAATATTAGGACTTAAAAAATATGAATAAATATGAACTGAAATATATGTTTGAACAAGAAACATTAAAAGTTGAAAACCTTATAGATGTAGTTGGAAAGAACGCTCATCATATTCAGGACCTATCAGCAGAACTAAAAAAGAAAGATGAAAATATTAATAAGTTGATAGCCAGGTTAAATGACAAAAGAGAAGAAGTTTATA
>WLWH01002364.1_pt1 | contig 10693 bp, 8 predicted proteins | sample 6712741 | NCBI WGS metagenome assembly WLWH01 (sample SAMN12718694, study PRJNA515312) | sponge metagenome | isolation source: marine sponge | host: Mycale hentscheli | place: New Zealand: South Island, Marlborough, Capsize Point | collected 2003-05-01 | reverse complement strand
GACAAAAATCAAAAATTGTCGAAGCTTTGTCAAATGCAGATTCAATTAATGACGCAAAGGTTATTTTCGAAACTCTAGAAAGCGCAGTGGGTAGTGTAACGGGTAAAGCACGACCACAATCACTCCGTGAGACTATAGAAAGACCGACTGCCACTTTACCCAGAAGAGAAGCCAAAAAGCAACATTCTCCCGTTTCGGACAGAATGCAAATTTTGGCTGGCATAAAAAAATCAAAATAATTAAAGGAGAATTTTTAAAATGTCAATTATTAATAAACTAACTGAAGGCATTGTTAGACGTGATCTCTCCAAGGAAGGAGCTGCTCTTCTCAATAAGTGGGAAAAGACAGGTCTTTTGGAAGGAATCTCTAACGATCGTAGCCGTCAAGGTATGGCCGCACTTCTAGAAAATCAAGCTAAGGAACTTCTTCGTGAAGCTTCTACAATGCAAGGTGGAGATGTCGAAGGCTTCGCATCTGTTGCATTCCCAATTGTTCGTCGTGTTTTCGGAGGCTTAATCGCTAACGATCTCGTTTCAGTTCAACCAATGAGCTTGCCATCTGGCCTCATTTTCTTCTTGGACTTTACTCTCGGAACTGATCGCCTTGATATGCTTGATGGTGATTCCGTGTACGGTGGTGGTGTTGTTGGTTCTCAAATTACTGGCGGTGTTTCTCTTGCTGGTAACGAAGCAGAGCAAAGCTTTTACGCTTTGAACAACGGCTACTCATCTCCAACTAGTTCAGCAGGTATTCTTGCTTTCAGACAATCTGTAGCATCTGGTACAGTTGGTGGAAGTTGGACCTCAGCAGGCGACGTCGGCTCCGCAATGGACGCTTCTGTTCTTAACGATGGTTTGGTTCGCTACGATCCGGATATCGCTTCTGGCACAAATGTGGTTGTTTGGGAGGTTCCAGACACTTTGGCACCAAATTCACAATTCAACGTGAAGGACTATGTAACTATTACATGTCAAAATGCTGGTGGTGATGTAGAAACAAGACAAGTTCGTCGTTTATCAAGAGATTCTACCAACACCTCTAACGGCTCCGGTAACATCTTCCTTGTATTCACTGCTGACGGTGGTGAGACTACAGACGCTTTGTCCGACCAACTTCTATTGAGTGCTCTTTCTGCTTCATTCATCATTGATGATAACTTCACTCAAGGAACCGGACAGCCGGGTTCAGTTGTGGGTGCCGAAACATGGGGCTTGGAAAACAATCCAAACATTCCAGAAATCGACATCAAGGTTGATTCTGTTGCTGTTACAGCGAAGACCAAGAAGCTTAAGGCTAAGTGGACACCAGAATTGGCTCAAGACTTGAACGCATACCACAACTTGGATGCAGAAGTCGAGTTAACTTCTATCCTTTCAGAGCACATCGCTCTTGAAATCGATCAAGAAATCCTTGAAGACCTCGTAAAAGGCTCTACAGCTGCTAAGTTGTACTGGTCACGTCTTCCGGGCAAATTCGTTAACCGTCAAACAGGAACAGCTGGCGATGCTACAACTGTTGTAGCTTACCCAGACTTCACTGGTAACGTTTCAGAATGGTATGAAACCTTGGCTGAAACCATCAACGATGTTTCTGCACAGATCCATCGCAAGACCCTAAGAGGCGGCGCAAACTTCGTAGTTTGTTCTCCAGAAGTTGCCAACCTCCTTGAGTTCACTGCAGGATTCCGTGGAAGCGTAACCGCTGACTCAGATCGTGGCGAAATTGGCGCAGTCAAAGTTGGCTCTTTGAGCAAGAAGTTCGACGTTTACGTCGATCCTTACTTCGCAAGAAACGTTGTCTTGGTCGGTCGTAAAGGCTCCTCTTTCCTTGAAAGCGGATATGTGTATGCACCATATGTCCCACTCCAGATGACACCAACAATCTTCGGAACAGAGGATTTCGTGCCACGTAAAGGTGTCATGACTCGCTATGCGAAGAAGATGGTTCGTCCTGATATGTACGGTCTCGTTATCGTAGAAGATCTATAATTCACATTATAGGTTTTTAACCTCAAATCAAGCCCTCCCACATTTTGTGGGGGGGTTTTGTGCTTCTAGCAACTACTTAGAATTAGGAGAAAATTTATAATGGCTTTTCCAACCCTAACACCCATTAGTCAGATGAGCAAATCAATTTTGCCCGCTACTGGGACAGTTACAGAGGTAGCTGGACTGCTTCCGCTGGAAGTATACTCAAATTCTTCACAGTTTTTATCGGGAGCTGCAGATCAAGTAGCTTATACTTACAAGAAGATTGGTGGAGATGTACTCGATATCGAATTGAAGTCAGGCAATGTATACGCCAACTATCAAGAAGCAGTATTAGAATATAGTTATTTGGTAAACCTTCATCAATCTAAAAATATTTTGTCAGATGTGCTGGGCCAGACAACTGGAACCTTTAACCATGAGGGGGAGAGGCTAACTGGGCCAGAAAATGTGAATCTAAAATTCCCTAGAGTTTCCTTTGAATACGAAAGAAGAGTTTCTGATGCATATTCAACCGAAGCAGGAATCGGTGGAACCATTCCTATCTATTCAGCCTCCTTTGATCTAGTTCAGGGAAGACAAGATTACGATTTGCAAGCAATCATCTCTGGATCATCTGCTTCCGGGACAGATCCTTCAGGCGGCGCAGCAGCTTATGCTGGAATAGTGGGAGACAAAAGAGTAATTGTCAAAAAAGTCTACTATAAAACACCCAATGCTATGTGGAGGTTCTTCGGTTACTTCGGTGGCCTTAATGTAGTTGGGAATTTAAATCACTATGGCCAATATACCGATGACTCTACCTTCGAAATTATTCCAACTTGGCAAAACAAACTTCAAGCAATGGCTTACGAAGACAATATTTATACAAGACTGTCTCACTACTCTTACGAAATTAAAGATAACAATCTTAGAATATTCCCAACACCAGATCTTTTTGGAGATTACAGGAATATGTGGGTAGATTTCAATATCATCCCAGATGCTTGGGAAGAAACTGGAACAACTGATACCGGAATTAGTGGTATAAATAATATGAACACACTTCCTTTTGATAACCTGCCTTATGAAAACATCAATGCAATCGGTAAGCAGTGGATTAGACGCTTTGCTCTAGCCCTATCTAAAGAAACATTGGCTCAAATAAGAGGAAAATTCCAAACAATCCCAATTCCGGGAGAATCGGTTAATTTAAATGCCGATGCGCTTCTTAGCCAATCAAAAGAAGAGCAAGAAAAGCTTAGAGAAGAACTTAAGACTATTTTGGACGAATTGACATACACCGAACTAGCTAAGAAGGATGCCGAAAAGTCAGAATCTACGAACGAAGTTCAAAAACGTGTTCCTCTGATTATTTTCCAAGGATAAAATCATGAGCAGCAGAAAAGAAACATATGATGGTTTCAGGCCATATTTCGATAGCGAAGGCAACAAGGTAGAAAAACCTGCTCTAAAAGAGATCACATTCATGCCCTCCACTATTGAGACAGTGGATGTTGCCTTATTTAACTGGCTGAACGAGGAATTGAACATTTTTTGCACCACTAACGAAGGGTGGAAAAAGGTTCCTCTTATTTGGTCAATGGCAGAGAGATCCTTCCAGATAAAAGACAAAAAAGATTTAAGAAATAAAGATGTCTTCACTCTTCCCGCAGTCAGTATAGAAAGAACATCAGTTGTCAAAGATCCTAATATGAAAGGTGTTGCTTGGGCAAATGTGCCTAGACAAAACGATGCAAAGGGCGGTGCTATTACAGTAGCACGGAGACTACAGCAGGAAAAGACAGCAAATTTTAAAAATGCTGATGCCAAAAGATTATTTAAGCAGCCAACTTATCCTTACAAAAGCGATAAGGTTGTGTATGAAACAATTACAATGCCTCTTCCCACATATGTTGTTATGAGCTATAAACTAACAGTAAATACTGAATATCAACAACAAATGAATGAGATTATAACACCATTCTTGGCATACACAGGACAAATTAATAATTTCTTTATGAACAATGACGGTCATCGATTTGAGGGCTTCGTCGATGGCGACCTCGGACTGGAAAACAACATTTCAGACCTAAGTGATGAGGAACGAAAGTTCAAGACCTCGATTAACTTAAAGGTCTTGGGGTATCTGATGGGCTCTGACAAAAACGACGAACAACCTAAGATGACCATTAGAGAATCCGCAGCAGAAATAAGAATTGTCCGAGAAAGAGTTATTTTCGGAGACAAAAAGGACTACTAAATGGCAGACAATAAATGGACAAGACCAACTAATCCTCCTCCTCCCTTGTTTTTAGGGAGAAAAGAGAGAAATTTAGTAAAACAAGTTAATGATGAATTGCTTGAAAGAGTGATTGGTCAACCAATACTTTATTTGCCTGTATCTATGGAATATTCGAACTTCCACCCTCTATATGGAGAAGCTATCGAAAAATGTTTTTTGCCTCCTGTAAGAATCTATGCACTCGTGGACTTTGAAGGTATAGAGACAACAACCGAAAACTTTGGTTTGGATAAGATGAACACAATAAATGTAAAGTTTCATGAGCGAAGACTGCAGGAAGATCAAGACATGTACGTTCGTGAAGGGGATTATGTTCAGTATGGCGATTCTTTTTATGAGATTGTCACCTTGATGGAAGACAGACCGCTTTTCGGCCAAGTTGACCACTTATTTCAGATCACTGCTAAATGTGTACGGACTAGAAAAGGATTATTGGATTTTGAAGTCTTGGACGACACAACTCAACAATCTGCCATAGCAAATGCAGAGCTAACTGAATCGCTTTCTAGCGGCGATCCGGGAGGTTCTGGCGGTTCTGGCGGCTCAGGTTCTGGCGGCTCAGGTGGCACACCATATACATCAGCAGCGAAGATCGTACACGGTGCAGAAGACGGCTCTTCAACAACTCCGGGAATATTAACAAGCCCGCTGTCTCCGGGAACCTCTGTGAATGATTTCTTCTCCATCCCGGAAGGTCAAGAACTTGACCCAAATACAATAATGGTGTTCTTAAACGGTCAATTGCAACTACTTACTAGTGTAGAAGGGTCTGGTGACTTTTATATCAATGACAGTGATCAGATAATCTCTAATTACGAGATCATGGAGGGAGATAGCCTAGTCGTCGTCTTCTTATCCGCAATCACTTCTTTCTTCGGAGACTAAATTGAGTATTTTCAGAGAGCATAAATCAAATGCAGACCGCTCGGCAGCTGATAGAAACCGGCATAAAGAAAAAATCGACAAAGCAATCAAGGAAGGCATACGAGATGTTATTGCTGATGAATCGATAATTGGCCAAGACGGAAAAAAGAAGATTAAGATACCTGTAAAGGGTATCAAGGAATATCACTTTGTCTACGGAGACAATGAAAAGAACCAAAAAACAGGTTCCGCAGGTGACAAAAAGATAAAAAGAGGTCAGGTCTTAAGAAAGGGCGGCCAAAAACAAAAAGCACAAGGAAAAAAGGGTTCGGACAAAGCCGGTGAGGAGTATTATGATGTAGAAATTACTTTGGATGAGCTTGCTGAATACCTATTCCAAGATTTAGAACTCCCAGACCTAGAAAAGAAAAGATTTAGACTCATCAAGTCACACAAGCCAAAGAGAAGCGGCTTCCGAAAGAAAGGTATGAGATCTCGATTGTCCAAAAAAGAGACAATCAAGAGGAAGATCAGAAGAAAAAAGATGGCTATTGCCTCTGGTGCCTTCGATCCAGATGCTGGAGAGAGATTTCCCTTCCACGAAGACGATTTAAAATACAAGCACACAAAGCTTAAGCCACAAGAAAACAACTCTGCTGTTATTTTCTTTGTTATGGACGTATCCGGCTCAATGGGCAAAGAAAAGAAATACATGGCAAGAAGTTTTTACTTCTTATTGTATCAGTTTTTGAGATATAAGTATGACAATGTAGAAGTGGTGTTTATTTCCCACTCAACTGATGCAAAAGAAGTCAGTGAAGACGATTTCTTCAAGAGAGGTACAATGGGTGGCACAATAATGTCCTCTGCCCTTCAACTCACAAAAGATATTATCTCCAAGAGATATCACCCATCTAGTTGGAACATCTATACTTTCTATTCAGGTGACGGTGAAAATTGGGGCTTCGATGACGAAAAAACGGTCAACCTTTTCAGAGAATTGAAGGAAGTTAACCAGATGATGTGTTATGCTGAAATAGATCCCACAGCTTTCCCGACAGAAAACAATTATGGAATCTTGAGTAAGTCATTTAATTATAATCAAAGCGAGGCTACCAATTTATGGAAAAAACTAAGCCCCATTGCAGGCGAAAGTTTTAAAAGAGTAAGAATAACAAAGCCAAATCACATTTGGCCTTCGTTTAAGCTGTTGTTTGGAGGAAAAGGATAATGAAAGACTGGTCCATTAAAGAATTACAGGATTGGGATGACAAAATATGCGAGATTGCAAAAGAAAAGTACAATCTTGATTGGTTTCCAATCGAATATGAGATCTTAAATTACAGAGAAATGATTGGGGCGATGGCTTACAGCGGTTTGCCAACACATTATAGGCACTGGTCTTTTGGTAAGTCCTTTGAAAGAACGATTACAAGGTACAATCTCGGTATGGAAGGTCTTCCATACGAAATGATCATAAACTCAAACCCATCTATTGCCTATCTCATGCTTGAGAACCCAATGAGCACTCATCTTTTAACTATGTCTCATTGTGTAGGCCACTCCGACTTCTTCAAGAACAATAGAATGTTTAAACACACAGATCCCGATAACATAATCTCTAGATTTAAATCAGCGGGTAAAAGAGTTCAACAGTATATTGAGGATCCTGCTATCGGAATTGAAAAAGTTGAGAAAATGCTTGATGCATGTCATGCCATCCAATATCAAATTCCTCGAACACCCGGCATTACCCGACTCAGTGAGGATGCGGCAAAAAGAGACTTGTTCAAGAAGACAGAAGGAAAGATTGACCTATCCATTGGTTTAGTTCAAAAAGATTATAATCTGCTGGGCTTCATCCGTAAGAATGCTCGTGATTTAGAAGATTGGCAGAGAGACCTGATTGAGATGGTGGAACGAAGATCAAAGTATTTTGTCCCACAAGGTCAGACAAAGATCATGAACGAAGGCTGGGCAGTTCTTATTCACGAAAAGATTATGTACGATCTAGAATTGCCAGATAAATATCATTTAGCATTCCTGAAAACACACAATCAGGTTGTGAGGCCAATCGTAGGAAGAGTCAATCCTTACCACCTTGGATACACTTTATTTAAAAAAATCGAAAAGGAGCACGGGTTCGAAGAATGTCTTTTAGTCCGTGAGACACATGACGATGAGTCCTTTATAAGAAAGTACTTGGACGAAAAAGTGTGTGCAGACCTCAACTTGTTTAATTATTCCAAGGATAGACATTCAGGAAATTACTCAATTAAAGAAATTTCTGACAAAGAAGGGTGGAAAACAGTCCGTGACGGTCTAATTAGTAATACAGGATTGAATGGAGTTCCCGTGGTTTATGTCGAAGATTACGAAAAAAAGACTAATACGCTTTTTATCAAGCATGAACATGATGGACGAGATTTGGAGCTGTCACACGCAAACAAAGTTTATGACCACATTTGCTATTTGTGGAATGATAATGTAGAATTTATAACGCTCATTGAGGATGAGCTATGGGAATTTTAAAATGAGTAAATCAAAAACTAATAAATTTTTAGAAATTGCTGAAAAGCATAAGAAGAACAGTAAAAGAGAGAAGTTCTCCGGAGTATTCTCTGAGTACTTGGAGATGATCGAAGAAGATAAGAAAATCGCTATGTTGGCACATAAGAGATTGTACACAACAATTACCGGAGAAGGTATCACTAGAATGTCCGAAGAGGATTCTAGGTGCTCTAACCTTTTTGGTGGCGAAGCACTTAAAACTTATGACTATTTTCAGAGCAAATTCTTTGGAATGGAAAGATCTTTAGCCAAAATTATGAGATACTTGCACTCGGCATCAATGAAAGGTGAGGAAAGCAAGCAAGTCTTATTATTATTGGGGCCAGTTGGTGCAGGTAAATCTGCATTGGTGGAACATATTAAAAGAGCACTGGAAAACAGTGGTGCTTTATATGCTCTCGACGGATGTCCAATCAATGAAGAGCCCTTACATTTGGTTCCAAGAAGTTTGCGTGATAAGTTCCAAGAATTATATGGAATGAAGATCGAAGGTGATCTTTGTCCAGTATGTCGTCACAGATTGCTAGAAGAATTTGGAGGAGATTATATGAATTTCCCAGTCTCCGAAAAAAGCTTTTCCATTCGTGGCCGCAGAGGTATCGGAGTTGTTCCTCCTATGGATGCGAACACACAGGATACAAGCATCCTAGTGGGGTCAGAGGACATTTCAAAATTAGACCTCTATCCGGAAGACGATCCTCGTGCCCTAAGCCTAAATGGGGCCTTCAATGTAGGAAATCGTGGAATTGTTGAATTTGTTGAAGTTTTCAAGAACGAGATTGAGTTTTTGCACACAATGATTACTGCAACACAGGAAAAAGCAGTCCCATCCCCCGGTAAAGGTGCCATGATTTACTTTGATGGTGTTATCCTCGCACACTGCAACGAAGCTGAATGGATTAAATTCAAGTCCGAGAACACCAATGAAGCGATTCTTGACAGAATTGTCAGAGTTAATGTTCCTTACTGCTTAGAAGTCAGTCAAGAGCAGAAGATTTACAAGAAAATGCTTGATGAATCTGATTTTGACGCACACATTGCGCCTCATACCTTAGAAGTTGCAGCTATGTTTTCGGTATTAACGAGACTGAAGCCTTCAAACAAGGTTGATCCTATGACGAAGATGAAAATATACAACGGCCAAGAGGTTGTCGAGAAAGGATATATCAAAAAGATCGATATCGACGATTTGCGCGACGAAGTGCGTGACGAAGGTATGACAGGAATTTCCACTAGATTCATTATGAAGTCAATTGACGCAGCAGTTGCAGATTCTGACAACAATATGGTAACTCCTATCTCTATTAGAGATGCTCTTGTTAAGCAAGTTAAGGAACAAGTTGTCGTAGAAGAACTGAGAGAAAAATACCTCTCATTCTTACAAAAAGAGCTTCACGACGAATACTTAAATATTCTCGAGACTGAAATCACCAAGGCTTTTGTTTCTGCTTATAAAGAGCAAGCAGAATCACTTTTTAACAATTACCTAGATCATGCCGAGGCGTATGTTAATGGCTCCAAGGTAAAAGATAAGGTAACCAATGAAGAGATGCAAGCTGATGAAGAATTTCTTTGCTCAATCGAAGAGCAGATTGGTATTGTCGGATCTGCAAGAGAAAATTTCAGAGCAGATATCACAGCTTATATGTTTGCTAAACTTAGAAAAGGCGAGCAAATCGACTGGACATCATATGGGCCGTTAAAAGAGGCAATCGAAAACAAGCTACTTGCTTCTGTTCGAGATATTTCCAGAATTGTAACAAAGTCCAAATCAAGAGATAAGAAACAGCAAGGTAAATATAATGAAATGATTAAAACCTTGATGGATGAATATGGTTATAGCGAAGGTTCTGCAACCGAAGTTATTAAATATGCTTCTAATAATCTCTGGAGAGACAGTTAGAAAATTTAAAAATAATCTTTTTAAAAGAAAGCCCTGCAATTATATTTGCGGGGCTTATTTTTTTGTCTTAAACTCACTTTTTTTTGCTTTTCGAGAAAGTGTGGAATATCTAGGGCGAACAAGTCTACCCGTAGACTCTGTTCTCGTTTTTTTGTAAAAAAGCGATTATAAAAAAGGCCCTTTTTGAATGAATTTTTCACCTAACGGTAGGCAATCGAAAACTGGACAAAAAGGGCACAATATTTTCTATTATTTCAATAATAATAATTTTAAAGGAGAAATTAATATGAAAAATAATAACAAAACAAAGGGAGGTGAAGAATAATGCTACTATATTTAATTAACGATACTTATCTTGTTAAGATAGAAGGGTTTGACGGCTCCTCCATTACAGACATGGAGTTTGCCGAAGTTAGTGATCCTGATACTTGGTATACTTTTGGTTCTGTTGCTTTAGAAACACCTAGCGGAATGGACGTTAATAACGGCTACGGCTGGGCAACTCACAAATTCGTAGGATTTGGTGAAAACGGTACTGGAAACAACATGATTTTCTTTTCAGATAATTTTGGCCCCGGAAGTGGAAACGCTATCGGCTCTAATATTTCTTTCCATGGTTTAGCTCTGTCTGGCGATTGGGGATCATTATATTATGATACAACTTTATCAACAGCTGAGGTTGCCATCAATTTACTTGGTGTTGGTCTCGCTAATAACTATACCATGGACACCGACATGGGCGACGCGGTTTCATTTCACAATGGTACATATAACGGTGCCTCGTTCTCTTCGGACGCTGGAAGAAATCACATATCTTTTGATGGTGTTGATGACTTTGCGACCATTACAGACACTGCAAACTTGGCAGGCGATCAATGGACGATCTCCGCGTGGATTAAGACATCCGTCACCTCCGGGAGACAGGAGTTCTTCAGCCAGTGGTATGACCCCTCAAACAATCCATCAATTGGCATTGGTACAACCGATGGTGTTCTCAAAGCTTATTATCGTGGCCACAACACAGGAGCCGTTGGTCAACTGACTGGCCCAAACATCGCAAATGGAGAGTGGAGACATATCTC
>WLWH01002363.1_pt1 | contig 10698 bp, 25 predicted proteins | sample 6712741 | NCBI WGS metagenome assembly WLWH01 (sample SAMN12718694, study PRJNA515312) | sponge metagenome | isolation source: marine sponge | host: Mycale hentscheli | place: New Zealand: South Island, Marlborough, Capsize Point | collected 2003-05-01 | reverse complement strand
TTAGGCTCTCCTAATTCTGCTTGATATTCTACCCAAGCGTGAACATCTAATCCGTCCCATTGGACTGAACAATTTTTTACTTTTTTCATTGGACTCTAGTTCTTTGGTTGTCTCTTATAATAGGGTTTGTGATACCCGTCTTCAGATAGTGATTTAAACTTTCATCTATGCTGTCTCTCAAATCCCAAAAGTTAAACTTGGGAGAAATATTCTTCGAGTTCTTTTTACTTTTATAAACTAAGTAATCTCGATACTTCCTGACATCTTCCAACACTTCGTTTAGAATTTTGTCTTTTAATTTTACTTGTTTCATGATTAGTATTTAATTAATAACTTTGGTAAAACTACGGATTAACTTTTTAATATCCAAATAAAAAAGCAAAAAAAAAGAGAGTGCGTTTAAACACTCTCTCTTCTTCTCGAAACAAAACTTATATTTCTTTTGACAATTTTAGTAGTGGTTTAAATTCTTTATATCTTGATTTTTCTTCCGCTTTTATTTGAATAGCTTTATATTTAAGATGATGAAAAAATTCTTTCCATTGCTTTTTGCCACTTGGCAAACCAAACACCTCAGATATTTTTCCAGCTAACAAACAACATCTGTCGGCTTTGTGATAATGTTCGTATTCGCTGAAGTAATCTGCTAAATCTCCTAACTCATCAAACACATCTAGCACTATGTTTAGTTCCCTAATATCTTCTGAAGATACTAATGAGTCAATGTTAAATTTATTGTCGCTACCTAAAACGACTCCTGATAATAATTTTGATTTTAAATTTTCGAAATTTTCTATTTATTAAATTAAATTGTCGAGTCTATCTCGACTTGTTGATACAAATGTAAGTTCGCATTGCGAACACTTAATTCGTTTTTGATTTAAAAAAAAAGAGAGTGCGTTTAAACACTCCCTCTTTTATTCCGACAAAGTCGGGTTACAAACCTACTACCTAAAAGGATTATCCACCAAGTTTTTTAATATTTGTGTATTGCTTGGTCGCTTTTCTTTTTCTTGTAAAAGAATTTGAAATTTTCCGTAAGTTTTTATCAGACAACTTTGTCTTTCAATTAAAAAATTTATTAACTTATGGTCTTGAGATTTTTCTAGCACTTGAAGAACTACATTTCCCATTACTTTATCTTTAGAGTCTTTTTTAAACCACTTAGATTTCCTCATCAAAAGAAAATCCATTGCGACCAAATTTACTTGGTCTATGCCGTGTGGCTGACGAAATTCTTGATACATAATTGTATACTCTTCTAGCTTAACCTCTTTAAAAGCCCTATATCTTTCTCGTTTACCCGTGAAAGCATAGTTAATTAATTCAGCTAACTCTTTAACATTTAAACTGAATCCGTTTTTACCTTTAGCTATCGGCTTGATAACTCCTTTGGTACTTATTTTAAAATATATTAAATTTTTGAAAGTTTCTTGTTTTTATATTATACAACCAGAGAGAATGTTTAAACACTCTCTCTACGCTCTGCACTTAATGTCTATTTATAGTGGTGCAGACCACTTTACAAACCTAAACTAATATTGGTTTCTTCTTTCTCCGCTTCCTTCTGCCACTGCTCAATAAGTTCCTCATCAAAATAATAATTCTTGAATGTAATCCTTAAATTGTGGACTGACGCTTTGACAATATTCTCACACGCCTCCTCAAAGTCGTGGTCATAATAATATAATTCCTCAGGGTAAATCGGTGCGCCCAAATTGTGTTCCAATTTCTTGTATGGGTCAATCTCGGGTAACCAAAATAATTCGTAAGAATCTGCGGTCTCTAAACTCTCGAAACTAAACTCTTTGTCTCTCGTTTCTTCGAGTAGGTCTTTATAATTATAGTACATAATTTGTTTGTTTTAAAGTTATACAACCCCACCCTGTTTAAACAGGGTGGACGCTATCGGCTTAATGTCTTTTTATACTTGCCGATACAAGTTTAAAGGGGGCGTAAGCCCCCGTTTACAAACCTAATTTAATACTTCTTTCTCTGTTACCTCAACTTCTCCTTGTGTGTACTCGGATATTAATTGAAATAAATTATCAAGATATTTATTTCTTGCTCTATAAGAAATCAATCTTGAAGAGTAAGAATAGTCCGTACTAATATCAAATTCAAGAATTGTAGTGCCGTACTTTTCTGACAATATTGTAAATGCGATATGGTCGTCGTTGTTTTTATAATATTGCACTTCAAGATACCATTTATTAGACTTAACAATTTTATTTATTGACTGATAAAATTGTGCATATCTGTCTGTTTTAACATACTTATATGCTTTAGAGTATTTTGCTAAACGCAACTTCCATTCAAAGATAGCTTTGTTTAAACGCTCTTCAATTTGATTAGCGTCCTCAAAATATTTATCTGCGAAAGTAGAGAGTTTAATTTTTGGTCTATCGCTGTAACGATAACACTCAATTTTTGTCTCATAAACATATCCACCATTTTTATATCTACCCTCATTATATATGCTTGTATATAATTTGTCCTTATCAATATAAGGTTTTACGGGTACTCTATTCTCATCATATTTTGAATCTACAATTTGCAATTGTATAAATTTTATATGAGAGTCAAAAGAAGGAAACTTTGTTTTGAATTTATATCGAGTATACAACTCGTTATCGTCTTCTTGAAACATATCTAACTCGACTTCTTCGTCGAATATTTTTTGCGTTCCTTGAATTGTGAAATGCTCATTCTCAAATAACCCCACATCAAATAATTCTTGTTGTGTTGCCACAAATTTCTTGTGTAAATCATCTGCTTTATTTTGTGCTGATAATTTCTTTTGTTGAAATTCTTTGAGATTTTCTTCTGATAAATCTTTTTCTGAATAAAGATTTTTTATGATTTGTTTTTCCATAGTTATTTATTTTTAAAGTTATACAACCCCAAGTCGTTTAAACAACTCGGACGCTTTGAGCCTAATGTGGTTTTGAATCGCTCAAACGATTTTCTTAATAGTAATTCCTCGTGTGCCGTTAGGCGTAATTGTCTCCGCAAAGTCATATCCTCTTGGTAGTTCAACCTTGAACGCTTTACAAAGGTTATTGTCTGCGATAAAGTCGCTCATATACTTGCGTATTAAGTAGCGTCTTTGCGTGGGTGTAGTGTTTTTTTCAGTGTACACTTTACCCTTTATATTCATACACTTAGCGTCAGCGTCAGAAAGTGATTTGACCCACTCTCTTGTTCTGTAATTTGCCTTGCGTTGCTCTAATCCGTGCCATTTAGTTTTATACATATTATTTCAAAATTTTATGAAGAGCCTTAATCTCTTGGTTAGACATATTATTTATTTTATTCCAATTTATAACGCTTGGTTTTTTACCACTAAATGCATTATTAATGAAATCTAAATCATCTTGAATTTTATTTTTACTCATAGTTATAAATTTAATGTTTGTAAATGACTAGGGGCGTTGTTTAAACGCCCTGTAGTTTCGGATATTAAATCCTCATCAGATTTACTTTTATGCTTTGTGTAAAGTTCCTTCGATACACGCTAGGCATTCAAAATTTTCCATTAGAGCAAGGTTTTTATTAGATGTTCTAAAAGAAAAATCACAGCAATCACAGGCAACTTTTATGTTTCGTGTGGTTTGCTTTTTACCACCTAAAGTAACTTGTTGGTGTGGAAAAAGTCCGAGTTTGTTAAGGATATTTTTTCTTAAATATTCTTTCAATTCTTTACTTTCTCCCGTGCTACGCATTGGCATTGTAAGTCCAACAGCTAAGGCACAATCTTTAAACGCTTTTCCATGACCTGAAACGCAGTCATCAACGGCGTGGACTAATTCATGTACTAAAGTCCCGAGTATATCTAGAGAGCCTTTAATTGTTGACCCGTCATAATGTGGCGTTATAATAATTTGATTTATCCCGCCCGCATGAGAAACTTTGTTAAAGCATTGACCTAAAGTTTTGACGCCACCTTTTGCGGTTTTGTTTCCCCTTGTAGCCCATGAAATAGAAAGTTCTACTTTTGGCACTTTATAACCTTTTGGTTTGAATAAAGATTTTCTTAAAATGTCAGTCGCCTGAATTAAATAATTCTCACGGCTTAATTTAGATTTTTTCATAATATTATTTTTAAAGTTTGTAAACCCCCCGATATTATCGGGGACGCTCTAAGCCTAATTACCTATTTTGAAATCGCTTAGACGATTTTTTAAATTGAATATATAAGTGCGATTATATACCAAATTAATACGAGTACTGATTTTAATTTTTCCATGATTGAAAAAGATTAATATAATTATCATATAAGTCTTTTATGTTTTCTTCTTCTGTTACATCTATAACAGCCCCGTCAAACCAATCCATATAAGCATAATCACATTTATATAATTCTTTGTTATCATCTAAATAAAATCTCAATTCATCTGAAGGACCGCCCCAAGATAATTGATAACAGATATATCCGTTTTCTTGGTCTTCAAATGTATTTGGCTCTATATAATCAATTGATAAACCAAATTCATTTAATGCTTCGTAAGAATTTTCATATTCTTGATAATCATTTTTTAATTGAAATATATCAGAAATATCATTATTCCTATCTTGAAATTTTTGTTGAATTAAATCAGCACATTTTAAATTATTCATAATATTATTTTTAAAGTTTGTAACGCACAAAAGAGTTTAAACACTCTTTCGCACCGCTTTGCGCTTAATACCTATTTAGACAGGCGCAAACCTGTTTTTAATTACTTTAAAAACTATGTGCTTTCAATATGTCAAAAAACTAAAAACAGAAATTTTATCAATTTGCGTGTGGCTTTTTTAATTAGTATTCTAAGCACTTATTTTTTTCGCTTTGCGGGTAATTTCGTTCAACCCTTTATCTAATAATCTTCAGCTAAGATAATAAAAAAAACTTAATAAAAAAATAATAACTAAATAATAATTAATTTAATTTTCATTTAGATTTTATCGGGTGAGTTGTAGCCCTAATAACTTATTGATTATCAATACTTTATATTTTACTTTTTAACCTTTTTTAGTTTCTCTTTGGGTGTGGGTGTGGGGGTATAAACGGGGGGAGGGTTGCCCCTATCCCCGAAGAAAGCCCAAAGGAACACGGGCGGACGGGATAAAAAAACCAATTGGGGAGGGTGTTTAAACAGCCCCAAAAAACGCCAAAAAATCCGTAGGAAAAAAGACAAAATCCTACAAACTTTTTTTTATTTTTTCACTTTTTTTTTAGGGATACGTCTTGTATAACGGTATATTATCCAAACACTATATACGTCTAATATTTTTTTGTACCTTTGTGCATGCCGTGGGATATAGAAATACACAATCGTCTCAGTGTAGGATTTGCATTAGGATTTCAGTATTATGAACCGGATGCTTTACATAGTTGGACGGAGATTACAATTTTTCTAGGACTCATTAGCATAGTAATAAAATATTAAACATGGAAAATAAAATAAGTGATTTTGTAGATGGTCTATACGTCAAGGACGGAAGGCTTATAAATGGAAGACCTAACTCAATGATGGGAATAGAAAAGATGTCAAAGATGAGACAAGAAGTTAAGCGTCAAAAAAACATACAAGAGATATCAGAAGGCATTCAAAGAGCTAAGACTCTTGAAAGTTTTATGGACTAGTCATTCATAATAGTTAGTTTTAATGTTGTAAGGGCTACCTTTAGGGGTAGCTTTTTTTTTATCCATGTCGAAAATTCTTAATTATGTCGAACCTATGTCGAAAAAAAAGTACTTCGACATAGACTAACTCCTTGATTGTAAACTACTTACTTCTTTTTATGTCGAAATGTCGAAAAGAGAGGGGGTCGTATACAAGAAGAAATAAATAAATAAAATATATATATATATATAAGGGAATTTCATTTTTGACATTTGTCATGGTGGGTTTAAAATCTTTTAATTATATTTGAATAAATTAAATCTAATCAAATGAATACATCAGGGGGGTACTCACCAAAAGACTTACACTTTAGTGAGAAAGCACAAAACAAACTTATCAGTGGAATATCTAAAATGGCTAGAGCCGTCAAGTCTACGCTTGGGCCTATGGGGAATACAGTTCTTATAGAGTCGCCCAGTCATACGCACGGCATAACCGTGACTAAGGATGGGGTTACTGTAGCTAAGTCCATACAACTCTTAGACCCAGTAGAAAATCTAGCCGTTCAAATGCTAAGAGAGGCAGCATCTAAGACTGCGGCCAATGCAGGGGACGGGACAACTACGGCTATAGTTCTGACAGAAGCGATAGTGACTAAGGGTATGGAGCTAATAGGAGAACAGGACAATAAAACACAGGTCCTTCGTGATATGGTCTCACTTACAAACAATGTGGTGGACAATTTAAAAAAGAAAACTCGCAAGGTGAGCAAACAAAAACTGCTGGATGTGGCGACCATCTCCTCGAACAATGACAAGGGGGTAGGGAAAATAATAGCCGACACGTATAACAGTGTGGGCAAAAATGGGATAGTAACGGTTGAGAAATCCCAGGGGGCTGAGACTAGCTTCGAGACGACCAATGGATTGAAAATAGACAGGGGATATTCATCACCACTGTTTATAAACAACCATAAAAAAGATGAGTGTATACTCGAGGATGTAAACGTGCTAGTATCTGATGCAGAGATTAGTAACATACTGTCCATAGAGAGCATACTAAAACCAATAATAAACCAGGGGAAGAAATTATTAATTGTAGCCCCATGTTCACAAAACGTGATAAACACCCTAGCGGCAAATGTCATGAAGAACAGCTTGAAGCTTTGCGCCATCATACCACCCTCCTTTGGCTATAAGCAACATGAACTGATGGGCGACATCGCACTGTCAGTGGGTGCTACATATTTTTCAGAGCAGACCGGTGATGACCTTAGCATTATAAACTTCGAGGACCTAGGTCACGCACAAAGAGTAATCGTTGGCAAGGACTCGACTATAGTTTTGAAAGACAATGACCATGTGGACAAGACGGCAATCAAAGAAAGAGTGGACCAGCTATGGGATGCACACAAAATTACACAGGCAAAAGTAGATAAGGAATTTATACTATCACGTATCGCTTCGCTCACAGGGGGTGTTGGTGTTATATACGTAGGTGGAAACACAGACCTTGAACAGAAAGAACTTTACGATAGGGTTGACGATGCAGTATGCGCAGTGCGCTCGGCTCTTGAGGAAGGTATACTCCCTGGAGCAGGACTGGCTTTGTATCAGGAGGGGCTAATGCTACAAGGTGATAAAAATTCCAATAAAAAAATCGCCAAGGCGATTTTGGGGGGAGCATTACTAGAGCCACTTAAACAAATTCAAGAGAACGCAGGGATAGAAAATGCTAAAGTTTATAACGAGAAGAACATAGGGCTTGACGTTAAGACCGGAGAGAAAGGAGATTTGATTGAGATGGGAATCATAGACCCACTGAAAGTTACTAAGCAGGCGCTTCAAAATGCGGTGTCCGTAGCGGTGACTATACTATCTACTAACGCTATAGTTACTATGGCAAGAACAATAGAAACCAGTGAGACTTCTTAAGTTTACATTAATCTGGATAAGTCAGAACTTAGCCATACCATTTTGGATTGTGGGACACATACATCTATCGATTCATTCGTTTCATGACCTAGTGGAGATAGCATCCTCCATCGGCATGAATCTTTTGGTAGCAATTGGATTTGTACTAGATTATAAAAGCAGTAAATGAAAAACTTTTTAGAAGACATACTAGATTACCTAATACTTTTTTTTCTGTTAATACTATTTTTAACAGTAGCATCTTAAAATAAAAACATGAAACCAATTGGAAAAAATATAATCATTCAACCCATAGACGAAGAAATCAAAACACAATCAGGATTACTACTAAGCTCTGAGGATACCAACCAACTAAGATACAAAAAAGGAATTGTGGTTATAGAGGGGACGGATGTAAGTGTAATAAAATCTGAGGATACCATCTACTACGACAAAAGGGCTGGGTTTACAATGTTAATTAATAATGAGCCTTTTACAATTATTCAGGAGAAAGACGTTGTTGTTGTCGTCTAAGCCTACTCATCTCTATTATCATATTGCGATACACCTTATCTGAGTACTTTACATTCTTTGCAAACATGCGATTGTTTTTTATATCAGTAGGTATTTCTTCACCTGATAATTTTTTATAGATAGAACTGATTACTCGTTGAGATTTAAAAGAAAGGTCATATAGGGTCTTGTATTTTTTTGGGCTTTTTCTAAATACTTCTATCCACCCATCTCGAAGCAAACGATTAAATCTATTTTTATCCCAAGGAAGAAGTTCATTAAATTCTTTAAATTTTTCTTTGGAAAATATATCTTCGCTGTATAAAAACAAAAGCATATCTAGGTCAGGAGTAGTGAGTCCGTACTTTGATTTAATAAAGTAGCGAATAACTCGCCAGTATTTTAGGCAATCATTTACTTTTAATTTCATTAGATTAGATTTCTTATCTTTGTAAAAATAACAATATTATGCCACACATGAAAGGTCATCTCAAAAAAGCAATGGATAGTATTCCAATGCGTAATAAAATGATTAAAAAGCTAGATAGTATTTACGGAGTAAATTCAGAAGGGTTTCCTTACAGGAAAGACACAAAGATGATGGTGCCTAGATATAAGCAAACCAAGTCTGATAGCGTGGTAGTTAAGAAAAAAAGAGGAGCGTAATGAATAAGAGTTCTTTAAATAAAAACAAATACAATTACAAGTGTTCAAAGGGTAACACTAAAGACTACCCTAATTTATTAATCTATAAAAAAAGTAAATATGCCAACAGTTAAATTCGCAGGCGGTAAAAGAACATTTCCTTACAACGCCGTAGGTAAAGCACAAGCCCATTCATTTGCAAAAATGATGAAGGGTAAAGTTAAAAACAATCCAGGCTACGGCATGGAGAAAAAAATGGGCTCAGGATATTAATGGCCAAAAAAAGAACAGGTCGTAAGAACAAAATTTGTCCAGCAGGTATTGCTTGGGCAAAGAGAACGTTTGATACATATCCTTCTGCCTATGCAAATATGGCAGCTAGTAAATATTGTAAAGACCCTAACTACGCAAAAAAAAGTAAGTCATGAGTAAACTAAATTTTAAATCAAGGCAAGCTAAAAAAAAAGCAAGAAATCTTAAAAGAATTGATAGGCTTGAAAAACGTATAGCTAAGCAAAGTGCAAGGAGTGGGTCTGTTAGATATAATACTCTTAAGAGGCTTTATAACAAAAAAGACCTAGCTTCTAGTATATATAAGTAAAAAAAGTAAGAAATGAGTAAGCTAAAAAAACAAGCCCGTAAAAAGAAAAGACCAAAGTTCGGCATGCTAAGTGTTGAAGCTGGTATAGATAACAACCCAGGAATTACGTATGCAGATAAGATTGCAGGAAGTAAAATGAAAAAATAATGGCAACTAAAAAATTTAAACCGCATAAGATGTATAGCAAAACAGGGGTAACCAAGATGGCTACAACTATGAAGCAACATTTATCTTTAAAGAAAAAAGGATACAACCATACCCAGCCTAAAAAGAAAAAGTAATGGGTGAGCTAAAGAAATGGAGAGACCAGAAGTGGGTACGCATTGGCTCAGATGGAAAAATAAAAGGGCCATGCGGAACGAGTAAGGATAAAAAGAATCCTGACAGATGTCTTCCTCTGGCAAAAGCAAGAAGTCTTTCTAAAAGACAGTTAGCAGCTACAGCTCGCAAAAAAAAGAAAGCGGGTGCTAAAGGTAAAACAGTAGTATCAAACACAAGAGCAGCTAAAGTAAGAAACGCATAATGGCAACACCAAGAAAAGGAAAAGCAAGAGTAAAAATTACATCCACTGGTAAAAAGGTTAGTTATGGCCAGGCTGGGAAAGCTAAGGGTGGTGGCCCTAGAGTTAGACCTGGAACATCTAAAGGCGATAGCTACTGCGCAAGGAGTTTAGGAATAAAAAGAGGTCTTAGTAGAAAAAAACAAAACGACCCAAACTCTCCAAATAATCTGTCTCGTAAACGTTGGAAATGCGTTGGAGCTAAGTCCAGAAAATAGACAATGAAAATATTACTATCTTTGTTATAAATTTATAAATTATGAAACAAGGATACAACGCTCGACTAGATGATTCTCTAGGAGCTAAAAACGGAAAAAAATCACAATCTTACAAAGCAAGAAGAGACGAAAGCAAAGCTATGTCTAAGAAAATTTATGGACATGCTTATGGCGGAGACCATTCAATGGTTTACGAATCTCATGGTGAGAAAGGTAGTGTTAAACAACACCTATCAGGATTAATTAAAAAGTAATGGCGGTTAAGAAGACAAGAGGGTTTAAAAATGTAGCCAAAAAAATTGCTAAAAAGCAAGGGGTAAGTAAAAAAGCTGCCTCTGCTATTTTAGCTTCTGCTACACGTAAAGCTTCAGCCAAAGCAAAAAAGAAAAACCCAAGATTAAAAAAAGTAAAATGAAAAAACTAGGAGCATGGCTTATTAAAACATCACACGCAATAGCGAAGTGGTGGGGTGGGTTAACTCACTCTATTAAATGTAATTGGAATAAGATGATTTATGCCATATCATTTAAGATGAAAGATTGTGAAAAAGAAAAATGTATTTGTATCAAATGAAATCAAAAGGTCTAGGAGACGATATTGAAAAGTTTACTAAATTTACAGGAATAAAAAGAGCTGTGGA
>WLWH01002362.1_pt1 | contig 10703 bp, 16 predicted proteins | sample 6712741 | NCBI WGS metagenome assembly WLWH01 (sample SAMN12718694, study PRJNA515312) | sponge metagenome | isolation source: marine sponge | host: Mycale hentscheli | place: New Zealand: South Island, Marlborough, Capsize Point | collected 2003-05-01 | reverse complement strand
AGCTGCGATTTAATTCCTTTGGTGTAACCATAAGAAAAGGTTTTACCCATTCTAAGGTTGCCTATGTACCTTTTAGAGGCAATATTTAAGGCAAGTTCTACTTCGTTAGCTTCTAATTTAACTTTTATCATATTTATCCTTTCTTGCTTGTTCTAATTCATTGTTTCTTTTTTCATATTCTTCAATGCTTTCACCAGAGAAATATTTAAACCAACATTCAGCACAATAGTCTTTGCCTTTCTCTACTACATCAGCTTTGTTTTTACATTTAATGCAGGTTCTTATATCCATAAAAATATTTTTATCATCCAACGTATCTAGCTCCTTTACTTAAATTATCTATAGCCCACATAGGTTTTAAATTTTTATAATTACAGCATTTATATTGTTGCTTAACATCTAATAAATTAAAATGTGCCATTGGTATTGTGTGGTCAATGTGCCATTCACCATAATTTTTCCAACTCATTCCTTTTTTAAATCTTCTTTGTAAATGATTTTTTAAATATTTCCAATCACAACCAATTAATTTAGATGTTTTGACTTGTTTTTTTGCTAGTCCTCTTTTTACATATTGATAAAATCTTGTTCTTAATCGGTATTTTATTAAAAATATAGGATCATTTTTCAATCTTTTTCTAACTTGATTTCTTACTCTTTCTCTTATTTCTGGTCTTTTAGCATATTCGCATGATTGTTTTCTTATATGTTCTTTATTTTTTAATTTGTATGCTTTCCTTTTAGTTTTTACATAATCTCTTTTTCTCCATTCTTTTAAATATGCTAATCTTCTTTTTTTATTTTCAGGCTTACTTTCATATATTTTTAAATATAATTTTCTTTTAATTTTATAAGATTCTTTTAATTCAGCTTTTTTTCTATATTGAATTATTTTATCTTTATTTTTTTCTACCCATAATCTTCTTAATTCATCATATTTGGCTTTATATTTTTTATCTGTTTTAAATTTTAATTTTCTTGTTTGATGTCCAACCCTCCTATTTTTTTTATCCTCACATCTATGGCTACAATATTTTCTACATGAATTAGATTTTTTAATAAAATTATTATTACATTCAGGACATTTTAGTTTTATATCAAATACTTTTGCAGCAGCTTTTTCTCTTTTTCTTTTGTTTCTATAATCCCTTTGGCACCTATAAGAACAATGTTTTGGAATTGAAGTTACGACTTGAAAAGTAAATTTTTTGTTGCAACTTTTACAAACTAAATTTTTAATTTGTTGCATAATAAAAAATAAGTAATGCAATCTCTATTGCGATAATTGTTTCAAGCATAATTATACCTTTTGTTAATTTTATGTAACCAATCATGGTAAAAATGATTTCTTTTAGTCATTACTTCCATTTCATTCCAACAATTATGTATTTCACAATCATATTTAAATTCTAAATATTGAGATTCTAATTTTTCAATTAAATATAAATATTGATATTTTTTTAGTTTTTTATGACTTTCAGGCATTCTATCTGATCCTTTCTTTTTAGGTTTTTAATTCTATTCCAAGTAACACCATTGATAGACCTAGAGCCTTCAATGATGTTCTTGAAAGTTTGTATAGCCAATTTTTCTTTGTCTATATTAGTTGAGAGTTTTATTTTTTCTTTCACTTATATTCTTTTTTAATTGATCTAATTTCTTGCTCCAAAGCTCTTTCCAACCTTTAGGACAGTTCCATTTCATATATTCTAAGTTCCTTATTCTCCTTTTATCCCTTAAAGCTATATTAAAATCGTAGACTAAAGGCAAACCATATTTATTTCTCATAAATCTTCCTTTATTTGTTTAAAATGTATTAGCAATATCACTTTCTTTAATCCCTTCATTAAAAATATTACTAATTTTTATATCATTATTACTAATATTATTTTTTATATCTTTAATATTATTAACAATACTTGTTATTTTTGTTTGATGTTTTAATTTTAATTCTAATTGTTCTTGTTCTGAATAATCATCAATTGGACAATAATCATCATTTGGATATAAACCATATTCGTTTAAATCACTCCAATTTTTTATTTCTTCTTGATGTTCTTTCTCTAATTTCAATAATAATTTATTATAATGATTATTTTCACAGTTTAATTTATATAGTCTTTCATATTTTAAGGTTTTTAATTCCATATCTTTTATATAATTAAACATTCTTTTTGCATCATCGTAAATGTATTTAATTAATCTAGGCTCAACTTCTATTAGTTTTCTTATTGTTCTTATATTTTTATTTTTAAATTCTAGATTACCATCAAATTTATATTCTCTAAACTTATGTTCATCTGTGTATGATCTAGCATTTTTAAATATATCTAATACTTTTTTTAAATTTATTTCTTTCCTTGATGTTTCAACCCACTCTTTTTTTAAATCAGCTAAATTATTAGAATTTTCACTAGCAATTGATTTAACTAAATTAACTGGTGTTTCTAGTGTTGCTAATAAACTATTATAAGCACCATGAGAATATTTAGGTAAATTATTTTTTGTCATAATTTACCCCCAATTTTTTAAGTTCTTTTCTTAACCACTCTTGAGCATTTGTTTTGTGTTTTGAGGTATATCTTAACCAAGTTATAGGCATTAAATATTTGCCATCTTGAGCATTGGCAAAAGTTTGCCATTTATTATCCCAAGTTTTTTTGACTCCATATTCTTTAATATTCATTTATCCCCCTTTATAAGTTTAATTATATTATTAAAGTATTTTTTAGGTAAAGGCAAAATTACTTCCTTTTTCCTAATCTCTGCATCTTCAAAGTCTTGAAAACTAAAAAACTTCTTTCCTGGATTTCTTTCTTCTAGGTCTTTTGTTACTGAGTAAACTTTATTTTTCAAGATTCCCCCTTTGTGAAGTTAAAAATTCTGGTCTTAGATTATTAATAAAATTAACTACAATGTCATGATTAGTTTTATAATTATAAACATCTTGATAAGCATCTTCTATTTTTGCTCTACCATTATAAACAATAGACTCTTTCACAGCTTTAGTAATTTCTTTATATGAAAGTTTTTCAATTTCTTCTACAGTCCATTTATCTACTAATAGTGCATCTGCTAAGTCTTTTACATCCCAACCAGATTGCAATTCAATAGTTAAATACTCCAACATTTTACCGCTATTTGATTTTAATATAGTCATTTTGTTTTATCCTTCCTTTTTAGTTTCTGATCTCATCAGTTGAGGAGTAACCTCAAGACACCCCCAAGAATGAGGGTGTTTCGATCTTTTATTTGTCCTCCTTTTCATATTGTCTAATCAAATCAATTAACGAATGGTCTATAACTTTGTCAAATGATGATAATAATTCCTCATTAAAACATCTACCACCACCAGAGCAATTAAAAGTTTCAATATCATCATCATTAAAATGTTTTTTAGCTTCCTCATGTAATTCAGAATAAGAATTATCATGTCCAGGATATTCTCCATCTTGATGATCTAAGCAATCTTGAACATAATCTTTTAGTGATTCCTCTGTATGTCCTCCCTCTACTGCTTGTTGCCAGATTTCTCTATACCACTCAGTCGCATTATCTAAATCGTTATTTTCGTCAATTTCAGATTGATTAACTGGATCAAGTACAGTTCCAGTTGCTCCCTTCATTCCATCTTTATAATTAAAGATTTCATTTAAAAAATAAATTGAACCATCTTTTATTCCAACTGGTCTATTATATTTAAAAGATTCTCTATTTAAATTAGAGTCATATTTTAATTGTGCTTTTGTCATTGTTTCTTTCCTTTGTTGATTTGCTTTCATACTAAACTTATACAACTTTTGTATAATATGTCAAACTATATAAGCTAAGATTGTAGAAATATTTATGTTCGCTAAATGTTCTTAATTGACTACTTAAATTTTGACATATAGAAGGTCTAGCAAGGAAGGAATTAAAAGAATATGGAAAAGACTAAGAATGGGTTCGCTATGATCCCAAATTCAATAATATATGACGATAAGCTAGGAAATGAGGCAAAAGTCTTATTTTGTTATATTAAGTCATTATCTGCTAATTATAGGAACTTAAGAAACTCCAATTTATGCAAAAAACTTGGTGTTTCTGTTAATACCTTACAAAAGGCAAAAAAAGAGCTGGTTGATAATGGATATTTAATTATCCACAGGTTATCAAGTGCCAATAGATATACACTAAGACTACCCAAAAATAGGGTAATCAGGGTGTCAAAATCTAAGCAGTCAGACTACCCAAAATTTGGGCAGTATTTAGAGAGTAATAACAATAGTAATAATAACAATAATAATAAGAAAAAGTTTAAAGGTTTTAAAAAATGAATGAGGATGAATATTACTATAATAATGAACCACTTCAATTAAGCTATAGAAACACCTACACCCCCCCTGAGAAGATTGAAATAGTTTTACAGATAGAAAGCGACTTTAGTTCTGGAATGCTCTCTGCTAATCAGATGCGTTGGATAGTGAACAATCTTAGGTTTGGTGCTTGGACTGTCCAAAATATTATTGATAAAATGATGTTTAATAACAAAATAAAGATTAATCCTATTACCCTTGATAATAGAACATTTAAAAAGAAACCTACACCATTTGATTTGTAAACTACTATATATTGTGTTAATAGATTATTAGACTACTAGCTCCCTTGCGTTAGTCTAAATAAGTTAATTAACTAGACCTGGTAAGTGCTTTCTATTCCTTTCTTTCTTGCCTTGCCAGGTCGCTTAATAATAGAATTATGGCTGGAAGACCTAGAAAACTAACTGATAAATTAAAAGCACATATATTGTCTTTGATTGCAGATGGCTTAACAATTAGAGAATTATTCTCAAGAGATGATGTTCCTATCACTTGGCAATCATTTAGAGCTTATTTAATAAAAGATAATGAATTGATGTCTAATTATGTTCGTTCAAAAGAATTGGCAATTGATTTAAAATTATCTGACTTGGAAGATAAAAGAAAAGAATTAGAACTTAAAATTGAGTCAGGTGACTTAGATCCAAAAGCAGCTCAATCTATGGTGAACCTTTATAAAATTATTACTGCACATAATCAATGGTCTGCTAGTAAATTATCGTCAAAAACTTATGGCAAAGCAGCTGAAACATTGCAGATAAAAGGCGATAGTAACCAACCATTGTCAATTTCTTGGTCTAAACCTTAGATTTATTATGATTATTTCTTTTGCTAAACCTAACAGAAGTATTGATTTAATTGGTTTACTGGTAAAAACTGCACACATAAAATGTAGATCATACATACAAGGTGTTGCAAAAATACCAGATTGTTGCAAAAATATTACACAATTATTTAAATCGGCTATAATCGTTTATTATCGGAAAATAACTAATGATAACGATTAACTTATCATTATAAAATTTGTGGTTGTAAGAACTGAATTATGAAGAACAAATAGCGAACATAGGGGGTTTTAAAAGTGGTATACCCACTTTTTGCGTTACTGACTAAAATAATATTGATACAAGGCATAAACAAATGGATGATACTTTTCTAAAAACAATAATCTTCATTATGAAGGATAAAAAAACCAAGAAACCAATTGTGATTACACACTTTCAAGGTTTTGAGGATGAGGCAGAAGCTAACGACTTTTCAGAGTTCCTTAGAACACAATTCATTTTGCCTAGCGATTATCCTGATTCAAATGAAACAATACATTAGGGGGGGGGTTTTGTTTTAAAATGAAACAAATTGTTATTCCTTACGCACCAAGAGAAATTCAAAATTTTTTGCATAAAAAATGCGATATGAACCGATTTAATGTTGTCATAGTTCATCGGAGAGGGGGTAAGACTGTCTTTGCTATCAACCACCTCATTAAAGCAGCTCTAACAAGCACTAAACCTTATCCTAGATATGCCTTTATTTCGCCTTACAGGTTGCAAGGTAAAAGCACCGCTTGGGATTACATGAAACAATTTTCTGCCACAATTCCAGGAGTTAAGTTTAATGAGTCAGAACTAAGAGTGGATTTTTCTATAAACAATTCAAGAATACAAATCTTAGGCGGTGAGAATAGTGCTGCTATCAGAGGTCAGTATTTTGATGGTATAGTTTGTGATGAAACACAAAACCTTTCGCCAGACCTCTTTGACACCATTTTAAGACCATGTCTATCGGACAGAAAAGGCTTTGCAATTTTCATAGGCACACCGATGGGAAGAAACTGGTTCTACGATTTACATGAGAAAGCTAAAAGTAATAAAGATTGGTTTACCAAAGTATTTAAAGCTAGTGAAACAAAGATTATAGCCAAAGACGAATTAGATGCTGCTAAACAAACAATGTCGCCTGAGAGTTACGAACAAGAATTTGAATGCTCATTTCAAGCTGGAATAAGTGGTTCTTACTTTGGATCTATAATTGAGGAGCTTGAGGAGTCTGGCAATATTAAGAACTTTGATATAGACGATAGTTTAGATGTTGAAACTTGGTGGGATTTAGGAATGAACGATAGTACAGTAATCACCTTTGCTCAACGAAGGACAAATGGCGAAATTAGAATTATTGATTGCTATGAAAATTCTGGTGAGGGTTTAGAGCATTACATAAATGTAATAGATAGCAAACCTTACAACTATTCAAAGCACATAGCTCCGCATGATATTAGAGTTAGAGAAATAGGTACAAATAAATCAAGATGGGAAACCGCCAAAGAGCTAGGCTTAGAATTTGACATAGCACCCAAACTTAGTGTAGAAGATGGTATTGAGCAAGTAAGACGAATGTTACCCAAGTGTTTTTTTCATAAAAACAATTGCAATAAGCTAGTAGAAGCATTAAAATCATATTGTAAGCGGTGGGATGAAAAAAATAATTGTTTTAGGAATAAACCCCTACACAATTGGGCATCACACTTTTGCGATTCGGTAAGGTATGGTGCTGTTACAGAACCACTAGAAACATCGGATTGGGATAAGCCAATAGAAGTAGATACAAATTATATAGTTTAATATGGCAAAAAAAAATAAAGAAACATCAAATATAGAATTACAAAGTTTATTATCAAATCAAATACAAAATGCTTTAGGTTATCTAGGTGGTCAGTTATCAGACTCTAGAACTAAATCATTAGAATATTATTTAGGTGATAAACTAGGAACAGAAATAGATGGTCGTAGTCAGGTAGTATCAACCGATGTTGCAGATACGATTGAAAGTTTATTACCAAATTTATTAAGAGTGTTTACTGCATCCGATAAAGTGGTTCATTGCGAACCCATGACAGCAGAAGATGTTCCAATGGCAGCACAAGCAACAGCTTATTTAAATCATGTTTTTTATAAAGAGAATGATGGCTTCCAATTATTATATAATTTTTTCAAAGATGCTTTGATTGAGAAAAATGGTTTTTTAAAAATTTATTGGGATGACTCTGAAAAAGTAGATTACGAAACTTACGAAAATTTATCCATAGTTGAGAAAGAGGCTTTGCAAGATACTAAGGATGAAATAGAAACTGTTGAAGAAGAAGTATTTGAAGATGAGTCTGCCAAAGAAAAGTTTGAAGAAGTTTTAAAACAATACGAAATGCAAGGGGTAGATATATCTCAAGTTCAAGTTCCTAATTTTAATTTATATAATTGTAAAATTAAAAGAATTAAAAAAACAGGTAGAGTTAAAATAGAAAGTATTCCACCAGAAGAATTTTTAATTGATAGAAGTGCAAAATCAATTGAGGATGCCGATTTTGTTTCTCATAAAGTTTTAATGACAAGATCAGATTTAGTTGCAATGGGTTATCCTCAAGACGAAGTTGATGAACTACCAAAATCAGATTTAGATATTTACAATGATGAAGAAACTGTAAGATTAGCAGATGTTGATGATTACAGAATTTCAAGCTCAACAGATACCTCAACAGAAAAAGTTTTAGTTTATGAGTCTTATGTAAAATATGATTACGATGAAGATGGAATTGCTGAACTTAGAAAAATAGTTTCAGCTGGTGCAGATGGTCATCACATATTATCAAATATGCCTTGCGATAGTGTACCCTTCGTAACAATCACACCTATACCAATGCCTCATAGATTTTATGGAAGATCAATTTCAGAATTAGTAGAAGATGTTCAGTTAATGAAATCTACTGTTATGCGACAGCTATTAGATAATATGTATTTAACAAATAATAATAGAGTTGCAGTCATGGATGGTATGGTCAATATGGATGATTTATTGACGACTAGACCTGGTGGAATTGTTAGAACTAAACAACCACCGAACCAAGTGATGCAACCATTACAAGCTCAACCAATTTCACAACAAGCCTTTCCTTTATTAAATTATTTAGATTCAGTAAGAGAAGGTAGAACTGGTGTTTCAAAAGAAGCTCAAGGTTTAAGTCCTGATACTTTAAATGCTAAAACAGCAACTGGTGTAAATGCTTTAATGCAACAAACTCAAATGAGATCAGAATTGATTGCTAGAGTGTTTGCAGAAACAGGTGTTAAAGATTTATTTAGAAGAATATTTGAGCTTACAGTTAAGTATCAAAACAAAGAAAGAATTGTAGAATTAAATAATAAGTTTGTACCAGTCAGTCCTACTGAATGGAAAAACAGATATAATATTTCAATTAATGTTGGCTTAGGTGCTGGTTCTAAAGATCAACAAATTGTTATGTTAAATAATATTTTACAAAAACAATTACAGGCTTTCCAATTACAAGGTAACAAAGAATATCCAATGGTTACTTTAAAAAATATTTACAATTCACTAGCAAAAATTATTGAAGAAGCTGGACTTAAAAATGTTGAAAACTATTTTGTTAATCCAGATGAGGGCAAACAATTAATACAACCTAGTCCTCCACCTCCACCAACTCCAATAGAGAAAATAGAATTTACTAGAATAGCATCTGAAGAAAAACGAAAAGTCGCAGAGCTTGAATTAGAAGCTAGAAAATTAAAAGCCGAAACAGCAGAGTCTATTTTAGGTTTTGAAACTAAGATTAAGGAAATGGAGCTAAAGTATAATACACAACTTGATGCAGCTAAAATTAAAGCTGATGCTGATATAGAAAAATTAGTTACATCAAATAGAAATAAAACTTTCCTTGCTGCACAACAATCATCAGACAGACTAGAACAACAAGTAGATAATTTAGATGGACAACAGCGAACAGGACAAGCTCAACCAGGAATTGACCCAAGCGAACAAAGCTAAACAGCTTTTTGAAAACCCTTTGGGAGATGTCGCCGGACCTTCTTCCGTAGACACTTCCGCGCTAACTACTCCAGCTAGAACAGTAAGCACCACTTTAGACGGAGATATGTCTTTTAATATTAATCAAGGACAAGAGACAACAGGATTTCAAGGCCCTGAAATTGACCCTTCGCCTTTGGTTGGACCAAGTAGTGCCGCAAGTTCGCAAGTGCCTTTTTCCACTGCGCTAGAACAAGCACAAACTCCTAGTACGTGGGAGTCTGTAAAAGATATGTTTGTAGACGTGGGACCTGGCGACAAAGGATTTTTTGGCGCAGCAAAAGATGTTTTCTTTCCAAGCTCGACGACTCCTCAAGACATCGTTGCGCAACAGTTAAATAAACCGGGAGCTAATCTACAAGAGTTGTATAAGGCGGCTGGAAGCGAGGCCGCTTATAACGCGATGATAGATAAAGCAACCACCAAACTAGCAGAACAAATGTTAGTTAACCCAGAGCTTTATAAGCCAGGATTTATGCGTAAAGCCTTACCATTGGCGGCGGCAGGGGCCGGAATAATGGGAGTATCTGGAGGTTTTGAACAACCTGAAATGGAAGAAGCACCTGATCCTTTTAACTTAGGCGGTCAAAGTGCATGGGATTTGGTAGCAGCAAACCCCGCTAAGTACCGAGTCTTTGGAAGCGGAGGACCTTACGGCGCAGCACAGGGCGGTTCAACTTCGGATTTTCCACGCAGAGACGGCGCAATAGCAGGTCCGGGCACAGGAACTTCTGACGACATTCCCGCCATGCTTTCCGACGGAGAATTTGTAATGACAGCTCAAGCAGTACGCGGCGCAGGTAATGGAAGCCGAGAAAATGGTGTAAGAAAAATGTACGACATAATGCGTTCTTACGAGGGAGTTGCCTGATGGCTAATGAAACTACCACTCAGATAGTCAAGGAAGATCCTAAAGTCGAAGCCTATCGGCTGGGACTCCTCCAAGACGTTAAAGACCTTGTTACCGGACGGATTACTGATCCAAATGCGTTGCCTCCTGCTTATCAGGTAGCAGGGCTAACAGGACTTGAACAACAAGCGGCGGCAATGGGGCAATCCGGAATAGGCGCGTATGTCCCTTATCTTCAAGGCGGTTTAGATCAGGTTACTGCTGGACAAGGTTTAATTGCAGATGCGGCGTTGCCTACTTTGGGCCAAGGCCAAGAGTATCTGCTTGAGGCTGGACGCCTTGCGCAACAACTGAGGGAAATGCCGTACAAGTATCAAGAAGCGGCAGGGGAAGGAATGCTGGCAAGTGCGGGTACTTTTGACCCTACCATGCAGACCGACGCTTTTATGAACCCTTACGAAAATCAAGTTGTCCAGCAAACTATGCAGGACATTGGTAGTCAGGGTGCGCAACAACAAGCTCAAGCCAGAGCCAACGCAGTAAGTAGCGGAGCTTTTGGCGGCGCTCGATCCGGCATTATGGAATCAGAACTTGCAAAGAACATTTTAAGAGAACAAGGCCGT
>WLWH01002359.1_pt1 | contig 10712 bp, 5 predicted proteins | sample 6712741 | NCBI WGS metagenome assembly WLWH01 (sample SAMN12718694, study PRJNA515312) | sponge metagenome | isolation source: marine sponge | host: Mycale hentscheli | place: New Zealand: South Island, Marlborough, Capsize Point | collected 2003-05-01 | reverse complement strand
AACGAATAAAAATAAGTCATCGTTTTTTGGTTTTAAGGGTTAAACATTATTTTTGGTTTATATCACTACCACAGTGATATAGGTTTAGTTATACTATCACTTGTTTTTTACAAAACTTACACTATTCTTCAACTGGTGGTACTGGTGGTATAGGTGGGTTTTGCCATGTAAAGTATAAATCTTCATTTACAGGTGTTATTTGAAGCTTAATATTATCTTCAATAGATTTAGCCATTGAAGCTACATCTAACACATCTTCAAGCCATCCGATCACTACGTTTTCAAAATCTTCAGTGTCTGCATAAGGTGTAAAAGGTTCTCCAGCCACATAGGTAAAGCTTTGAGCACCTATTTGACTTGCATAATATTGTTGTCCTCCAGACTCTTCTGTTCCAGAATAAGTCCAGTGTACTGTGTATATTACGTTATCCTCACCTTCGGCTTGGATATGTGCGTTCATTTGGTTAATTGTCCATTTGTAAGTAATTGCCATTTTTATTGTTTTAATTTATTAATTATACTGTAGTTTGTGTTACAGTCCATGTTACTGTTTGACCAATAGTTGTTCCCCAAGGTGGAAAACCTGACGTACCAGGGTTTGGCCAAATCCACCACCAAGAATCTAAAGTATACCCTTCTTGTCTTAGAACCAAAGAAGCATTAGTTCTTTCAAATTCTGCATTATAAGTAACGCCAGATATTACCCAAGATAATAATAATCTATTCCAAGAGTCAGGCGGAAGAGCAGGGTTTTCATTTCCGTTATTTAACATAAAAATAATTGTATCAGACCATATTGGGCCACCTAAATTATTTATTTGATAAAATATTCCTTGAGCCGTAGCACTAGAAGAACCTGTTTGACTTCCACCTATTAATGATTTAGGTATTAACTTATTAGTAGAGCTACCCATTAATTCGCTCCACCCGTTTCTATAATAACCAGGAGTATTTGCTGAATAAGCACTAGTAAAAACACCAGTATGATCTGGACAAGCTCTATCATAACCAGCCCAATCACTAAACTTATATGGATATGGATAAGGCATTTTAACAGATTGGATTAGTATATGTTATTCTTCCGCTTCCATCAACTACAAAATCATTACCACACGTCGTATAATCATAATTGTATGTTCCTCTTTGGTTGCTCAATGGTGTAGGGTTATTTAAATTAGAAATACTTTCAAAACCTTGAGCACCAAGTGAATTAACCCATGTTTCACCGTTTGTCCACTCTGCTGTTATAAAATAAACAGTTATAGGCACATTAGGAGGGGTTTGAGTTCCATCATAGTATGTTGCTGTAATAGATGTAAAATCTGAACTAAAAGCTGGACCATACGGAGGGTTTGAAGAACAAGGAGAATTATTCCAAGCTGGATAACTTACTCCTGAACCAGCTGCTTGGCCAGAATTCATTAAATCATACATATGTATAGGGCCAGTAATTGAACCACTAGAGCTATAATTATTATAATATAACTCTTTAGCTATTCCTAACATTGATATATTTGTATTTGGTACTGCCATTATTTAATTTTTTTCTTTAATTCTTCTATTTCAGCTTTTAATTCTTTAATAGCTTCGACTAGTATTGGTGTTATACCTTGATGTCTCATCGATAGCATACCGTTGTTATTTTCTCTAACAAGTTCAGGTAAAACTTCTTTAACGTCTTGAGCTATAAATCCTATATCTTCTTTTATATCAAGTATACCTTCTGATTTTTCTTTCCAATCAAACGTTACACCTTTTAGTTTCATTGTTTTTGCTAAAGCATTTTTTACAGGTTTTATATTTTTCTTTAATTTTTTATCTGATGGAGAACCGTATGCAACAATATCACCAAGTACAGTCAAAGTACCACTTGAATTTAATTTACCTGTTTGAGCCGGTGTTGATCCTGTTCTAAAACAAACTGCAAAACCAGATATTGTAGGCCCTTGACCTGATTGATCGTAAAAAGTTGCAGCGGTATTAGTTGGGTTGCTATGATTTCCTATTAAAGTATATTTATTTGCTGCCAAATAAGATGTTGCTCCAGAATTAGTAAGAATAGTTGTTCCTTGAGCAGAAAAATTACCTTTAAAATCTACTAGTTTATTTCCATGTAATCTTAAGACTTCTGTAGCAGCAGTACCATTGTAACTTTGGATACGAAGCTGGTTGTCAGCATGATCTGTTGTATTACCTTTAAAAAATAAATTAGCTTCAGCACTTCCACCACTATAATTCCAACCTAAAGCTGTACCTTGTGACAATGGTGGATTATGACTAGCAACATTTCCTTGAGATGTTAACCAAGCGTTACTACCACTAGATGTTATATCTCCAGTTACAGTAAAATTACCTGTATAAGAACCCGACATTGTAAGCGTACCAGTAGAAGTAATAGTTCCACCTGAAAGACCATTTCCAGTAGCTACAGAAGTTACACCAGAAGATGTTACGTATCTACCATCTAAATCAACAGTAAATCCAGCGTTACCAACTCCAGTTCCAGTTAATATACCATTACCGGTATTAAAAGTTGCAGCGTTTATATAATCAATATCATTATTATCAGAATATTGAGGTATATTTAAAACACCTGCGCTAAGCGTGGAAGCTCCTGAAGTTCCTGTTGTTGTTAATGATTGAACAGTTTCTGTTGCTTCTGAAACTAAAGTTGAATTTGCTCCTTTTGGTAACAACATTGTATTAGTAATACCTTCACTATGAGGTTGTGCGGATAATGTTTGACCATGACTATTTTGAGAACAATTTAATATAATTTTACCATCTGCACTACCATCACCCCAAACTTTCAATAATCCTGGTTTTGATGTTAAAGCTGTTCGTAAAACAATACCAACTGTACTTTGAAAAACTATTTCTGAGTCATAATTGTTACCATTTACCCAATCAATATTTGCTGTAGCTGCAATAACAGCCGAAGTAGTGGGGTTTCCACTACTAGAACTATATCCTTTAAATTCAAATTTTCCTAATCTATTACCATTTGTAGGTAATGCATTTCTTCCTAAAGAAATAATTGATCCTAAAGCACTATTTGTATTTATAGCTGGATTATTATTAGAAGCTGGGTTAACAGTTAAACCTCCACTAAAAGTTGAAGCGGTTGATGTACTTGCTCCTCTTCCAGTTACACTAGCTAATGTATCTGATTCTACAAACGTGCTTGCTATTGTTATTGTGCCATTATTACCAGATATTGATATATCATTACCATCAGCAAAAGTAACTTCGCTAGTAGAACTATCACTACCTGTTAAAGTTATTACTTTAGTGTTACCACTTCCTATGCTATATGTTGTATTATCACCAGTGGCGTCATCTCTCCAACCTGGATTACCTGACGCATCTGTTTTCCAAACTTTACTATTTTGATTAGCTCCTGAAGCTACATAACCAGCAGCGGTTGCGGAATTAGCAATCCAAGTGTTTGTAGCATCAAAAGTAATTTCAGTATCACTATCTCTAGTGATTGTCATGTTGTTACCACCAGTTAAAGTTACATCATCATTGCTACCTGTGCTAGGATCTAAGCGTAAAGCTGGATTATCGTTAGTACCACCTGTTTGTACAGCTAAAAAGTCGTATGTTGTATTATCATTATCAGCCGCTATAGTTAAAGAATTTGCTGCTCTTGTGAAAGTAACATTAGAACCTTCTTTAAAAACCATAGTATCTTGTGCTGTTCCATCTGCTGATAAAACTAAATCATATTCTCCATTTGTAGAACTTGCTGCACCAGCTAAAGTATATAAAACTGGTTGTGTATCTGGTGATGTCAATGTCATTACAAAATTACCATCACTATTAGGATCTGTTAATGCTGTACCTAAAGGTCCTGTTGCTGTAACAAATTTTATTGAATCACCACTTGTTACTGAGCTTGACCCTTGATTTGCTGCATTATCTTTTACAGTCCAGCTATAAGTTCCACCACTTACCCAGGGTACATTTACAACTAATTGATCACTAGAATTTTTTGTTACACCGTAGGTTCTATTCGCTGTTACTGATTGAGCTTCTGCAGCGGGTGTTGTACCTATATTATATCTAATTTTACCTAAACCTAAAACTGAAGTAGTCATAGCGTTATATGTGGTATCTGTATCTATCCAAGGTACATTTACCACTAAATTAGCATCAGCCACTGTGTTGTTGTTATCTAATTGAACCGCGTAGTATCTATTAGCTGTACTTGATAAACTACTTGTTGCTGAAGTAGCTTGTGTAGCGTTTATATCAGCTGAAAAAACTGTTCCATTTAATGTTAAACCGGTTCCAGCCGTGTATGTTGTGTCAGTGTCTGTGGCTGCAATAGTAAAGTTGTTTGCATCAGTGTATGTAAAAGTTATATTAGCGCCCTTAACTATTTTTATATCTTGTGTTCCACTTCCTGCACCACTTAAAACTTTTCTTAATATTATATCGTTTGTAGATTGTTGCCAAGAATTTGTGTATATGTTTTGTGTGTTAGTGTCTGTAGTATAACTAGGGACATCCCAGGTGTTGTCTTTACTTAAAAACCTTGTGCTAGTATCAGATGTACCATCTTGTGCGCTTAGATCTGCTGTAACAGTTACAGCACCTGTTGTTGCAGCATTAGGTGTTAAATTAATAAAACTACCATCAGTTGTTGTTAAACTAGTTACACCCGAGTTTGTAGCAGGTACTCTAGTCCAAGCAGTTCCATCATAAACAGCCCAATCTCCTAAAGCCCAAGTGCTAGGTGGGTTTGTCCCACCGTTAGGGTATGCAGTTCCAGCAACATCACATATCCATAAAAACCCTGCGCCTTTATTAGCAGCTTGTGTTAAATCTGGATTACCACCACCACCGCCTGAAGCATCCCAAGTTCCTTTAAATTGTAAACCAGTTGGTATTGCAGCCCAAGTTCCATCACCTTTTAAATAAGTTGTTCCAGTTCCACCTTCTGGCACATAACCTACATTAGCACCACCAACATACTTATTTGACGTTAAGGTTAACTCTCTATTTGTTATACTTTCTGAAAGAGGTGAACCTGTTGAATCTGCTATAGCTAAAGTTACTCCAGTTACACCAGTATCAGTGTCTGTACCAGTTAAAGTTATTGTGTTTCCTGTTTGAGAAGCTGCAATATTACCTGCACCTAGTATTAAAACAGTTCCACCACTATCACTTAACAATACACCAGAATCAGTATTATCTGATCCAGTACCTGTTATAGTTTGAACAGTTTGTGTGTCTGTCCAAGGTACATTAACATACATTTGATCCGAATCAAGCTCTACAGGATAGTTTTTAGCATTTTCTGTATACCCAATTTTAACACCACCTAAATCTGAAGCTGTAGCAACTGGTAATACGTAGGGTGTATCGGTCCAAGGGACGTTAACAAACATTTTTTCACTACTAAGTTCTACAGGATAATTTTTAGCGTTTTCTACATAACCTATTTGTACACCACCTCTTGTACCATCAGCAGCTAAAGGTAAAACATATGGAGTATCAGTCCAAGGTACGTTAACATAAGCTTGTTCATTACTTAATACAACAGGATAGTTTTTTGCATTTTGAGTATAACCTATTTTAATTCCACCTAGTGCTACGGTTGTAGCAACCGGTAAAACATATTGAGTTGGTATTGTTGGAAAAGTAACTAAGTTGCCTAAACCATTTATATATTGAGCGGCTGTACCCGCACCTGTAACCGTTAAAGTACCGGACTGAGTTATTGGTGAATTAGCTACTGTAAAAGCTGCTGGCATTGATAAGCCAACACTAGTAACGCCTTGTGCTGCAACATTTACCCATTGTGTTCCTGTAGCGGTTGAGCTAAGTAATTGCCCAGCTGTTCCTGGTTGATTACTTGAATCATAATATCCACCTGCAACTTTTAAACTATTAGATATAACAATAGAATTAGTTGTTGTATTACCTATATTCGTAACTTGTTGTAAGTTTTGTGCAGCGCCTTGACTAGCAACTAAATCAAGCAATGACCCAACTGTAAAACTAACTGTAGGATTACCAACAACTGGATCCTGCGCATTTTCATCATAAGTTACAGTACCTATAAGTAAATCCTCTCGTTTAGGTGTATTTAATGGGTATGAATATATTATTGCCATATTATTTATTTTCTAATTCTTTTACTCTAGCTTCTAATTCTTGTATTGCCGCTACTAATAATGGTACTAACTTAGCTTGATCTATACCTTGGTAAACTGGATTACCTTCTTCATCTATTTCATCTTTATCACCAACAATAGCTTCTGGAACTATATCTTGTACTTCATGTGCTAAAAATCCATCAACTGTAATTTCAGGATCTATAATAAAATTAAATCTACTAGGTTTTAATTGATTTATTCTACTTATAGAATCACTCATAGGAATTACATTTTCCTTTAATCTATAATCAGAGCTTGTTACATAAGACGTAGAACTACTGTTAGTAGATATTCTTCCTACATAAGCTTGACTAACGCTTGTATTTTTATGGTAAAACTCTATAGCATTCCAACCTTGGCCATTGTTACCCATCAACATTATTCCAGCTGCATTAGCCCCTGTGTTTGTTTGAAAAATAGAACTACCATTACTTCTTAAAGAAAAAGGACTTGCGTTTATTCTATTTGTAAATATAAGATTTTGGTTAAAACTAGCCCCTATTTGAACAAGACTTTGTGGTGCTGGATTAGCTGTATTAAAACCTAATGCTGTTCTACCATAACGGTTTATGCTAAAAGCAGGGTTTCTTACAGAACCACTATCTACAGTTTGAATATTGAAAAAATTATCACCTGATCCTTCGTAATATAATCTAGCACCCCAATTACCACCACCACCTGAATTTTCTGATAAAAGCAAAGCAGCTTCATCTAAATCGTGACAAGAAACGTGTATTGTTGGTCTAGCTCCATTAGTATTATTATATGCATGTAATAAGGGTGTTCCTCCTATAGTACCACAACTGGGTATGGTTGTTCCAATACCTACGTTACCGCCATTAAAATAACTGTTACCATTTGTTTGTAACGCTATTTTAACGCCTCCACCTAATTGATAGTAATATTGATAAGCATATCCACCACTAAATTCGGTATACGCGCCAATGTTTCCAGAACTATCTTCAATACGAAACATACCACCTTGTGCTGCTTTTATATGTAGCGGATTAACAGGTGATGTCGTTCCGATCCCGAAGTTGCCGTTAGCAAGAAGATTTACTAAAAAGTTATTAGCATAAAATCCAAAGGTTAATGTATTATTTACTGAGCCAGACCCAGCATATTTAAATCCGATATAAGCCTGATTATTGGATCCTTGTGCTTGACCAAATAATTTTATTGCAGTTTTACCAACTCCTAAATTAGGATAAACAGCAGACGAAATCCAGTTAAAAGTTTGACTTCCGGCTGTAGCCTCTAATCTTAGCATAGCAGTTCCATCTGCTCCACTGCCTGCAATTGTTAAAGGTGCAGTGGCATTTGTCGTTCCGATTCCGACGTTGCCTGAGGTTAAAACAGTAAAACCATTAGGATCAGAAACAGAATTTCCTGCGCCGTAAGCACCAACTCCTAAATGAAACCCGGTTGAATCAGAACCCATCCAAGTAGAACCTGCATTTGTATTGGTTCTACCCATTTGTAATTGAACTCCACTATCTACAGCTTCAATATCTAAGGTAAAATCAGGCGAAATCGTTCCAATACCTACGTTACCCAATGAATTAACTACTAAATGTGGTGAATCCATACCAGCCCCAGCTTTTACACACCAGTAAGGTTGTGTTTGATTAACACCCATACTGAAATTATTAGTTCCAGTATTTGTTATATATTGATTATAAATCCAACCACTAGCGCTTGTTGTTTTCATTGCTATAGAAGGATTTGAAATATTATCTATAGTTAAACCACCATACGTTGTTAAATTAGCTGTAGCATTAATTAGTGCATTACCTCCGTCTGTAACGATGAATTTATTATTTAAATTAGATAAATTAGCCATATTTTATTGTTATGATACAACCACAGTGTTAGCATTGTCAAAACCTACTTGAATAGTATAACTTACCGTTTGTGTAGCTGTTGGTGTGATTGTACAAGCAACTGCATCACCTGTGTTTGTAACTGTTGTGTTAGCAAAAGCAACTGTAAAATCAGGCGTTCCTGTTGTTTCTATTATTTTATTATAAACTGTTGCGGTATTAGATTTATGTGCCACTGTATATTTTTTAGTACTACCACCAGCTGTACCAGATGTTAAAAATACATCGAATATCATTTGTCCAGTTGTAGTTCTTTTAATTAAAAATAATTGAGCAGCTGTTGTTCCAGTGTAATTTACACTACCGTTAAATATACCAGATTTTCCGCCACCATGAATTATACTACCATCAACAGTTAAGTTACCGTCGATTTCTACGTTACTAGCAAAAGTTGCGTCTTTTGAAATACTAATAGCATCTGTTGTAAACCTTATATTGTTACTTGTATTACCAATATGTTGTATATATTCTGCTAGATATACTGTATCAGTAAAATTACCTGTTGTTCCACTTATACCACCAGAAGCACTAACATTACCTGTTACACTAATCCCTGTACTTGTGGTTGCAAACTTTAAAGAATTATTATGGTATAAATTTACTGCACCATCAGTAATAAACCTTGCCATATACTCAGAAGCACCTTTATTTATTTGTACTTCTGTTCCATCACTTTGTATACTTAAAACCCCTGTTCCTACTTCATTGATATAACTATTACTGCCATCGTGGTATATTTGAAGGTCTTGCGAAGCACCAAATTTTATTTTACCATTAGCGCCATCATTGTACATTAATATGTCTTTATTAACCATTAATGATGTAATTCCACCATCTAATCTAAAGTATTCAGTAACACCACCAGAACCATCGTCTGATCTGAATATTATATCTCCATCATCAGTATTTTGTGTAAAATATAAATCACCTGTATAATTTTCTATGTTACTGTTATTTGTAGTACCGTTGTGATATAATCTAAGATCATCAGAAGCACCAAATTTAGCTTTTTTATCATCATCCCACTTTGCATCTTGTAAAAACCTACTTTGAGCTTGACCACCATCTAATTGAAAATAAATAGTATCTCCACCTGAGCCATCATCTGAAGCAAAGCTAATATCTCCATCATCTTGTAATTGTGTAAACTGTAAATTACCAGTTAAATTTGTTATTTGAGAATCTGTTCCGTTATGTTGTATAGTTAAATCATTGCCAGCACCAAATTTTACAGCTTGGCTATCAGCCATAAGTATGTTATTAGCACCTGATGTATTACCAACAGCTAAAACCGCAGATAAAGATCTTGCAGGGTCTAAAGCTATAATACTAGATATTGTAGCTTGTTTAAGCACGTCTGAGTTTTCACTATCATTTATAAGTATAGTATCAGCAGCTACAGGATTTGTTTTAACCGTAGCTAGATGTACTAAGTTGTTTGTGTCAGAAGTTACAGCTATTGTAGGGACAGCAGCTGTACCAGCTACAGTTATACCGTATAAACCAGTTACACTTGTTACTGTACCAACTGTTGGTGTTGTCCATGTGTTTGCTACACCTGCTCCACCTCCAGATGTTAATACTTGACCAGCGCTACCATAACTAGAACCTAACGATAAACCTTTTGCTAATATTAAGTTTTCCTCTAATGTAGTGTTACCTTTCATTAAGGTTGTATCAGCACTTGTATTACCAAATGTGTTATTACCTTGTGTTGTAAAGTCTACTGTATCGGCTATAGTAACTATACTACCGTTATCTGTTATTGTAGAATTACCTATTGTTTGATTAGTTAACCATTTAGTCATAGTGTTAGGCGTACCTGTACCACCAGCTAAACTTGAATTATCTATTTTTTGCCATTCATCTACTCCACCACCTGCACCATCATCTGCAAATATTACCCAGTCTCTAACATCCCAGTCATTAGGTGTTGTACCAGCTCCGTTAGGAGCGGCTGAACCTGCAGTGTCACAAATATAAAAATGACCATTTACTTTATAACTTGCTTGTGTTAAATCAGGTGTACCACCTCCAGTACCAGCAGCACTCCAAACACCTTGATAAACTAAACCTTGAGGTAGGTTTGTTATTTGACCTTGTAATTTTTCTAAAGCTTCTATAATACTATCACCATCAGCAACAGAACCACTGGTTGCATTGAATCCAGCTAACTCTTTATTGTATACAACGCTGTCTGCTATAGTTGAAACCAAAGGAACATTACCACCACTTGTATAAGTTACGCCAGCGGCTACAACCTGACCAGTTATAGAAACTGTACCTGCTGCAGCTAAAGCCGTAGCTGTATCTGCGTTACCTTGTAAGGGTCCAACAAAAACAGTTGATGCAATACTTGCATAGCCTGTATATGTACCAGATGATCCTGTAAATGTACCATCTGTTAATACACCACCAACTTCTAGTTCACCACCTATAGCTACTTTACCAGTTGCACCGCCTGCAAATGTAAGACCTGCAGCACCGGTTATAGTTTGAGCACCATCCCAATATGTAACTTGATTAGCAGCACCTGTACCTGTTACAGATGTTCCTGATAAACTAATTAAAACTTCTTTATTTGTATTATTCCAAGAGGTTGATATATTAGTATCACCTTTGAAATGTATTTGATTTCCGTTTAAAACAGTATAAGGAC
>WLWH01002358.1_pt1 | contig 10718 bp, 33 predicted proteins | sample 6712741 | NCBI WGS metagenome assembly WLWH01 (sample SAMN12718694, study PRJNA515312) | sponge metagenome | isolation source: marine sponge | host: Mycale hentscheli | place: New Zealand: South Island, Marlborough, Capsize Point | collected 2003-05-01 | reverse complement strand
TACTTACAAAGAGTATATATTTATGTTTAATAATATCCACCCATCTACAAACGGAGCAAATTTTACTTTTAATATGAGTGCAGATAGTGGATCAAATTATAATGTTACAAAAACTACAACATTATTTAACGCATATCATTATGAAAATGGTAGTTCGTCTAATTTAGCCTATATTACAAATGTTGATCTTGCACAATCCACAGCATATCAACCTTTAATGTCTTTTGGTGATTTAAATAATAGTAATGATGGTGGTTTATCAGGATACTTACATTTATTTGATCCATCCAATACCACTTTTGTAAAACATTTTATAGCTAGAACAATTTTAGTTGGCGGTGCAGATGGTGCAAATCAATATGCTAATAATGATCATATTGCTGGGTATGGTAATACCACTAGTGCTATTGATGCTTTAGACTTTAAGATGTCATCAGGAAACATAGATGCTGGTACAATAGATATGTATGGAGTTAAATAAAAAATTATGATAATAACAAAACAACAAGGAGAACAATATGCCTAGATATAAAATGGTGAATGGAGAAAGAATCCAATTCACATCAGCAGAAGAAACAGCAAGAGATGCAGAAGAAGCAACTTGGGAAGCTGGTGCTTTTGATAGAGCAATGGCAGACCTAAGACAAAGAAGAAATGCTTTGTTAGCAGCGACTGATTTTAATGCTTTGTCAGATGTAACAATGAGTGCTGATATGACAACGTACAGACAAAATCTTCGTGATCTTACGAATGGTTTAAGTACAGTTGCTGATATTAATGCTGTTGTCTATCCAACAAAACCTGAATAAATTATATAAATTATAATTCATATCTGTTAATAAATTAACATGAAGTTTATGTTAATTTTAAAGGTATGTTCTGCTGTACACATGGATTGTTTACCACCCATTCATGATAGTTTTGTATTTAATTCTTGGTCAGAATGTGCTAGTGCAGGTTATCTACGTTCTATTAAAATAATCAACAGTATGGAAAGTAGTATAATTAATAACAATAAAGTTGTGGTAAACTTTAAATGTACAGAAGTAACAGAATCATAGGAGTTAATATGGATAAAATGATAGGAATCTTTTTAGAAGAAATAACAAACTTTTGGGAAAAAGTAAAAAGCTATGTCAAAAACAAAATTAAAAAAATCATCTGCAAGTGTAAAAAAAATTAAAGAATACGCAGAAAAAAATAATAGTATTCGCATCTCCTATCATGAGAAGGTGTGTGCGGAACGTATGAAAACTTTATTTAAAGCTATAGATGAAATGCGTTTAGATATTAAGAACCTACACTCTGATATGAATAAAGGTAAAGGTGTGATTAGTTTTGTTATTATACTAGGTGGACTTTTAGGAGTGATCATTGGCTTCTTTAAATGGAATGGCTAGACGCAGACAGACAGCTTCTGTTGGTTTGTATAACGAGCTAATTGCTCAAGCTGAATTTGCCAAAGACCCCAACAAGATTGTCTTTGTACCAGCTATGGGTAAAGGACCAATCGACATGGTAGTCCTAGATATAACCACAGGTGAGTATCAAGCCTATGATGTGAAGAGTGCAAATTATAGAAAATCAGAATATACCCCCAAAGATATGTACAAAAGAAGAGCAGGAACACTAATAAATAGACCCTTGACATCTGAACAAAAAAAATTAAAGGTCAAAATATATTACAACAAATGAAACTATCGAAGCATTTTACATTAGAAGAGTTTACCAAGTCTATGACGGCTCAACGTAAAGGTATTGATAATACCCCAGGAGCAGGTGATATAAAAAATTTAGAAGATTTATGCTACTGTGTCTTAGAACCTATAAGAAACAAATTTGACAAGCCAGTTAGAATAAGCTCAGGTTATAGAAGTGAAGAACTTTGCGAAGCTATTGGTAGTAAAAAAACGAGCCAACACGCAAAAGGACAGGCAGCAGATTTTGAAATACCTGGAGTACCGAATGTAAAAGTAGCTTATTGGATTTATAATAACTGCGACTTTGACCAGCTCATCCTTGAATACTATAAGAAAGATGATCCAGCTGCAGGTTGGATTCATTGTAGTTATAATGAAAAAGGTAATAACAGAAAACAAATATTAACTTATGATGGTAAGACCTATGAGAATGGATTGCCAGATATGAAGTGGAAAGATGGTAAGGTAGTAGAATAATGTGGTTAAATTTATTAGGTATGGGAGTTAAGACAGCTGCCAAACTCTATCAAGATAAACAAAAAACAAAAGAAGCTCTATCAGGAGCTAAACTACTTCACGCAGAGAAGATGAGACGGGGGGAGATAGAATTTTCAGGTAAAGTATTCGAGCATCAGAAGGGAGACTGGAAAGATGAGTTCGTTCTGATTGTATTATCAACTCCCATCTTCATGTTAGCTTACTCTGTATTTACAGATGATCCAGAGATTGAAAGAAAGATGGATCTATTCTTTGAGAAACTACAATCTATGCCTTGGTGGCTAGTTGGACTTTGGGTGTCCGTTGTTGCTGCGATCTATGGTATCAAAGCTAGTGAGATTAAAAACTTTAGTGGCAAATGACAATTAAAAATGCTTTCACACAACAGTACAGTAAAAAGGTAAGTTTATTATCTCAACAAACAGGCAAGTATGGCAAAAAGAAAATTAAATCTAGAAAAACAACCACACGAAAGAATAGCAAAAAGTACTAGCTTGGGTAGACGACCTAAAACGTCATCTATGAATAAACATAAAAGACGTAATTGGAAAAAATATAATGCTCAAGGTCGTTAGTTTATTAATCATCATATTGTTTACAGGATGTTCTAAAGATATTAATTTAGATCCTATACACACAGTAGGTAATAAAATAGTTAAAATCATATTTCAAAAAAACAAATAATCTATGAAACCCATAATGATAACCTTGATGTACTTAACTTTTGGTGGCGACATCAAGCTAGATACATTTGAGATATTTACAAGTTGTAGCTCTTGGTTTAATACTAACGTAGCAGTACATGAGAAGAAGAAGAAAACCCTTCTATCGAATCATTACTATTACAAATACCAAGATAAAAAAGTTATAGGTTATATTTGTGGAGGAGAAGAACCAAGATGAAAGTTAGCGAGAATACATCAGTAGCTATGCCAATTAAAAATATGATAGGTATTATTATCGCTGTAGCTATGGGTGTCTTTGCTTACACAGAAGTGACAGCTAGGCTCACGTCATTAGAGACTTCACGTGAATTATTTAACGCAGACTTATTAAAAAAATCAGAACAGAAACCTACAGACCAAGAACAATATATGTTATTGGAATCTGTGTTTAAAGATGTAGAGAAGTTAATTGAAAACCAAGAACAAAATATGACTAACAAAGTTAATATTGAGTTCTTAAAAGAACAAGTACAAAAACTACAAGTTGATGTTGAAAAATTAATTAGAAATGGAAACGGACACTAATGGTAGCAGAGATTGTAGCTTTACTTATGTTTATTGGTCCTGATATTAAGGAACACAGAATACAAGAGTCTATGTCTGTATGTTTAAAACATAAACGTGAAGCCACAAGACAAGTCAAAGATAATATAGATTACAAATGTATTAAATCTAAAGCAGAACTTGAAACAAATATTGATGGATCTAAATCTATCAAATCACTTATATTAGAATAATGGAAATCATTTGCTATATCTTTCTGATGCTATGGCTTATGGGAATATCTGAATAGTGTATTGTATCTTATGGATGCGTAATGATAAGTGGGAGTTGTTCACCAATGAGATATGGGACACAGAAAAAGAAGCCACACAATATGCTAACAGGGGGAACTTTAAAAAGAAAGATAAATGGAAAGTTGTCTTATATGATAAAAAATATTATAAACAATTATGGCTATAACATATAGAGGTGAAAAATTTGCAGGTTATAACAAACCTAAAAATGCTAGAACTAAAAGTAAAAAGTTTGCAGTTCTGGCTAAGTCAGGTAATCAAGTTAAGTTGATTAGATATGGCGATGCAAATATGACCATCAAAAAAGATCAACCCGCTAGACGTAAATCATTTAGAGCTAGACACAAATGCAATACAGCTACAAGTAAACTCACAGCTCGTTATTGGTCCTGCAAAAAATGGTAAGAAAAAAAACCTGGTCTCGTAGCAATCTAACTTTAGTATGTGGAAAATGTACGATGTGTGAAAGAGAACTCTTGAGTAATGATGGTGGGTGGATTATAAATGCAGAGAAGAAACATTTTTGTGAACACTATGGTGTAAACACAGAAAGTTGTTTCGATAAATACTTAAAACAAGGAGATAAAGATGTACGGCAAGAAATCAAAAGGTAAACTTACAGCTAAACAAAAGACTTTACCTAAAGGACTACAAAAAAAGATAATGAAATCTAAGGCTAAGAAGAAAAAGTAATGGCTAAACTTTGTGCAAAAGGTAAAGCTGCTGCCAAACGAAAGTTTAAAGTATACCCCTCTGCATACGCTAATATGTATGCGAGTGGTGTATGTTCAGGTAGAATAAAACCTAAAGCAAAACGAAAGAAAAAATAATGTCAAAAGGTTTACGATCATGGGTACAAGCTAATTGGGTAGACATTGCTAATCCAAAAAAAAGTGGTGGCTTTCCTAAGTGTGGTCGTAGTGGTGGTGAGACAAGAAAGAACTATCCTAAATGTGTACCTGCTGCAAAAGCTAGATCCATGTCAGCTAGTCAAAGACGTGCTGCAGTATCAAGAAAACAAAAAGCTGAAAGAAAAACAAGACAAGATAAGAAACCTAACTATGCTAGGACTTAGCTAATTCTTTTTTTACAATCTCGTAATCTTTCCAAATATATTCTAAAGGTTTCCATATCCCTGTTTGTCTTACCTTTGCTCTTCTATAATGAATGATGGTTGAGTGATCGTAATTAAAAAACATTCCTAACTTGGGTGTTGAGATTTGGAAGTGTTCTAAAATATAATTAATAATAACTGATCGTGGTTTAATCATGTAAGCCAATCTTCTTCTGCTCATGATTTCTTTGGTGCTAATATTATAATGTTTGCCGACAGTATATAATATCTTATTAAAAGTTTCATAACCTACAGGGTGCTTGTACTCGACTTGCTTTCTAATTCTATCTCGATCTTCTTTCATTTGTAGTTTGTCTGCAAGTGCCTGGCTTTTAAAAACTAAATGCGTTTCAGCTAAACGATAGCCATTCTTAAATCCTGTTCTATATATCTGTAGTTCTCTTGGTGATAGTTCTCTAAACATGATAGCTTTCATGCCAAGTTTAATTTGTTTTTTTTTCTTATTGATTATTTCTAAGTGCATAGTACCCTTTCAGTTGTTGCCAACTTTTGTTGTTGTTTTAACTTATCTAATTAATGACTATCTATTTGCCATTAATTGCTCTCTGCATTCAGTCACTTCCAAATGTAAGCTGTAACTTTCAGCTTTTAATTTGTTAGCTTTCTGTACTGTTTGAACATACTTCTCACTTTTCTTTCTTTGTTTGTCCATCAGTTTTTGCAGACGCTTTCTGATTTCCATCAGCATCCTCCTTCACTATTGTGTGATCCCATTTAATTTCTTGGACCACTACTTCTACTAACTCTCCCTCACTTGAGGGGTCGGCAGCTTTCTTAACGGAATCAAAACTTTCTACATATTTAAAGTTTGCATCTCCGTACTTTGTTCTTATAACCTTTTTGGTGGATTTGTCAATCATTGTAATCTCTTTCTAATATAAATTCTAGGTTTTGTATGGCTTTTAATATATCCTCTTTACCATTTTTAAACGAGTGTCTTGACACATACTTCACAACACATCCCTCAGCAAATTGCATACGATTAGCTTGGATATATTCGATAGGTTGGATTTTAAAATTATCTTTGTAGTGTGAGCCACCAATTTGTTTCTGTAATTTATTTTTATTCATATTGTTTGGAGTCTGTGGCGAAGGAAAACAACGTAAGAAAGTCAAGGGTAATGACTAAAACTCCGCCACAAACTTAGAGCCTAAGCTCTATCTTTTATAACTACCATAAGTTCCAGTTTTTGGGAAAGGTTTTTTATACCCACCCATTGCTGGTTGTCCACTTCCACCTGTTGATGATTTACTTGCATCGTTAGGTTTTAATGAAACATTTACACCACCTGTAGCTTGTCCATCATCTGTTGTAGCACCGAAAGCAGCTTGACTATACCAACCATTGGCTTCTTGAGGGATATTCACACCAATAGTCCAGTTCTTGTCAGGTCTTTCTTCATTCTTGGGAGCAACAAAAAGAGGAGTATTATCTCCTTGTTCTTTTTTCATTTGCATTATGTCAAGAATAGTTTGCTTTAAAACAGGGTGGTTCGCAATAAGTTTTATGTATATATTACTCATTATGTTCTCCTATTTAGTTCATCCCCTCTTGTCTCTAACAGATCACTTATCTCTGCGTACAATTTGGGACTTTTGTTTTTAAGTGCAGTTTCAATATAAGGATCAACTTCTTTCTTGACCCTTCTGTATTCATAAATGTTTTTACATCCTTGAATATCAGACATGATTTCTTGCACATCTTTTTTTACATGAGTAGTTTGACTACCATGTTTCGGACCACTACTCTGTGGAATTTTGTTAGTTGAAAAAGGTTTTGCATTATAACCATCTTCTAAATCTAAACCTGTTTTCAAATGTAATGCGTTTAAGTAAGCATACTTCTTAGCATAGCTCATACCATTACCTGTACCAAACTTATCCAGGTTTCCCATAGCACTACAACCAGATACTTCTACAAATTGTTTAGGATCTTCAACATCGTGTATCTTCATGTTGCAAGTCACCAATATAAAACTATCTGTCATTTGATTTTCGTATGTACAAACAGGATATAAGCCATTGTTCAACAAGGCTTCCATTGCCACCTTTTGTACTTCGTCATGTAGTAAAGGGTTGAAGTGCATACCTTGTACCTTCTTACCTTTGGCTACACCACCTGCTTCACAGGCAGCTTTGTGTAATTTTTGATATATGTTTATTTTCATGCGTCTATTCTCCATAGTTGTTTAATTGTTTTACGTTGTTTGTTTGTTAAGTATTTATAATGGTAGTAATGATTTAAGTCAGGTGGTTCTGAAATGTCAGCTAACTTTTGCAAATCCCCCTTACAATAAATAATCATTTGTTCCCAGTTATAAATTTTGTTTACCATTAGATTGTATTGGTATTCTAAATGGTCATCATACAATGCTGCGTGAGTATCATCGTATATTAAATATTCTTTATCATTAACTAAAACTAAAAAAGGTTTCTTGCCTGTACACTTCCAATAGAAAGCCACTTGTTTCCAATAGTCAGGGAACACAGCATCATCGTTAAGTGTTTGTGTTTTAAAATAATATTCATCTTTACCTTTTTTCTTTACAATACTAGGTGGTTTAGTTTTAAGTTCTATAAATACATTGTCAGTTTCATAATCAATACGACCTATGATGTCGTGTAATAATTTCTTAGGTTTGTTCATGACATATCGTTCAGAGATAATCTTATTTTTGCCACAAAGTTCCTTGACCACCTTTCTTGTTTGATCAATAGTTCTATGTGCATACTCAATCATGTGTTCTCTTGCGTAAGCATCTTTATGATCGACAGGATCATACTTATTAATATCATCTAACTCCTTGCCAAACACCTCGTCATAGTTCCTGTTAGTTAATGTTATGGTTTTGTCTTTATAAAATAAAGTTTCACATTCCATTCTTTGAGCTGTGTTATTAACTAGGTTTCCAAATCTAGGTTTGTATTGCATAGGAAACATACTTCTTTCCTCTCCATCGTGATGACCATAGTTAAGATTAAACTTAGCTAGTGGCATACTAGAGCTAGAAGGCGACCAATGATCTAAACCTTTACCATTATTTAATGTATCGAAATATTTTTTATTACTCATTGTTTTGTTTAGCTAATCTAATAACTTCTTTAGCTTCTTTTTGTGAAATATTATTTACAGCTCTTATGATCCATAGATCAGGGTACTTACCCATTTGAGTATAAAATAGTTTTGTTGGCTTAATTGCTTTTAAAATATTTTTATTGTTTGTCATTGTTTTCAATAGTCTTATGTCATATCTTTTCCACTATGGCAATAGCAAATAAACCTTGATTGTGCATAACTTTTTTGGTAATGATTGCACTTCAGAAAGGAAACAACATGAAACTAAAAGATTATCGTACAAAAAATAAATTAAGCTGTTCAGAGTTAGCAAGAAAAATAGGTGTTCATAATATAAATCCAGCGACAAATATTTGGAGGTGGGAGAATGGACAAAGAATACCTCGTAAAGAAGAGATGAAAAAGATTTACATAGGAACAGAGAAACAAGTACAACCCAATGACTTCTATGATCTCAAAATATAAGCACGTTAAAATAACTTGGTTTGATATTTGTGGATGCGATGAAGCATGGACACATGAAGATGAAATACTTAATCATGATGTCGCTGAATGTACAGACACAGGTTATATTTTTAAAAAAACTAAATCAAAACTATGGCTCTTTACTTCTTACTCAGAAGATGAAGATGGTTTATCTGTGGGTGGTTTAACTTGCTTCCCTATGGGGTGTGTTAAAAGCATTAAGGTATTAAAATGACAGACATTTATATGTTTGATGATAACGATCTACAAGATAAGGTTAAGGAGCTAAAGAAAGAACTTAAACAAATCAAAGACGATAAGTTTAGAGGCGAGTTGGATTTAGAGAAACAAATCGACACATTAAAAACACAACTTGATCTTAAAGATTTAGAAATAGAAATGATAAGGAAAAAATATGAAAACAAATAAGATGATAAGGGTATTGTTCTTGATAAAAGAATGTAGAGATAAAGGTAAGTATGATCTAGCTTTAAAGATCATAGATAAATATAACATTGATAAGGTTAAGTTAGAGGAAAGCTATTACGACTAATGGCTTACCAACCTCTACCTATTTTCTGCACGATTAAACCTAGTTTCATTCATGGTCTAGGTCTATTTGCAACAAGAGAGATTAAGAAAGACACCGAGCTAGGTATATCGCACATACAAGTTGATGATACACTATACAGATTACCACTTGGTGCATTTATTAATCACTCCGAAGATCCTAACTGTGTCAGAATTGAGGTTAATAACAAATGGTACTTGAAAACAACAAAAGATATTATGAAAGATGAAGAGCTAACACTTGCTTATAAACTTTATAATCCAAAGCATGAAAACAAATAAAAGAAATCTATTTGAAACAGTTATTGATGTAGGCAGCGGTTTAATATTATCTACATTTATTCAGCTGTATATCTTTCCTTTCTTTGATCTACATCCCACGATACTAGAGAGCTTTCATATTGCAGTTATCTTTACAGTTATATCTATGATGAGATCTTGGTTTTGGAGGACAGTATTTAGATGAAAGTATTAGTAGCTTGTGAATATTCTGGTACTGTAAGAGATGCCTTTGCTGCTCAAGGTCATGACGCATGGAGTTGTGATATACTGCCTACTGAAAGTCCTGGTAATCATTTTCAAGGAGACATATTAGAACATTTAAATAAAGGTTGGGATCTTATGATTGCTCATCCACCTTGCACTTATTTATCTAATGCTGGTGCTAGATTTTTATATCCAAAAGGTAAGTTAAATAAAGATAGATATAAGTTAGGATTAAAAGCTAAAGAATTTTTTATGGCTTTGTACAATGCACCAATAGATAAGATATGCGTAGAAAATCCTATATCAAGTAAGATATTTGAATTACCCAAACACACACAAACTATACAACCTTATGAGTATGGTCATCCTTTTAGTAAGAATACTAGATTGTGGTTAAAAAATTTACCTCAATTAAAACCTACAAATAATCTTAAAGAATATAAACCACTATTACCTAGCAATTCAGGTGGTAAAAAAAGAGGACAAAGTTATTCTTATTCAAGTATTACTTCTAAACAATCAAGTAAAACATTTAAAGGTGTAGCTGAAGCTATGGCAACTCAATGGACCATACAATCAACAAAGATACCTGGAAATTGGTTTAATAAAGGTGGTAAAGACAGGCAAAAAAATAGAGCTAAATTTTTTGATGGCTTTGCTAGTGCTATGGCAGATCAATGGGGTAGTGATGGCTAGATGGACTTACGCATTTTCTAATGGCAGCTACAACGATTGGCATAGGCAGTATGAGGGTATAGCTATGATAGATGTTGATAGTGTCGAGTGTTGTCCCCAATGTTATGAGCCTTTGGCTATGATTGAGACGTGCTATGATAAAGGACAGAAATACAAGTCTACTACCCTCTTAAAAACCCTTGCTAGTCGGCTTCAGATACCTAGTTTTTTAGTATTCTATAAGAAAGTGGGTCAGGGTAGCCTAGCCTTTAGGATTAAGCGTCTATGGGTCTCTAATTCAGAGTTTGAATTAATGAATGAGGATGAATGGGTAAGAGAATTATATCAGCTTCAACACGAACACAAACAACATTGTAAATATGAAAAAGTATCTACCCCATATTAGAATACCTTTTAAGTTATTCGATGATGAGAGGATAAAAAAAATCCCAGAAGAACACCGATCATCTTCCTTGCTAATCCTCATTGCGTTATTAAAGTTTGTTAATTCACAAAATGGTCAATGTTATCCTCGTCAATCTACTATATCTAGTATGGTATGCCTGTCTCGTAGTACTATATATAGATGTA
>WLWH01002355.1_pt1 | contig 10722 bp, 16 predicted proteins | sample 6712741 | NCBI WGS metagenome assembly WLWH01 (sample SAMN12718694, study PRJNA515312) | sponge metagenome | isolation source: marine sponge | host: Mycale hentscheli | place: New Zealand: South Island, Marlborough, Capsize Point | collected 2003-05-01 | reverse complement strand
CTGGCAGAGCATTCATCGCCCGTCTAGAGGCTTACAAAGACCTCTCAGACGCATTACAAGCTAATGATTACAAAGCTATCGATGATGCATTCTTTAAACGTAGAGAATATCGTCCCGATGGTATTGTAGATGGTAAATCATTACTTGAATTAGTTACTACACCATCACCACCATCTGATCATGACTATCCATTTCAAGGATTACAAGCAAAGCTTCACGGGATCCGGTACGGAGAACTTGTCACTATTACTTCAGGATCTGGACAAGGGAAGTCGTCCGTCTGTAGAGACTTGGCAGCTCACTTGTTATCGAAGGGAGAACGGGTCGGTTACTTGGCACTTGAAGAGTCAAACCGCCGTACTGCTTTAGGACTTATGTCTCCTATTGTTGGTAAAGCATTACACATGGGTGAACACGATCGTTCTACGTTGACTGAAGCCTATGAGAGAACGCTTGCCAATTGGGATCTATTTCTGTTTGATGGGTTTGGATCTTTTGATCCTGATATCATCTACAATCGTATTGAATACCTTGCTGCAGGTCTTGATACCAAGGTTATCTTTCTCGATCACCTATCAATCCTACTCAGTGGATTAGATGGAGACGAGCGACGTATGATAGATACCACTATGACCCGCCTACGTTCACTAGTTGAGCGCACTGGCATTGCTTTATTTCTTGTGTCGCATCTTAAGCGCACATCATCGGATCAAAATCATGAAGAAGGTGCACGTGTTACACTCGGACAACTTAGAGGAAGTGCGGCAATCGCTCAACTTAGCGATGCAGTTATTGGACTCGAAAGAGATCAGCAGAGTGGATCTAAACACTCTGATACAACTGTTAGAATTCTCAAAAACCGCTACTCTGGGGAAACAGGCGTTGCTTGTCGATTAAACTATGACTTATCTACCTGTAAATTCAATGAAACAACGGAAACAGCAGACTTCAACCCCTCAACAGACTTCTGAATTGAAACGTCCTAACCCACCAACAACTCAAGCAATTGCTAGAGCACAGTTTGTCGATAAGACATACAAATGGCACGGTAAGTAATGCTGATCTTTGATTTAGAAACTGACGGACTGCTGTGTGATGTTACCAAGATCCACTGTCTCTGTATTTATGATACAGAAACTGAGCAAACAATGGTTTACAATGATCAAGCGTTTAAACATGCAACAGATAAAGCAGCTGTTGAGCCAATTGTTAGAGGTCTTCAGTATCTGGAGGACGCTGAGTGTATTATTGGGCATAACATTATTGGGTACGATCTTGCTATCATTAATAAGTTATACCCCTGGTTTAGACGTATTGGTGATTGCCTGGATACTCTTCTGCTCAGTCGTTTGTATCACCCGAACCTCTTAGATATAGATAAGAAACGTGTCTGGAAAGACATGCCTCTTAAATTATATGGTCGCCATAGCCTTGAAGCCTACGGTTACCGCTTAGAAGAAAACAAAGGAACATTTGGAAAGGACACAGATTGGAAGGAGTGGTCACAAGAAATGCAAGATTACATGATACAAGACGTTGTTGTTACGAACAAACTTTGGAAACATTTTCAACCATACCTGAGTGGATTAAATTAGAGCATGAGTCCGCCGAAATCCTCACACAACAGGAACTACATGGATGGTACTTTGATGAACGCTCTGCATGGGAACTTGCATCTACTCTCAGACGAGAGCTTGAGCAAACTTATCAACTACTACGTGACAGGCACCCTTACGTTGCCGGATCAGTATTTACTCCTAAGAGAAATAATCGGACCCAAGGCTATGTCAAAGACGCTCCATTCACACGTTTAAAAGAACTCAATCCAACATCACGCGATCACATCTCATGGATATTGCAAACATTCTGTGGTTGGACTCCAATCCAGAAGACAACTACTGGGAAACCAGTTATCGACGAAGTTATTCTGACCGAGATTGGATCTCCGATTGCTATGCAGTTCGCGAGATGTTTGACGGTAACGAAAATGCTTGGGATGATCTCCGAAGGCGCGAACGCATGGCTGAAGCTATCTACGACTGCTAGTCGGATACATCACCATTGTTCAGTTGCTACTGCAACATTTAGACAGGCTCATCGTAACCCCAACTTGGCACAAGTTCCAAGTGATCCTAGATTTAGGCAGCTATTTACTGCTAGTCCTGGTTTAGTAATGGTCGGTGCTGATTTAGCAGGGATCGAATTAAGAATGCTTTCGCATTTCCTAGCCAAGTATGATGGCGGTCGTTATGCTGACATCCTACTTAACGGTGACATCCATCAAGTCAATGCTGACAAGATAGGTATCAGTCGCAAACAAGTAAAGACGGTAACCTATGCAATGCTCTATGGGGCAGGCAATGAAAAAATTGGACACAGCTATGACAAACTTCTTTCATCCGCGTCAGCGAAGAAAAAAGGACAAGAGATCAGAGAAGCATATGTTGATGCGATTGAAGGACTCGGTGATCTCCTGGATGCAATTAAGAAAGCTTCAGAACGTGGATACATCAAAGCTATCGATGACAGAAAAATTATCGTGGATAGCCCGCATAAAGCGTTAAACTATTGCTTGCAAGGTAACTCTGCAATCCTGGCAAAGCGTTGGATGCTTATCAATCAACACAACATCAAACAACTAAAACTATGCTGTTCACAACTAGCATTTGTTCATGACGAATTACAATTCGAGTGTTCTCCCGAGCACGCCACAGACTTATGTTCATCCTTGGTACTTAGCAGTACAGAAGCTGGTGAATACTACAACATCAGGTGTCGTATCGACGCCGAAGCAACCACCGGAACCAACTGGAGCGAAACCCACTAATGCTTTACTCGAAGAAAAACGGACAGGAGATTAAATCTACTAAGAAGAAAACAACCCAAGGTCAAGGTAAACTATCTAAACCAAAGGGTGATCGCAAGATGAGTAGGGGTCAAGGTAAATGACTACTCTACTGATCGATGCTGATTACATTGTCTACAAAGCATGTGCATCAGCTGAGTATGACATTGATTGGGGTGATGATGTAATCATGGTCGGCAGTAGATTTAGTGAAGCATATGCTAATGTTACTAGAGAACTCAATAAAATTAAATCAGCTTTCTTCGATACAGATGTTATTCTGTTCTTCAGTGATGCTGTTAATTTTCGCAAGTCAGTTGAAAAATCTTACAAAGGGCACCGCAATCGAAAGAAACCTTGTGGATACAGACGAGTAATACACAAGTTACATGATGAGTATCGTGTTATTAGGATGCCACAACTAGAGGCAGATGATGCCATGGGTATTCATGCCACATCAAATGATGAATGTGTAATTGTGTCCCCTGACAAGGACATGAAACAAATACCTGGTACTCTGTACAATCTAGATGAAACCTTTACAATAGACAAACAATCTGGTTGGGAATGGTTTCTTATACAGACATTGGCAGGAGACAGCACAGATGGTTACTCTGGCGCTCCCGGATTCGGCGTAAAAACTAGCGTAAAATTTTTTTCTGAACATGGCTACACTTGGGATAGCGTTGTTAAAGCTTTTGAGTCTAAAGGTCTTACAAGTGACGAAGCACTACTCAATGCACGCTTAGCTAAGATACTAACTGCTGACGATTATGACTTCAAAGAGAACAGACCCATCTTATGGACTCCCACCAATGCCAGTGACTGAAATAACTCTAGAACAAGAGTTTAAACTAAAAAGAATGGAGGAGCTGTTGAAACGGTGTCCTCCTGATCAAATGATCGAGTTGTTTCTGCAACTACAAAAAACTAACTTTATTCTTACTAACAACGTAGGACAACTACTCGCCCAATGGAATCTCCCGCACACTACACTAGAGGATCAATAGAAGTCTGGGATTTTATCCGAGATCAAAACCTCAGTTACCACCTTGGTAATGTTATTAAATATACTTGCAGAGCCGGTTACAAGGCTTCTAACACGAAAGCGTCTGACCTTAAAAAGGCTATCCACTATCTTGAGAATGAACTTGACAACACAACATCTACAAAAACAATCACTTTCGGATCAAGCAATCCAGTTTCGGACAGCGTATGGGATCCAGAACTCTACGGGGAGCCGGACTATGCAACGGGATTTGATCGTTGAAGAGTTCAAAGAATTTATGTATGCAGCAACCGAAGAAGGTTATGCAGCAGAACTAAAAGAACTAGCTGATCTTGTTTATGTCTGCTTTCAATATGCAGAGAACATGGAATGGGATCTAGAGGAAGCATTAGATCGTGTTCATAAATCAAACCTATCCAAACTTGGACTAGATAATAAACCAATCCGACGGTCCGACGGTAAGGTAATGAAAGGACCTAATTATAAACCACCTACTCTTGATGATCTTGTAAAATGAGCGAATTAATTTCTAGAACTGGTCGTGTTCAGTCGTGGATTGATGATCCCGATGGCCGATTACCCGTGTCGTGCACGGTTATGAACGTATCAAATCAAATGGAGGGTCCCAATGGCATCGAAGCATCCTGGAAGTTCGCTAGTCACGCTTTACGCAATGGCGCAGGCGTTGCAATCCACCTATCAGAACTTGACCCACGAGGCTTCGAGAGAGACTCTGGCGTCGTTGCGAGTGGTCCTGTATCATTTGGACGAATCTATTCGGCTCTTAACGAAACTCTCAGACGGGGTGGAAAATATAAAAACGGAGCAATAGTTCTGCATATTGACGCGCGGCACAATGATCTAAAAGAGTTCATCACAACACCACGTGATGTACTACCTTGGGTCAAACGTTGCGTTAACATCACACAAGAATGGTGGGATGATATGTCACAAGAGCTACGAGACTTGTTAATCCAAGGTATCAAGGCTGGTGACATCTGGCTAAACAAAGTTAAGTACCAAGGAACACAACGTATCCGAGGTAATGTGTGCTTAGAGGTATATTTACCTAGTCGTGGTACTTGTCTTTTACAACATGTGAACCTGGGGGCATGTAGTTTTGATCAGATTCCTACTGCATTTGCAGAAGGTATGAAAGAACTATGTGAACTACATGGTAAAACTGGTGTAGGAGATACTGGTGAGTACCTACCATCAGAGACAGATCGTCAGGTTGGTCTTGGTGTACTTGGTCTTGCCAATCTGCTGCGACGATATGGCGTAAGCTATGAGCAGTTTGGTCGTGCATTAGAGCAATACAACAGTAACAAAGTCGAAGCAACTGCTGCATTCTCTCTTGTACAACAACTAGCAAATGGCATCCGTGACGCCTCTCTTATTGCACATGAGTACAATATGGTCAGAGCGTTTGCTATCGCTCCTACAGCGTCTTGTAGCTATCGCTCACAGGATGCTGATGGCTTTACTTGTACACCAGAAATCGCACCACCTATTGGTCGCACTGTAGACCGTGATTCTGGTACCTTTGGTGTACAAACATATGACTATGGCGAAGTCGAAATCGCCAGTGAAGTAGGATGGGAGAATTATAAGCGTGTTGCAGATGGCATCATGACTCTCTACCAAACCAGTGGACTTCTCCATGGATACTCATACAATTGGTGGTCAGATTTGGCTATCATGGATGAGGCATTCATTGAAGAGTGGCTAAGGTCTCCACAAACCTCGCTTTATTATTCATTGCAAGTAATGGGCGATGTTCAGGATAAGACCGATGCGTATGCTGCTCTAGCTGATGTTGATGTTGATGATTACCTGAACGATTTACTAAATGAACCTCAATGTGATTGTCAAGAATGAACCCTTACGAAAAACTAATGGCGCGGAAGCGCAAATGGACACCAGTACAGACAACTGCTGGTACATGCAAGGAAGGTGCGGAGGGAACAATCCACCGTGCACTTGCCTTGCGACACATGGAACTACCTGTGGGAGATTTTATCACTGATGCTCTTGCCAATGAAGTTCCAGAAATGGCACGGGAGTTACTCCTATCAAATGTCAAAGACGAGGAAAACCACGACGTGGCTCTTGGTTACATCGCCAATGCTTACGGTGTGGATGAAAAGGCTGAAGCCGAAGCGTTACGGCTACGCGATGCATGGATCTCGCATCCTGATCACACGATTACGAAAGCAATGGTTGCCGAGCGTGCAATTTTCTTCGTTCTTCTACCATTCTTCCGCGCTAATGGTGACGCTGGAATGCGAACAGTAAGCGCAGATATTAGTCGTGATGAACAAATTCATGTAGCAACTAATAGTATTGTATGTAAAGAACTTGGTCTAGATGTTTCACCAAGTCTTGATAAGCTGCGTAAAGCAACTATCAATTGGGTAATGCAACCACTAGGTATTAATACTACCTATAAGAATTTGGATAAAAAATTTTGGCTGCAATCTAGCGATAACTTAATGTATCAGGGCAAAGCTCCTGAACTTTCCTTCACCAAGGCTGCCAGAATGCCGTCTTTCTTTGAGCATAGTAATGTCAATCTCCCCCAGTATGCTTGAGACCGTGGGTATGCAAGCCCGTGGTTTAACAAATCAATTAGAAGAAATCTTTCCACCCATTAATCCAACACCTGAAGATACAATGGAAAAGATTATGTACCAAGCCGGTCAACGCAGTGTTGTTGAATGGGTTATCCGCTACATGGAGGAAAACTAATGGCTAGAAAAAAAGGAAAATCTAGAAAGTCAAAAGCTAAAAGGCGTAAGTTTATATCTAAGATTAGTAGAGATCGTAAAATCTCTAAGAAAGAAGGTAAGAAAGCTGCGAAGAAAGGTATTAGTCTTCGCAAGATTAGGAACCGCAACATCAGTGATTACCGTGCATCGGTTAGAAAATTTGATAACAGATCTAGTCGAAGGAAAGCAAGGAATCCAGCAGATCGTCGCCCTACATATGAACCGTTGAAGATTAAACGCGGTGCTGAACAGTCTGACCGTAGGCGATCAGCTCCTAGATCTTCATCTAGACCTTCATCTAGACCTTCATCAAGCCCCGCTCCACAAGCAGCTGCAGCACCTGGACCTGCACCACAGATGGCTCCACAGATGCCGTCACCATCTAGTTATGAAGCACCAAGTTTTGAAATGCCTGATTTCCAGGGTATGATGGATCAGCAAGCCGCTCAATATCAATCTCAACTGGATGCAATGCGTGCTGAACAAGTTGCAGCAGCAGAAGAGTATCGTCGTCAAGCTGAAGAACAACGTAGACAGTTTGAACTGGCTCAACGTACTACGCTTGGTAACGAAGCCCGTGCTGGTCAACAAGCTAGCTTCCAATTAGGTTCTGATCCAGGTATGAAACGAGGTGGTACATACGGATTCAGGCGTCGTCGTCCTGCATTGATGGCTGGTATTAATTCTGCTGGAATGTTAAACGTTTAAACATGGAGGCAAATTAAATGAACGTTACAGCAGAACAAAGACGTGTTGCTAGGTTACTTGGCATCCAAAATATCGATAGTCAGAATGATCTTAATCAAATTAACCGTGCAGTAGAAGGAGCCAGATCTGCTGGTATTCAATCTCTTGATAGTCAAAATGATCTTAGACAGATTGAAAGTTATTATTCTCAAGGTCCTAGCTATGAATCAGAAAGGTCTGACTTTGAATCTAAATTAGGACAACAAGAAAGCTATTACCAGGGTATGCTGGAGAAGTTGAAAATACAATCTGCACAGCAAGAGTCTGCTTTTAAAGATAAATTAAAAATAATGCAGGAAGGATTTGATACAGCACAACGTACTACATTGGGCAACCAAGCACGTGGTACTCAGCAAGCTGATTATCAACTTACTTCTGTAGCTCCATCAAGACTACCTGGTGCGGGTGGTTTCCGTCGTAGAGGCGGAGGGGCTTCTACACCATTCAGTGCAATAGGATTTACAGCACCTAATACTGTTCAAAATAAAGGTCGAACGCTAAACGTTTAAAATCTAATGACAGCTAAAACACGTTATGACAGATTGTCTTCAGACCGTTCACAGTTTCTAAACACTGCTAGACAAGCAGCAGATCTAACTCTTCCTTATCTCATCCGTGATGATGAGGTTTATACTAAAGGTTCAGTTAAACTTACAACCCCGTGGCAATCACAGGGAGCTAAAGGTGTGGTAACTCTTGCAAGTAAACTAATGCTTGCATTGTTACCTCCACAAACTAGCTTCTTTAAGCTACAGGTTAATGATGTTAACTTACCTGAAGAACTAGGACCAGAGATTAGATCTGAACTAGACTTGTCGTTTGCTAAGATCGAACGCACTATCATGGAATCCATTGCGGCTTCCAGTGATCGTGTTGTCGTTCACCAAGCACTAAAGCATCTTGTAGTAGCTGGTAATGCTCTTGTCTTTATGGGTAAGGATGGACTCAAGCTCTATCCATTAAACCGATATGTAGTAGACAGAGATGGTAACGGTAATGTTATTGAAATTGTAACAAAGGAAACAATCTCGAAAAAATTACTCAAAAAATTTAATCCAGATTACAAAGAACCACAACCCAATGATTCATCTGACAATACAACACGTCACGATGATGAATGTGATATCTATACACACGTTGTTTTAGATAACAATCGTTGGATGTGGCATCAGGAAGTAGACGATCAGATCCTTCCTAAGTCAATGAGTAAATCTCCTCTTGACTCTAACCCCTGGCTTGTGCTACGCTTCAACCACGTAGACGGCGAAGTCTACGGACGTGGTAGGGTAGAAGAGTTCCTTGGTGACCTAAAGTCACTTGAAGCTCTGTCACAAGCACTGGTTGAAGGCAGCGCAGCAGCTGCTAAGATTGTATTCACTGTCAGTCCAAGCTCCTCCACCAAACCATCGACGCTTGCTAAGGCAGGCAACGGTGCTATCATCCAGGGACGACCTGATGACATTGGTGTGGTACAGGTTGGAAAGACAGCTGACTTCCAGACTGCCTATCAAATGGTAGGTACATTATCACAACGTCTTAGTGAAGCATTCCTTATTCTTAATGTTCGTCAGTCTGAAAGGACTACAGCAGAAGAAGTAAGGATGACACAGATGGAACTAGAGCAACAACTTGGTGGACTATTTAGTTTACTTACTGTTGAGTTCTTAGTACCATATCTAAATCGTAAACTAAACGTTGCACAGAAAACTGGAGAGATCCCACGCTTACCTAAAGGTGGTATTGTTAAACCAACTATTGTTGCTGGTATCAATGCACTTGGTCGTGGTCAGGATCGTGAAAGTCTTGGTCAATTCCTACAAGTTATTGCTCAGACAATGGGTCCAGAAGCTATTCAACAGTTTATTAATCCAGAAGAAGTTGTCAAACGTTTGGCTGCTGCATCTGGTATTGACGTACTCAACCTTGTGAAGAGTATGGATGAAATGCAAGCTGAAGAACAGCAAGCAATGCAACAGCAACAAGCTATGGCTGCTCAACAACAAGCACCACAGATGGCAGCTGTTGAACAAAAGCGTGAGCAAGCTGAGATGCAAGCCATGCAACAACAAGCACAACAACCACCACAAGTTTAATGAGTGAAACACTAACTTCAACTGATGCACCAGCTGATCAGCCAGAACTAAATGCTGATGAGCAAGAGTCTCTAGCTATTGCTGAGGCTAATGAAGGGGAACAACAGCAGTTGCTAGCAGGTAAGTTTGATAGTCCACAGTCTCTTGAACAAGCTTACCTAGAACTACAAAAGAAACTTGGCGAGTCACGTGAAGAAGAACCTGCAGCTGATGAGCCAGAAGAACAAGAATCAGAAGAAGAAGAAGATTCCGACGATGATGAATCTGCTGGTGGACAACTAACTGAAGCACAGGCAGAACAACTATATAAAATGGTTGGTGGTGAGAAAGCCTACGACTCTATGATGGAATGGGCAGGTCAAAATCTTTCAAAGGAAGAGATTGAAATGTATGATTCTGTGATGGGAGATGGTAGTGCTAACTCTATCTACTTTGCTGTTCAGGCATTGTCTAATAAGTATTCAGATGCTGTCGGTTCTGAAGGTCAACTTCTTACAGGACGTGGATCAGCAGAATCTAATGCTGTCTTCCGTAGTCAATCAGAACTTGTACAAGCTATGAATGATCCACGTTATGATAATGATCCAGCATATCGCTCGGACGTTATGACTAAACTTGAAAACTCTGACCTTGGTTTCTAATGATTGACTGCCCACAATGTACTGTACAAGAGCAGTACGTTCTAGAACAACTACAGACTTCTGCGGGTGTAACAGATCGAACTGCACTTGCTGTTATTATGGGTAACATCTATCAGGAGTCAACCTTTAAACCTAACGTCTGTGAAGGCGGTACCATCATCCCTTATGATAGGTGTCTTAATGGTGGTTATGGTTTAATTCAATGGACATCTAAGCATCGTTATGATGGACTAGGTACTTTCTGTGCTAAACGGAAAGCTGATCCTAGTTCTTTAAAATGTCAAACAGCTTACATGATACATGAGCTAAGATTTAGGGATGACCTTAGCTCATTTCTGACTAACCATCAGACAGTCCCTTACTATATGAATGCTGCTTATCACTGGTTAGGGTGGGGCATTCATGGTAATCGCACAAAACACACTTATTCTTTTTTAAATAAACTAAAATGAAAATTCTTGCTATCCTCCCTGCAGCCCTCTTCGCTGCTGCTCCAGCCATTGCTGGACCTTATGTCAATGTTGAAGCAAACTCTGGTTATACTGGTAATGATTATACCGGTAGTGTTATTGATAACCATGTTGGTTACGAAGGTAACAACTGGTATATCCAAGCT
>WLWH01002352.1_pt1 | contig 10723 bp, 14 predicted proteins | sample 6712741 | NCBI WGS metagenome assembly WLWH01 (sample SAMN12718694, study PRJNA515312) | sponge metagenome | isolation source: marine sponge | host: Mycale hentscheli | place: New Zealand: South Island, Marlborough, Capsize Point | collected 2003-05-01 | reverse complement strand
ATTATAGAGGGTCCAGAGAGAACCGCCTTTGAATTCCTCATGGCGAGGGTTGCGGAACTCCTCGACGGCCTTGTAGATGTCGCGAGCAGGGAAAGCCTTGGCATCTACCAAGTCAACAATCATAGAGGCGGCATCACGAACCTCCGACTGCTGGTAAGCGTTAATGCGCTTGCCCATATCCTGCCAGTGAGAAGTGACACGGGCAACGGCTGAAGCCAGAACACGGGGAAGGTCACCCAAAATGTGGGTGGTGTGACGGCGAGCAAGCTTGACATCCGAAGAGAAGCAAAGGTTTTCGCAAACCATCATCTGATTACCCGCAGCAATAGAAGCGGCGAAAGACTTGTCATGAGCATTCCGAAGGCCCAAGACAATGCGGCGATCATCGCCAGTGACATCCTGACCCTTAAGGGCGAACCCTCCGAAGTAACGCTGGCCACCACGGGCAAGAGCGTGTTCCTCTTCGGTTACCTCAAGACCTGCGCGGCCAAGAGTTTCGCGAGTCATCTTCACCAATTGGTGATGCGGGATTGGAGTATGGGAAGCTGTACCCTCTGGGGTTTGAACTCCAGCAAGTTGTTCCGAATCGACTTTGTTTTTTGCGTAGATAAGCATAATAGTAGTTAGGTTAAAAACGAGAGACTATCTCTCGACAGGGGAATTATGACAGAAAACAGTTTGTGTGCAATACCTTTTTAAAGTTTTTTTGTCTTTTTTTTTGCAGGTCAGTATATTTTAGCCCAAATAGCGCAGGTCAGGACATTTTGCGACAAATAGGAATAAAAAGCTTGACTTGCCCCAATCCACCGAGTAAGGAAAAACCTCTGTAAGTCACTGATACTCAAGGAGTTACAGGGCGGGGGCGGCGCGTGGCCCGTAACTCGCTGATACACAACGAGTTACGAGAGTTTTGGTCTTGCCAAAAAGTAATACCCAGCATCCCCGTCGGCTGCGGCTTCCCAGTTGGAATGCTCAACTTCGGCCACCCACTCTTGAGCGCTGGCATAGGCTGTTCGCCAAACCCCCATAGCCAACTCTCCGTCTTCGAACATTTCTGGGATCACCCACCCCCGATAAGACCTTGGGCAAGTCATGCTCTCCTGCCCTTTGAGTCCTGCCTGATAAGCGAAGTCATATAACTGATGTACATTTAGTAGTGTAGCCATGAGGGAATAGTAGTCGCAGAATTTGTTTTTGGCAATACTTTTTTTGTTTTATTTTTTCCCCTGTAAGTCACTACTAATCAGTTAGTTACAGAGCGGGGGCGGGGCGCGGCCCGTAACTCGTTGATACTCAGTGACTTAGAGCGTTTTTTGAAGTCTTCTGGCAATGGGTCGCGAGTGCTGGCCTCTGCGAGTATCGCCAAGCGCTGCATGGCGCGGTCATACTCTTCACGCTCTGCGGCTGTCAAGTTTATTATTTGATTTGGCATCTTTTTTTACATAGGAGAACCCGCCCCCCACCACAGGGGACGGGCTATACACACAACACACACTTACAAAAAGAATCTGAACATGGCTACCCAACGGCTTCTGACATTTGAGATCCCAGCGACTTGGAGGGTGCGGAACTTGCGCTCCCCTCCGTCATCTAGGTCACGGGTAGCAGCGACAAGGTAACGCTTATTCATAGCGGAGAACGCATCTGTCTCTATGCTTTCCACTAGGAAGTTTCTGATGCCACTCACCTTGACCGTGGAGACTCCAGAGTTTACATAAGTCACAATGCTATTCGTAAGAAGCTCCTCCAACTCAGAAGGGGGCATCTTGTAGAAGTTGCGGAGCTTCTGCTTGTCAGACAGGTTATCCCAGAGGATAACGAAAGCGGAGATCAGAGCAATGATGCCGATGATGGCGAAAGCTACTGGTGTAAGGTTTGAGGAGAGGGCTTGTTGGATGGTGTCTAGTATTGTTTGCATAACGGGATTTTAGTTGAATAGGTGGTTGAGGTCAATGCTATTTTTGATTTCTTTTTCGAGATCTTGGGAGTGGTCGATCATCTCCAAGTTGCCAGCTATGACAAGCGTGAAGATGACCCCTGCGATGGTGAGGATGGTGTTCATGTTACTTAGCTAATTTGATGATTTCCTTGGCGATTTTGTTGCTGTTAACAAACATAGAGCGAGTTTCTTTCATTGGTATGAACTGCATATCCACATGGAAGCGGTAAGAGAGAAGCTTGCGAGCTTGCTTCTTGAGATCTGTCTGGTAGTCCTTTTGGAGCTGTTGTTGCTTTGTCATGTGAGAAGTATAGTTGAATTGTGGGTTGGGTGCAAGCACTAATCGAATCTTTTTTAATTTATTTTTCGACGACTGGGGTGGGCTGGAAACGACGCATACCGACGCGATCAATGCGCCCAAAGCGGAGAGTCTTGAAAACTTGCTTGTTACCAGTCTTGCTATCGTGACTCTTGTCAACGACCTTGCACACTGCGAACCCGTCACCAATGCGGTCAATGCTTTTGAGGATGTACATGCGAGCATTTCCATTATTGGAAGTGTAGTAAACAAACTGTTTCCCTGTCAGGCTAGTGATGTTGTCTTGGTTGGTCATGGGGATATTTTACTCTAATCGGCAGAGAATAAAAAGCTTTTTCTGCATATATTTAATCTTTTTTTTTATTTAAAAAGGCTTGACATAGGCGAGCTATAGAGTAGGGAGAAAAGCCTCGTAAGTCGTTGATACTCAATGAGTTACGGGTCGGGGCGGGGGCGTGGCCCGTAACTCTCTATCGCTCAGTGAGTTAGAGCGTTTTATTCGTGTCAAGTAAAAAGTGGCATATTTCTGCGAGGGCTATGCCAGACCCACGATCACTTCTTATTTAACGTCTTACGGATCGCTTAACCGTGTTTATACTCACTTGACGAAAGCTTATTACCCTTGGTTAATTTCAATGATTTGCCTAAGTACCTTTACAGTCTGCTCTTGATTAATGGCGGTGAACTTCCACTGATCCCAATCCTTGTTGTTTACTCTAGTGTGCAAGTAGTTTGTACCTGATGGGTAAACAGTAAGGATCATATTGTCAGTGCGGTACTCTTGGCTTCGTGGTGTTGTTGTCTCAGTCATGGTAGTATTCTAGTATAGAGTTGGGGTTAGTGTAAAGATTTATTTTTTGTAGTAATCTGGGACTACCTCATTCCAGTTGATGGGATTAGCCTTGCGCTCTGCTTCGCGCTCCTGATTCCACTTGGCAAGTGATGCGCGAGCATCTTGGACTTTCTCTTCGTAGCTGCGACCTGTGTTGTTTGCTTCCATGTGAGTAGTATACATTAAAAAGTGATTTTAAAAAAGCTTTTTCTGCTATTATTTTGAATTAATTTCAGGGTATTCTATAACCTCGTCATCATAGATTGTACCGTTCAGGTCTGGGTCTGACTGTATAGCGCCAGTGTATTCCTTGCCCTCATAGGTGAAAGCTACCAAGTGAGTAGCCCAGCAACCGTCTTGCTCGACTACTTCCCCAAACTCTATTGAGTCCTTAACATCGCCATAGGTGATTTTTGTCATGTGCATAGTATACTAAAAAAAAAGAATTAAGCGCAAGCGATTTCTTCGACGTTATTAATGGTATCGCCTTCCCATTCTACGAAAGCGCATTCAGAACCTTCGTCCCAAACCCTAACTGCTTCAATGACTCCCTCGTAAGACTTTCCTTCGTAAGAGAATTCGCAGTAGTAGAAACACTTATCCGCTTCCATATATCCCATTTCAACCGTGTCATGCATATCATCACTGATTTCTAGATTTTGGACTGACTTAGTGGGGATTGAGGTAATTTCTTTCATGGGTAGATTTTACCATAGTATCGACTAAACTAAAAGCTTTTTTTACTATTATTTTTTAAATATATTTTAATTTAATACTTGACAAGCCACCCCCAGAGACCCCACCCCATTTCTGAAAAATTTAGTTAGCGTTTGCGTAGCAAAATCGCGGGGGGAGTCCGACTTCAATTTCTCAATGGCCAAACCCCCACCCATTATTGGACCAGTCGCTGACGTTTTTATTATTGATAATAGCTGTTTAAAAAAAAATACACCCCCCTATAATTATAACGGGATGCAAAATTAGTGTAATAACAACAAATGAGTCTACCATACAGTGAATTTCCAGTTTACATAGGTCAAGTTGGTGTTGGATCGAGTGCGCCGAATGAAGTCAACGACTATGTTCCAGCTACGCAATTGAACGTGAGCTATAGCACTTCTGCTAGCGCTAGGCGTAAATTGGGTAAGAGTGTTGATTCTTCTGATCAGTTTACATTTGATCAGGCATTATCTGCAGATATATCGATTAGTTGTTTATTGCAATCGGGAATGGTTTCGGGGTTGGATTTTTTATTGGATGCTAATCAAGATGATTTTGTTAATATTAAGTTGGGTAGTGGCATATACAACCAGTGTTATGTTAAAGATGTGTCGTTGAGCATAAGTCCATTTGAGCCAGTGGTTTTGAGTGCTAATTTTGTTTCATTAGATCCTGCTGTGGGAGGGGGTATAACTGGTGACGGTAATGCGTATGGAGGTCAGGAGCCGCCATTAGATAGTGATATTATTGTTTATGGTCATACGTGTTCTGTTAATGATAGCGCTGGAGTGTTGGGGCAAGTTCAATCTCAAATAAATTTCAATAGAACATACTCCCGCACCCCAATTTACGGTTTGGGTTCAGTGAATGCGTCTTCTATGTTGTTGGATGGAGTGGAAGAGGAGATATCTGTATCATCTACAGGTTTAAACACTCTAATAGGATTTAGTGGAGAAAAGTTAACTAGTAATTTACAAGTAGCCTTAAATTTTAAGGATGGTGCTAGTAGTGTTGGTCTGGGGACTCAAGTAGACGATTTGATTAAGTTTCCCGCTGGCGCGAGAGTTTTGACCGAATCGTATTCTGCCCAAGGAGGAGCGGCGATTCAAACAACTGCTACAATTAAACAGATAAAACTGTAAATTCAGTGTAATGTATATTACATATGGGAGTTAAGAAACTGTCTAATATTCAGTTGGAACCTCACAACTTTTTTTCAATAAAGTTTAAAGAGAGGAAATTTAAATTTACCGCGAATCAACGAAAATTTCTAGATATACTACTAGATCCAGAGGTAAAAATAATGTTTGTAGCTGGACCAGCTGGTTCAAGTAAGACTTATATGTCTTTATATGGTTGTCTTAGATTAATGTCTGAAGATAGCGATAAGGATCTATTATACATTAGAAGTATTGTAGAAAGTGCTGATAAAGGTCTAGGTAGCCTCCCTGGAGATATGTCTGAGAAATTCAACCCTTTTACGTTGCCTCTCTATGATAAACTAGAAGAAATCATACATGAAGGCGACACAGCCTTCTTGAAACAGAAGGAGCGTGTGAATGCTATACCTATAAACTTTTTAAGGGGAGCCAACTGGGAAAACAAGCTAATTGTGGCTGATGAAGCACAAAACTTCACATTTAAAGAGTTGACCACTTTGATTACTCGTATTGGTGAAAATACTAAGTTAATTATCTGCGGGGACTTTATGCAAAGTGATATTGATGGTAAGACAGGCTTTAAAAACATGGTTGATATATTTTCAGACGAAGATTCTAAAGCTAATGGTATTGATACTTTTCAATTTACTAATAAAGACATTGTAAGAAGTAAAATTTTAAAATTCATCATTTCTAAGCTAGAAAATTGGAAGAAAGTGTAATAATAATATATAAACAGGAAAATGCGTCAACGCGAAAGCGGCGAACAGCTTATAAACAAAAGGATGCATCAAAACTTGTTTTTTTTGAAAATTAATTCATAAACAGTAAAATATATAGTATGGCTCACATATTTTGTCAAAGTTGCGGAACTAAAATTTCTTACGCTAACGCAAAGCCCAACTTCTGTACGAAGTGCGGCCAGCCTCTGAATTCTAAAGCTTCTACTGTTTCAACGAATACTTCTGTTACAGAGACAATGAAATCTTCAGTTATCTCGTCTGACGAGACAGATGCTGAATTTGTCCCTGAGATTACCGATTTTCAAGTAGATTTTGAAGTCTCTAATATTTCTAGTAGAACACTAGGGTCATTAATGGGTGAGTCAACTCCTAACACAACGAGTAGGAGGCGCGAACCTAAATCTGTTAATGACTTTATTGATGAAAAGAAAAAAGGGAAGTAATTATACATATGAAGACTTCTCCGAAGTAATCGATTTAGCGATAAAGAAACAGCAGTATAAGTGGAGACTTAATGCTGTTAGATGGTTTGACTTTGAAGATGTAGAACAAATCATAAAAGTTCACATCGCTAAGAAGTGGGACATGTGGGATCAAGAGCGGCCTCTTGAACCTTGGATAGGCAGGATTATATCTAACCAAATAAGAAACCTAGTGAGAAATCACTACGGCAATTATGTTAATCCTTGTCCCAAGCAGGATGAGCCAGATCATGACTCATCGACTTGCCCAATCTGTCAAAAGTGGGAAAAATCTAAAAAAGCAGGATTAGAATTAAAAATCCCGCTTTCTACTGAAGATTTCATAAAAGAAGTATCAAATAAAGAATATTTAGACTTCGACTTCTCGTCATCACTTGAAAAGCTTAATTTCGAGATGCAATCCCGTCTAAAACATAATCATTACATAGCTTATAGAATGTTATACTTTGAGAGTAGTAGCGAAGAGGATGTAGCTAAATTTATGGGATATAAGATCTCCCCGCAAAAAAGAAAGCTTGGTTATAGGCAAGTGAAGAATCTTAAGAAGAAATTCCTACAAGTAGCTATAGAGATACTAAAGGAACAAGATATTATAGGTGATGGAGCTGAATAAAGATCAAAAAGAGTTTTTAAGAGTTAATTCTCAAGATATGCCAGATCTTATTGATTTGACAAAGAAATGCTTTGGCGATGAGTCTTTAGACGGAAGATCTAAAGAGGGTCGCGCTGTTCGTAAGTTCCTAGTGGAGAACTCTATAAAATTCAAAACAACAAGCAGAATACCTGCTGAAGTTATAAATTTAACAAAAGAGCAAGGAGAATTCATTCTGCAGCAAGCGGAAGAGGGATTATCTTCATTGGAGATAGCTAAGATAGTTTTCCCGTCTAGAAATGTAAAACCTCTAAGTTCTGAACAACGTGTAGTCTTAGAGAAAATTAGAGAGGTAAACCCAGATATTTTACCATCTCAAGATTCGGGAGCGTTAAATTCTTACATTTCTCCAAAATCTCCATCACGAATCATAAAAAAAATAAATGATGCTACAGGACTAGCATTAAACGAGCAAAAACTCAATAGGCAAAAGCAAATTTGTATAGAGAAGCTTAAAGTAAACCTTTCTAACTCTAGATTTTTAAAGATTATTAATAATTTTTTAAACGAAGAAGATAGAGTTTTGTTTGAACATGAATTTGTTAGATTGACATGGGATAAACCAGATCTAACAGCTGATGAATTGAATCTTTATCTAAACGTCTGCAAAGAAGTTATAAACTTAGAAGTAATAAGCGCTCACCTAAATAAATTGAACAGCATGTTCGATGACGCTGATGAGCAGCAGGAAATGTCTATCCGCTTAGCGGAGATTATAAAAACTAAGAGTAGTGAGTATCATCAGTGCGAAACCCGCATTGAGAACCTCACAAAGAAGCTTCAGGGTGACAGGGGAGAGCGGATGAAGAAAATGCAGAAGGAGAACGCATCTTTTCTATCTATCGTCCAATTATTCCAAGAACAGGAAGAAAGAGAAACGATGATACGAATAGCTGAGATGCAAAAAGAATCAATCAAAGAAGAAGCTGAAAGGCTAGAGGGTATGGCGGAATGGAAAGCGAGAGTTCTAGGAATAAGTCAAGACGATGCAATTTAAATGTAAAGAGTGCGGTAAGGAATTTAAAAGCCGAAGAAGTCTACATACTCACGTAAAAGCTCATGGGCTATTTGTGGGAGACTATTATGTGAAATATTACCCACGTTTCGATAAACTGACCCATCAAGCTATCGAGTATAAAAATTACGATCAGTATTTCGCTACTGACTTCATCAATATATCTAATATGAAAAAGTGGTGCGATCAGGCTCCGCGAGAAGAGGTTAGAGAATTTATAAAAAAATCTTTAAAAGAAAAGCTAGGAGCCAAGGGCATTCAAGCGGGTCCGCCGTCCACTTACCTACAAACGGGTGGTCTGCCCGATATTGACCTCTGCAAACAGATGTTTGGCAGTTATCGTGAAACCTGTCAGCATATCGATATGCTTCCCATGCTATCAGCGTCTTTACCAAAAGATTTTCAAAAAGATTATAGTAATACACCTATACTAATTGACACTAGGGAACAACAGCCATTATCTTTTAATAATTCTGACTCATTAAAATTGGATGTGGGTGACTATGCCGTAGGCGGTGATCTATATGACTATACATTTGTGGATAGGAAGTCTTACCAGGATTTCTGCTCTACTATTACAAATGGTTATTCGCGTTTTGTAAAAGAGTTAGAAAGGTGCAGATCTATTGGCTGTTATCTTTACATAGTTACAGAAACAGCTTTCGATGATATGTGGGTCACTAATAAAAAAGGCTTCAAGAAGTTTAAACTAGATTATGTTTATCACCAGATGCGTTCTATACAATCTGAGTATACTGATTGCTGTCAATTTGTGTTTAGTGGCTCTAGAGAGAAAAGCGAGGAACTTATACCCAAAATCCTTGTTTTAGGGAAGAAGCTTTGGAAAGTGGACCTTCAATATTTTTGGGACAAAGAAATTAAAAAAGATGGCTTGGGAAACAGGAAAACAGAAGCTCCACAGAGAGTACAAGGATATAAACAAACTCATTCTAGAAAAAGAGGGGTATTTAGAAGAAACGGAAGCTAAGATCCTTCTTTATAAATTTTTTAGGGAGAATCCTTCTTTTGCTTGTGAATTACTCACAGGGGTAAAATTATTCCCTTTCCAGCATATGGCTATCAAGTCCATGATGGAGTCCGATTACTTTTTGGGGATCTGGAGTCGTGGAATGTCCAAAAGCTTCTCTACAGGCGTTTTCGCGCTATTAGACGCTATTTTTAATCAGGGTGTCCAAATAGGTATTATATCAAAGTCTTTTCGACAATCTAAAATGATTTTTAAAAAGATAGAAGATATTGCTAAAAGCCCTAAAGCAACATTCTTTGCTCAGTGCATTACTCGCACATCTAAAATGAATGATGAATGGGTGATGGAGATAGGTCGGAGCAGCATAAGAGCGTTACCTTTAGGTGACGGAGAAAAGTTGAGGGGTTTTCGTTTCCAAAGGATGATTATTGACGAATTATTGTTGATGCCTGAAAAAATTTACAATGAGGTCATTATACCCTTTTTGTCTGTTGTGGAGAACCCTACTGAGAGACAAGAGGTCTATGATCTAGAGACTAAGATGATAGAGCAGGGGAAAATGAAGGAGGGGGAAAGAAAACGCTGGCCAAACAACAAAATTATTGGTTTATCTTCAGCCTCTTATAAATTTGAATACCTTTACAAAATATATCAAAAATACGAATCTCTAATATTAAATGAAAACAATCAGGACGGAGCGCATAGAACCATAATGCATTTTAGTTATGATTGTGCGCCACAGCAACTTTATGACCAAAGCTTAATCAATCAATCTAAATCAACCATGAGTCAGTCTCAGTTCGATAGGGAATTTGGCGCTATATTCACTGATGATAGCTCAGGATACTTCAAGGTGAGTAAGATGGCTAATTGCACCATACCTGACGGTGAGGGTCAGTCTGTGGAAGTTATAGGTAATCCTAGAGATGAATATATATTAGCTTTTGACCCATCGTGGTCTGAAAGTGAAAGTTCTGATGATTTTGCCATGATGCTTATAAAACTGAACAAGCAAAGTAAAAAAGGCACAATAGTCCACAGTTATGCTCTATCAGGGGCTAGTTTAAAAACCCACATTAAATATATGGTTTATGTACTTACTCATTTTAATATATCTGCGGTAGTGGGTGATTACAATGGAGGTGTACAATTTATTAATTCTTGTAATGAGAGCGATATATTTAAAAGGAAAAATCTTAATTTAGGAGTGATAGAGGCTGATCTTGATAAATCTAAAGACTATAATAAAAATCTACGGAGGCTTAAGAATCAATACAACAAATCAGATAAAAAATTCGTATTCTTGAGAAAGCCTACATCAGCTTGGATTAGATTGGCTAACGAATCTTTACAATCAGCCTTTGATCACAAACGTATATTCTTCGCTGGTGCAGCTATGAATGATGATTATAACAATCAAAGAAAGTCTAGAGTCCCAATTGAGCAGTTAAAATTCATAAGAAATGATCAAAATGAAAAAGGGCCAAAAGGGGCTAGAATGATTGATTTTGTAGAACACCAAAGAGATATGATGGATTTAATAAAAGTGCAGTGCGCTATGGTTCAAATTACGACCTCTTCACAAGGAACGCAGAGCTTCGACCTTCCCCCTAACCTCAGAAAGCAAACTGGTGCTGATAAAGCCCGTAAAGACTCTTATTCCGCTTTAGTCTTGGGCAACTGGATGATGAATGTCTATTATGATATGGAATCAGATGATATTTCAGATCAACAGAATACCTTCACACCAATGTTTATTTCTTAACTTTTAAAAGTTGAAAGTTAACTTTGAGGTGTAAGATAATTTGTATCTCATGTCCAAAAGAAAATATACTAAGCGCTCTGAATATTGGAAGAAGTTTAACATTTCTGA
>WLWH01002351.1_pt1 | contig 10723 bp, 13 predicted proteins | sample 6712741 | NCBI WGS metagenome assembly WLWH01 (sample SAMN12718694, study PRJNA515312) | sponge metagenome | isolation source: marine sponge | host: Mycale hentscheli | place: New Zealand: South Island, Marlborough, Capsize Point | collected 2003-05-01 | reverse complement strand
TGGGATCCTGATACTGTCATTGTCGAGGCCAAAGCATCAGGTCAACCTTTAACCGATGAGCTTAGAAAGATGGGAATACCTGTCGTCAATTTTACACCATCGAAGGGCAAGGACAAGCATACCAGAGTAAATTCAGTTGCACCTTTGTTCGAATCTGGTATGATATACGCTCCCGAACAAGAATTCGCTGAAGAAGTGATTGAAGAGTGTGCGGCATTCCCGTTTGGCGATCATGACGACCTTGTAGATTCAACAACACAAGCGATCATGCGGTTTAGACAAGGTGGCTTCGTATTACACCCTGACGATGAAAAAGATGAGGTCTTACCTCAAAGGAAAAGGAATTATTATTAATGGGATTATTTGAAATATTAAAATCGTTATTTGGAAAAGGTTACTTAAACAAGATTATAGGTACAAGAACAAATGTTGCTAAACCCATTAGAATGGATAAAAATAGTCCTTTCCAAAGATATTCTGATTCAGCTTTTGATGACCCTAAAGTGTTATCTTATATTGAAAAGAAAATAGATGAGTACGGACCTTATGCTTTAAATAATAAAAACCCACAAGAACTTGCAAACTTTGAAGACAATGCCAAAAGACTTTTAGCTGCTAAGAATAAACAGACAGGCACTACAGAAGGTATGGCAGAAGCTATAAAACCAAAACCTGAAGCAGAGATTGTTGATATTAGAACACAACAAAAAATTAAACCTCAAGGAATTGAAACTTTAAAATCAGAAATAGGTTTACCTGAAGGTATTGAACCAGGAAGTCTAGCAGACAAAGCGATTAAAGAATCTGCTGAATATAAAATGAATCAACAAGGTGTTAAGTCTTTATTAGATGAAGATTACAAACCACCAAAGACAACTACAATAGATGAAGATTTTGAATTTGAAAAATTAGATAAAGATCCACGTAGACCTGGTGGACCATTAGATCCAGCAGTTGGAATTACAAGAGCAGGTGCAAGATTAATTTTAGAAAATAAAGGAATTAAGATTGGAAGCAAAGATCCTTTAGATTTAGTTAGAGAAAACTTTGGACAAGATTTTTTAAATGATATCAACAACCTTTCTGAAGAAATGTTAGAGATTGATAGAAGAGGTGGTTCATATAGAGGTTTAACTGATTTATTGAAAAGAGAAGGTTTGTATGATGCTCCAATAAATAAAAATGCACCTAAAGGTTACACAGCTGAAGAAATGAAAAAAATTATGGATGAAACCGATGAAAAAGATCTTGGTGACAAGTTAAAAGATTATGATGGTGATCCTGATGGATTAGCTGAGGGTGGTCGTATTGGATTTAAAAGTGGAGGGATAAAAGCTCTCTTAGCTATGTTTGGTAAAAAAGGAGTAAAGACAGCAGATCAAATAGAACAACCTGATTTTGCAAAATTAAAAAAAGAGTTTGACGCTTTCAATAAAAGAAATAGAAAACTAACTGATGAAGAATATGAAGATCTTGTAGAAGAATACGGTGAAGGCGTACCTCAACTTGAAACGGTTGCTGATGCTGAAAGATTTGTGCAAGGACAAAAAGACTATCAAGCTGCTATGTTTAGAGATTACAAAGCAGGTAAACTAGATCCTGTAGCAGGTGAGGAAACTCTTGCTAGAATGAAATTTTTAGAACAAAGAGCTGAAGAAGCTGAAATGTCAGGTGACCCTAGATTATTTACTCAAGATGACGCAGATGAATTAACAATGTTACAAGTAAAAATGAATCCTGAAAATGTTAAACTTTCTTACGCAGACAAAGACAAAAGAATTATTCCTGAAGGCCTAACTGAAGAAGATGTAGACTTTGCAATTTTAAAAGGAGAGTTTGAAAGAAAATATTCAAAACTAATTCCTGAAGATCTTATGAGAACAATTATGGCAGATGATGATCCACAAAGAGTAAAAGATATTATTAGTCACGTTGAACAAGCAGCTATTATGACAGACAAAGGAATGTCTGCAGATCAAGTAATAAACGCTTTTAAAAAAGGTGAACAAAGAAAAGATAATGCAGACGGTGGCCTAAACTATTTAATGGGACTGTAATATGGCCTCAGAACTTTTAAAAACAAAAGCTCTCGCTGCCAGAATCAAAGAGCCTAAAGTTAGAGATTTTGACTTTGGTTTAAATTTAACATCAGTAGAAAGTTTAATCCCTGACTTACCAGAACCTAAACCACAAGAACTTTTAGATATTCAAGAAAAAAATAAAATTGAAAGACAACAAGATACAATGGACAAAGCTAGTCCTTTCTTGATGGATGAGTCTGTAGATTTTATTGAGAGACAAAACTTTGCTGTAAAAGGTTTTGTAACTCCTCCTGATCCAAGTGTTCCAAAAGATTTTTTAGAAGAGTTTATTGCTCAACAAGGAGTGGATAGTTGGGAAGAAATTAATAGAGCTCAAAGATCTAGATTTAATAATCAAGTTGTTGAAAGAATAAAACAATTTAAAAAAGATACTAAAGGTTTAATATCAAGACAAGAGTTGGCTAATCTTATTGGTGTAGATAATGATTACTTAAGAGGTATTTCTAGAACAGGAACATACAAAGGTGGAAGAAATCCTAAATATGATTTGATCATGAAAGTATTGGAAGAACCTAAAAAAATTTACAGACCAGTAACAGGATACAATTTAGGTTATTATAAAAAACCTTCAGCTGCCGATATTAAGAAAGTTAAAAATATACTTGATGGAGATGTCTTGTCTGGCAAGGTTATAAATAGAGTTAATGATCTTGCTGATAATAAAAAATTTATGGATATGTTAAAAAATACAAAATTAACAGATAAAGAGTTTTTACCTAAAACCAAAAGAATGTTTCCTAATTTAGATTTAACAGATAAAAAATTAGCCGATGCCGTTTTGTTAATAGCTAGAGGTTCGGAAGGTGCAAACCTTACGGGTGTAAATCTTAAGAGTGATAAACGTTTATCTAAAAAATTATTAAAACAATTTGAAACTGCTAAATGGGGTAATCCGTTTCATGAAGCTGCATATAAATATGCTTCAACAAAAATTGATGAACAGCTAGGATCAAAAGTTGGAACATTTAAAAGTTATCAAGGTGCTATTAACAAAAAATTAAATGACCTAGGTATAGATGCTAAAAACTATAATGTTGATGAATTTGTTGGAGTAAGTATTGGTGGTAAACAAAAAGCAGGACCTTATTCAACATTTACTCAAGTTACAGATGCTAAATATAATCAAGGCCCAGCCGCTGCATATCAAGGTAAACTGTCTCAAGCATCAACAGAGTTATCTAATATTATTAATGAATATGGATCAGATTCTAAACAAGCTAAAAATCTTGTTAAGAAGTTTAATGAAACAACAGCATTAAATCACGAAAACAAATATAACACTAAAGTTGCTAAACTAGATTTAAAAAGCCCAGAAAAATCTTTTGGTAAAAAAAGATTTACAGAGTTAGGTTCTTTAGGTGAACAGCTTACATCTTCCTTTGAAGAAAAAGGTTTTGGTTATAAAATTCCAAAAGGAGCAAAAACTCAGAAAGAACTTCTTTCAGGAAATAATATGAAAAACATAGCTAAAAAATTAGCAAGCTTTGGATTTAAATGTTCTGCCGCAGAAGGTGGTGCTTGTGATAATCCAATGGCTTATCTTGACGATATTAAAAAACAACAAGCTATTGCAAAAGGTTCAGGCAATGCCGCTGCAAACGCAGCAAAAAAACTTAGCGCTGGTAAAACAATTATGAGAGAGTTTGTTGGTCCAGCAGCTTTAGGTTTTGAATTAGCTGCAGCTGTACCATTAGGTTATTTAAGTTATAAAGCAGGATTACCACCTTCAAGAATAGCAAATCAATTAACTTATGGAGCTTTTGGAGATACGGAAACAGCTAGACTTAAAAAAGAAGCAGTTAAAGCAGGTATAGACACGACAGAAATTCAAAAGTCCTTAGACTTTGAAAAAGCAAGTGGAGCAATGCAAACATTAGCTCAACAAGAAGGTGAGTTTAGAGGACCTGATGATGAAATGCTTTTTCCACAACAATATGAAAAAGGAGAAAAAGATTTTTATAAAGCAGTGGGAGCGTTCAGAGATAAAGCAGGTAATGTTAGTAAAGATGTTTACAAAAAATTTGGTTCACAATTACAACAATTAAGAGATTACATTGCACAAACAGACGCTGCAACAGCAGCTGAAAGATCATCTAAGATTCCAACCTTTGGCATAGGTGATTATATAGATTTTAATGCTGAAGGCAGAGTTAATTATTCTAATGGATCTGATGGAACAGCCCTAGCTATTGAAGAATCACTAGAAGCGTTTCAAAGATATTTAAGAGCTGGTGGCAAACTTAGTTACAAAGATTTTATAGCCGTAGGCAATGAAGGTGTAAGTAAATTTTTTAACTCTGGAGGCAGAGTGGGTTTTGCTGATGGACCCGATAATCCAAAACGAAGACAGTTTATGAAAATTATGGCAGGCATTGCATCTTTACCTATTGTAGGTAAATTTTTTAAAGGTGCGAAATCAGCTAAAGTTGTTAAGCTGGCCAACACAACTACAGTAATGCCAGACTGGTTTCCAGCTTTTGTAGATAAAGCTTTTGAAAAAGGTATAGCTAAAAAAATTGATGCAGATCTTACGGAGATTGAAATACCAGAATTACCGGGTGTAAAAGTTCAAGCTCATGATGATGGTAGAATTATGGTTGAAGGTAAAAACGCTTATGATGAACCCTATGAAATAAATTACACACCACCAGGCTATGAATTAGTAGATGAAACAACAGGCAAGGCTGTAAAAACACCAGGAGAGTTTCAAGCTTCTGATACTAGGTTTAGACAGGTAGGACCCGAGTTAGATGATGTTGATGTAGACTATGATACAGTGCCAGATATCGAAGATATTGTAGGTGGAAATTCTACAGAGCTAGAAGGCTTTGCTAAAGGCACGGGCGAAACTAAATATACAAAAGGACAAAAAGCAGTAGACGAAGCAGATGCAAGATCTCAATACAGCGGACAAGAAAGAGCTGATTTTGATCAAGGCCCTGAAATAGATCCAACAGATTATACTTATGAAGACTAAGCTAACAACGACAGTACCCCCTAAATCAGGACCTGAGTCTCAGGGGTTGCTTATTGATTATAATACTGTTAAACCTGTGAAACTGGAGAAAATAAATGGCAGACATAGACAAGTCTCTACCAAACGTAGAGCAAGAGTTAAAAGTTCCATCACCTGAAGAAATTGAAGTTGCTGAACAAGAAAAGCAACAAGAAGTTAACGAACAAGGTGATCCTGTAGAAGTTACAGAAAACGAAGATGGCTCTGTAGATATTAATTACGATCCTGCAATCGCATCTGTCGAAGGCGGAGAAAATCATTACGACAATTTAGCTGAACATTTACCTGATGATGTATTAGGAAGATTAGGTTCAACACTTTATCAAAATTACCAAGACTATAAAAATTCTAGAAAAGATTGGGAAAGATCTTACAGAGAAGGTTTAGATTTATTAGGATTTAAATACGATCAAAGAACAGAACCGTTTCAAGGTGCATCAGGCGCAACTCACCCTGTACTAGCTGAAGCTGTAACTCAGTTTCAAGCACTAGCTTACAAAGAATTATTACCAGCAGAAGGTCCAGTTAGAACACAAATTTTAGGTGTGCCTACTCCAGAAAAAGAACAACAATCTCAAAGAGTAAAAGATTTTATGAATTACCAAATAATGGAAAAGATGAAAGAATATGAACCAGATTTTGATTCAATGTTATTTCATTTACCGTTGGCAGGATCTGCTTTTAAAAAAGTATATTATGATGAAGCTACTTCAATGGCTTGCTCTAAATTTGTTCCTGCGGATGATTTGATTGTTCCGTATACAGCTACCTCATTAGACGATGCGGAATCAATCATACATCGAGTACAAATTTCTGAAAATGAATTAAGAAAACAACAAGTTGCTGGTTTCTATAGAGACATAGAATTGAAACCAGGATTAATGAATGAAACTGAAGTAGAGAGAAAAGAACGAGAACTTGAAGGACAAACTAAAGGTAGAGAAGAAGATATTTTTAATTTGTTAGAGTGTCACGTAAATTTAGATCTTGAAGGTTTTGAAGACATGGGTGAAGACGGTGAACCAACAGGAATTAAAATGCCTTACGTTGTAACTGTAGAAGAAAACTCAAGAGAAATTTTATCAATCAAAAGAAACTACGAAGTCGGTGATCCATTAAAGAAAAAAATAGATTATTTTGTACATTTCAAATTTTTACCAGGTTTAGGTTTTTATGGTTTTGGTTTAATCCATATGATTGGTGGTTTATCAAGAACAGCAACAGCTGCTTTGAGACAACTACTAGATGCAGGAACATTATCTAATTTACCTGCTGGATTTAAACAAAGAGGAATCAGAATTAGAGATGATGCACAATCTATACAACCTGGAGAATTTAGAGACGTAGACGCACCAGGCGGAAACATTAGAGATGCATTTATGATGCTTCCGTTTAAAGAACCATCGCAAACACTCTTAGCACTTATGGGCGTCGTAGTACAAGCAGGTCAAAGATTCGCTTCAATAGCAGACTTGCAAGTAGGTGAGGGTAATCAACAAGCGGCAGTGGGTACGACAGTAGCTTTGTTGGAAAGAGGAAGCAGAACAATGTCTGCTATTCACAAAAGAATTTATGCAGCCCTAAAACAAGAATTCAAATTAATGTCTAGAGTTTTCAAGTTATATCTACCACAAGAATATCCTTACGATGTTATTGGTGGTCAAAGAATGATTAAACAAACTGACTTTGACGATAGAGTAGATATATTGCCAGTTGCGGATCCCAATATTTTCTCACAGACACAGCGTATTTCCCTCGCACAGTCGGAACTGCAGCTGGCTCAATCTAATCCACAAATTCATAATTTGTATCAAGCGTATAGAAATATGTATGAAGCGTTAGGCGTTAAAGATATTGATAAACTTTTAAAACGACCACAAGTTCCCACACCGAAGGACCCAGCGTTAGAACATATTGATGCTCTCGCTGGGAAACCATTCCAAGCTTTCCCTGGTCAAGACCACAGAGCACACATAACTTCGCATTTAAATTTTATGGCAACAAACATGGCTAGAAATAATCCGATGATTATGGCTTCATTAGAGAAAAACTGTTTTGAACATATTTCTTTAATGGCACAAGAACAAATTGAAGTAGAATTTAGACAAGAGATGCAGCAAATCATGGCAATGCAACAAAATCCACAAGCAATGCAGAATCCACAAATGCAAATGCAGTTAAAAATGATATCTGAAAAGATTGAAGCAAGAAAAGCACAACTGATTGCCGACATGATGGAAGAATTTACTAAAGAAGAGAAGAAAATTACTTCACAATTTGACAATGACCCTATTGCTAAGCTAAGAGCAAGAGAGTTAGACCTTCAAGCACAAGAAAACCAACGTAAAAAAGACGAAGGTGAAGAGAGAATCAATCTTGATAAGATGAGAGCTATGATGAACCAACAAAATCAAGACGAAAAACTAGAACAGAACGAAGATTTAGCAAAATTAAGAGCTGATACTTCAATCGAAAAGACAATTTTGTCAAAAACACTACCAAATGCCAAAGATATGGGTCCTAGTAGTGTAATAGTTAGAAGAGATGACTAAAATTGTCGACAAAATTTTAAAAAAAGAGTAAAGTAATTAACAAAGGAGCTAATATGGCAGAAAAAAACAAAAAAGACCTGAACCAAGAAATGTTTACGAACAAAGATGGTTATGTTGAAGGTGGAATAGAGATCGAAACAACTGATGTGTTCGAAACACAAGATGCAGAAGTTCAAGGTCAAGGAAAAATTTTAAAAGAGAAAAAAAGAACAGCTAAGTGGTACTAATATGGCTTGGTTTAGTTTAGCAAAAATTGCTTTACAAGCGGGAAGTAAAATTTACGCTAATAAACAGAAGACTAAGATGGCTATGTCTGATGCACAACTAATGCACGCAGAAAAAATGGCCCGAGGTGAGGAAGCTTACCAAGGCAAACTACTTGAAGCGAGACAAAACGATTATAAGGACGAATTTGTACTTGTGATCATTTCAGCCCCTATAATAGTTTTAATGTGGGCAGTTATGTCAGACGATCCAACTGCGATGGAGAAGGTAAAATTGTTTTTCGAGTATTTCCAGTCGCTTCCGAAATGGTTCACTAATTTATGGATACTTGTAGTTGCGAGTATTTTTGGTATAAAGGGTACACAAATATTTAGAGGAGGAAAAAAATAATGAGTAATCCAAGATATCAACCAAACAGAAGATCTTTTTTTAAAAAAGGAAGTTTCCCTGACATGTCAGGTGACGGTAAAGTTACTAAAAAAGATATTTTAATTGCAAGAGGTGTAATTAAAAAACCAAAAGGAAAAAAAGATGGCAAAGTTATGTCCAAAAGGAAAAGCAGCGGCAAAAAGAAAGTTTAAGGTTTATCCTTCAGCTTATGCTAACATGTACGCATCAGGAGTTTGTTCTGGTAAAATAAAACCAGGCGGCAGAAAAAAAGCTGCTTCTGGTGGCCCTATACAAATGGCTGGTATGGCTAGAAAAAGAAGAGCTCGTTGTGCGTAGCTACTACTCAGAAGGCGGATTAAGAAAATGGGTGAAAGACAAATGGGTCGACATTGGAGCACCGAAGAAGGACGGCAAGTATCAACCTTGCGGAAGATCGAAGGGGAGCAAAAGAAAATATCCGAAATGCGTACCACTTGCAAAAGCCACACGGATGACAAAAGGTCAAAAGGCATCTGCTGTCAAACGAAAAAGAGCAGCCGGTAATCCAGGCGGCAAACCTACAAACGTTAGAACATTTGCTAGTGAAGGTGGTTACATTGGACCAGCAATTAATTCTACATACGCAGGTAAAAAATTAAATAATCCATCGTATTCAAAATATTATAAAGGAATGTTAGATTAATGAGAAAAGACTTTGCAAAAGGTACTCCCATTCCTAGAACTAAAAAGAACTACAGACCTACAAAGTCTGGAGCAGGCATGACTAAGAAGGGTGTCGCTGCCTATAGAAGAGCAAACCCTGGAAGTAAACTAAAAACAGCTGTGACAGGAAAAGTGAAGCCTGGATCGAAAGCTGCAAATCGCAGAAAATCATACTGCGCTAGATCACTAGGACAATTAAAAAGGTCATCTGCAAAAACTCGAAACGATCCAAACTCACGTATCCGTCAGGCACGGAGACGTTGGAAATGCTAGAAGCACTTAAAAAAAGATACGAAGCACAAATAGCCGAAGCAATAGCAACCATTAATATTTATTTAAAAAGTTCTGTAGGTATTGGAGAGCATCCACAACATATAGATGAATTAGATAAATTATTTGGTAAGATTGCAGAAGCTGAAGATAAACTTAAAGTTATAGAAAGGTATGTTAAATAATGCAAGATTTAGAACTAATTACTAAAATACAAAGACAGTTAAAAGAGTTATACCAAAACGTTGGTGATTCTATGATAAGTGGAACCGTTGACAATATGGAAAAATATAAGTATATGTTGGGACAGGCACATGCCTACCAATATATTTCTCAGGAAATCTCTAACCTGCTAAACAACAAGGAGCAAAAAGATGAGCAAGGAACAGTTATCGACCTCGAAAAAAGAGGTCCCAAAGCATAAAAACGCTTTGGAAGAAAAGTATAAAGAACAACAAGTTGAGTCTGTAGAAGAAGCAAAAAGAGTAGACGAAACTAATGTATCAGACATTAAAGATGAATTACCACAACCATCTGGTTGGAGGCTTTTAGTTTTACCTTTTACACCAAAAGAAAAAACTAAAGGTGGTATTATCATTGCACAAGAATCTTTAGACAAAGCACGAATCGCTACGAATTGTGGTTATGTTGTAAAGATGGGACCAATGGCTTATGGAGATAAAGAAAAATTTCCAACAGGCGCTTGGTGCAAACAAGGAGATTGGGTGATTTTTGCAAGATATGCAGGATCACGTTTACCAATAGAAGGTGGAGAAGTCCGTCTTCTTAACGACGATGAGGTTTTGGGTACAATTAAGGATCCAGAATCTGTATTGCATTACATTTAACATAGGAGGAAACTATGCAAGAAGAAAATAAAAATGACGTGCCTATGGTTGATATTGATACCTCTGGAGAGGATACTGAAGTTATTCTTGAGAATCCAAAATCAGAAGTTGAAGTAGAAACCAAAGAAGAACCTAGCCCCGCGCCACAAGCTGAAGAACCTAAAGAAGAGAAGGTAGAAGCGAGTGACGAGAAGCTAGAAACTACACAGGAAGAAAAACCTGAAGAGAAGAAAGAAGAATTAGAAACATATTCAAAAGATGTTCAAAGAAGAATAGCTAAACTTACGAAGAAGTGGAGAGAAGCAGAGAGACAAAAAGATGAAGCATTGTCTTTTGCTAGAAACCAAAAAGATCAAAAAGAAAAACTTCAAAAGAAATATTCTAAAGTTGAACAAGCTGGTGTTAAAGATAGAGAACAGAGAATTACATCTGGTCTACAGGCAGCAGCAGCTAAACTAGCAGCAGCTAAAGAAGCAGGAGATCTTGCAGCGGAAGTTGAAGCTAGTAAAGAGATTGCTAGACTTGGATATGAAGAAGGAAGACTAAACGAAGCAAAAGCAGCATATGAAGATATGGCTAAAGCTGAACCAACACAGAGAGAAATACCTAGAGTATCTC
>WLWH01002349.1_pt1 | contig 10741 bp, 20 predicted proteins | sample 6712741 | NCBI WGS metagenome assembly WLWH01 (sample SAMN12718694, study PRJNA515312) | sponge metagenome | isolation source: marine sponge | host: Mycale hentscheli | place: New Zealand: South Island, Marlborough, Capsize Point | collected 2003-05-01 | reverse complement strand
TAAGTAGCTGCTGCGGAGCAGAGTATGAAGAAGATGATGATGGGAATACTTGTCTTGATTGTGGAGATGAATGTGAGGAGATTGATGAGAGAGAATACAGACAAAGCAGGAAAGATGATTGGGATGAAATGCTAGCAGATGACGAGAGGTTAGAAAAATAGTCGTATACGACCAACTGATAAAAGGTACAATAATATTTGGAGATGTCTAAATAATGTTGTACCTTTGTCTATTATAAAACTTATAATTATGAACTTAAAAAACTTTATTAACGAAATCAAAAAAAATCCAACTGAATTCACCCTTGACATAATTGTTCTAATTACTTTAGGACTAGTGTTTTACGTGGCGATGTGGATATTTTATTAATCTTTAAATTAAATTATTATGCAATATATTAAAATCAACAGAGTAGAACTAGCAACTAAACTAGCAAGAATGGAAACAGAGGCGATACTAGATGGAACAAACTTTATTGTAGATGTGGTAAACGATAAAGGTCAAGTATATGAGACCAAGTATTCTGATGAAGGTCAAGCGGTCTTCAACAAAGCATACGATATGTATTCTGATATTATAGAATCAACTAAGGAGCAGCTAAAATCAATACCCTTCGGTTAGAATGCATCACGTAGCACTAGAACTCCTGCACGAGAAATGTCTCAAGGAAGAGTATAAAAGAAATGTAATCGAATTTAACAACTACTTCAGATATAGCGGTAAGGAAGAAAAATTAAATCTAAAGGTGGCTTATCTCATTGAGAAAGAAAAAAGGCACAGAGCAAAATTTGCTGTTGGAATTAATAATGATATGTCTGGATACAAACTCATAAAAAGATATGTATGCAAAACTAATAGCGGAAAAGCTAATATTAAAAAGAAGACTTAAAAAAATAGAGTCTGAATTAAAAAAAGAAAAATCAAAATCTGCCGTCAACTGGAATACTTGTAATAAAAAACTTATTGATGGACACTGGTACATTAAAGGTTCTGATGTTTTGATGAATGATTAAATTAAACTATATTTACACTAAAAATACACTGATATGAAATTAATACTGGATGAGATTATATGGAGAAAATCTTTAAAAACTCCTAATAAAAAAAGAATACAAAAACTACAACAACTGGCTAATAGAAAAAAAATATCTCTTACTGCTTTTAGACAAACTGGAGAGATAATGAAAATGCAACATTATATGGAAAATTACAGACCATTTGATGCATCTAATATCTGTATGGGATTAAGAATCCTACCCAATGCACATAGTGTTATAAGGTATGTAGGAGGTTTTGTTTTGTTTATACTGGAGGAAAAAAACTATGCTTATTACTACGACAGAACTTTGGAAGTATCACTGGACTTAAAAGGAATTGAAAAAATGTTGTACAAAAATAAGGTAGAGTCGTTCATTGTTAATTATAAACAAGTAGACTAATGACAGAACACAACAAATACTACTGGGATACCACAAGAAATAAATCTACAACCCAAGACACAGACAACAGAGTACCTACATACTATATAGGCAGGACACCAAGAACTGGATACTACCAAGCACGTTATGTAGTAGAAGACTTTGACTGCTCTTATAACGTAGGGACTGCTGTTACTTACTGCTTACGTTCAAAATTCAAGCACAAAGATGGAGGATTAGAGTGTTTAACTAAAGCAAAGGCTCACCTTGAATTTGAAATTGAACGTCTTAAAAATTTGCACAATAAATAAACATTATTTATATTTGTATGAGTGTTTTCATAATCGAACGTTGTCATATACGTTCGTAATAAAGGGGGAGCAAAACTACGGTTAATAATAACCAAATAACTTGTTGGACTAAGAATCCTTAATGTTAAATGTTTTGTAGGTTTGCTCCTCCTTTGTTATCTAAAAATTTAATAATAAAATAAAATAAAATGAAAAGAGAAGTATTCAATAAACTAGTAGAAAACATATGTAAAATATGTGAGATAACTAAAGAACAATTGTTTTCTAAATCTAAAATAAGAAAGAGTGTAGATGCAAGGCACTTATTATATCATACTTGTAAGCAGCGAAATATGAAACTGGTTACAATTCAAGGCTATATGAATGATAATGGTTACACCATAAATCATTCTTCTATTATTCACGGAATAAATGTTGTGGAAGAAAACATCAGCCACGACTCTGATTATATTACCATAACAAATCAGATTCAAGAATGCAGCGCACTTTAAAAAAAATTTTTGAAGAGGCTAAGCAAGACGAATTTTCTGCCGTACTGGACGGAAAAAATTTTGAGGCTAGATTACTTTACGGCATCCGAATTGAAAAAGATTCAGAAACTCAGAATATTATTATTCATAACACAACTATAGGAGGAGATTTCTACAAGGAGATAACACCAGATGAATACGAAACTTTTTATAAAAAAGGTTGGAGATTAGGAGTATTTGTCTTATGTTTGTCTAACTATCGTAGAAAATTAAGTATGGTAGAAAAAAGCATAAAGAAAGAGGTAAACTCCAGAAAGAATGCTAAGCACATACAAACATTAAAAAAATCAAGGGAGAGATTAATGAATTCTTTCACTAAGATAACAAAGAAAATAAATTTAATAATCAAACAAACAAACCAATGACTAAATTAAAAACGATTAATATTAAGGGAAAGGCTTACGTTGAAGTTAAAGAAAGACTTAAGCACTTTAGAAAAACTTATCAACACGAATACGGATTAGTAACCAACGTATTGCATCACAATGCAGACAGTATATTAATAAAGGCAGAAATTATAGACAAAAGCAATGGATTCGTTGTCGCAGATGGAATAGCATTTGAAGAGTCTTCATCATCTTTTATAAACAAAGGTAACTACGTAGAAAATTGTCAGACATCTGCTTGGGGTAGAGCATTAGGAAACTTTGGGATTGGAATAGATTCTTCAGTAGCATCTTATGAAGAGAGCGCTAACTGGAAACTAAACGATGTACCAGTACCACCAGTACAACAATATGAAAAGGATGGTATCACAATGAAAATGGGTACTAAACTTAAAGTAGACCTTGACCAAAAGGGGACTAAAGAAGTGGTAGATATAAAAAAAATGCTAAACTATATATCTGCTCAAAAAATTAAAAGTCTTAAAGCAGCTTTAAAAATGCTAGCTGATAATGACTACATCATTACTGATGAAGTAGAGAACAACGTTTCCAACCTTTTTAAAACTAAGAAGTAATGAATGAATTTGAAAAGGCAATTGTCGACAAACTTAAAGATGATAAAGAATATTACAATGGGATAGGTAAAAATTATTTGTCTAACTCGGATGTAGGTATTCTTTTAAATAACCCAAAACAATTTAGAACTCCGCGTCCAGACAACAAGAACTTTGTCTATGGTAGATACTTTCATCAGCTTATATTAGAGCCAGAAAAATCTGATAACTTTCCTATCTGTGATGCAGCATCTAGAAGTACAAAAATCTACAAGGAATTTATAGCAGAACACAACTTAGAAGTTGCGCTCTTAAAAAAAGAGGCAGAAGAAGTAGTAGGACTAAAAAATATTTTAGTTAATAATATGGACTTTTGTATGGAGATATTACAGAAAGGTAATACATACGAAACACCAATGATTAAAGAAATAGGAGGTGTATTGTGGAAAGGAAAAGCAGATATTGTAACACCAACTAATGTTATAGATATAAAAACTACAAGCAACTTAGATGCATTTGGATACAATGCTAAATGGAAATATTACTATTGCTCGCAAGCATATATATATCAGCAGCTATTTGGTAAACCTCTTATATTTTTAGTTATAGAAAAAACAACTGGTCAGCTAGGATGGTTTGATTGCGGTCAAGAATTTTTAGAACTAGGTAAGAATTTTGTAGAAGAGGCTATTGATGTATACAATACATATTTTGGAGATAATCCTACTAACAACATAGATACTTATTATATTAAAAAAACTTTATAAATGAAGAAAAGAAAATTAAACTCAAAAAATCCGAAATATAAATCTGGTTACAATGATAAGGAGGATGAAAGTGAAAAACAAAAACAAACAAAAATACTAATCAATGAAACAAAAGGTGCTAAAATTTATGCAGTCTATAAAGGATAAATTTCCTCGTATGACTCCAAAAGGTACTATTATGTGGATTCAAGTTCCAATGTCCTGTAATAGTAAACAAGATAAGGATGATATCATTATCTCAACAATTAATCATTTGGAACAAACAATTAAAATTAAATAATATGTCAGATTACGAACACAAAGCAGGTAACGGAAGTTTATTTAGAAACTCTAATAAAACTCCAGAAAACAATCAGCCAGATTATTCTGGACAAATTATGTTGCAAGATGGAAAAATGCAACAGATTGCTGGTTGGGTAAAAGAAGGTCAGAAAGGTAAATTCTTTTCACTTAAGTTAAGCGACCCTTATGTTAAAGAAGAGGCAAAGCAAGAAGTTAAAGTAGATGAAGATTTACCTTTTTAATCTAGCAAATGACTATAAAGAAAGAGTCTAATAGGCTCTTTTTTTATGGTTTAAATTATGTCGTTATGACAAAAAAACTATTTTTATACTTTATATAGAAAATAATAATTATATTTATGAACTTATTTTATACTAAAAAGAGTAATTATATGACATAATCGACATAACAACTGATACTCAAATACTTACAAAAATTAAATCGACATAAAAACGACATACAAACGACATAATATGACATACCCAATAACCATCTTCCAGAACATAAAAGAAACCACAACTCCTTACCACGTAGATGTATCAGTTAGTTTAGACAGGATTAAAACCACAGGAGCATCTAAAGAACTTGTAAAAAGAATAAGAAAAGAAAAAGATAAAAGTAAACGTAATGAATTAAAAAAGATGTTACCAGCTATTTGTTTTTCTGGAACATTTAATAAAAGAGTAGATACAAGTTTAACTGAACATTCTGGACTTATATGTTTAGACTTTGATGGTTATCCTAAAGTAAAAACAATGCTTGATGATAAAGCAGCTATCAGTAAAAACCCCTACGTATTTGCAGTATTTATTTCTCCTTCTGGAAATGGATTAAAAGTTTTAGTTAAGATACCTAAAGACAAAGACAATCACGTTAATTATTTTCAATCATTACAAAAACATTTTAATTCTGAGTACTTTGATACTACGTCAAAAAATTTATCAAGAGTATGTTATGAAAGCTATGACCCTTTACTATATAGTAATCCAGATAGTAAAGTGTGGGATGAAATATTAGAGATAGAGTATAAAGAAGTTAAAAGACACGTAGACCCCTTAACAATACCTATTACTGATGAAAATAAAATAGTAGAAATATTAGTAAGGTGGTGGGAAAAGAAATTTCCAATGAGTGAAGGTCAAAGAAATCAAAACACTTATGTATTAGCAGCAGCTTTTAATGATTATGGTGTACACGAAAGTTTAGCATCGCATATACTATCACAATATGCTACAAGAGATTTTAATAATGCAGAAATCCAAAGAACAATCAAATCTGCTTATGCAAACACAACAAACTTTGGAACTAAGTATTATGAAGACAATGAAAAAATTACTGACGTCAAAAACAAACTAAGGCAAGGAGTCCCAAAAAATGAGATTCGGTGTCAATTAGAAAATGCTGATATTGATACCGAGATAATAAATTCAGTACTTGAAAGAGCAGATGAGGATAATAAGAATCAAGTGTTTTGGGTAAAGTCTAATAAAGGCGTTATTAAAATTGTACACATATTATTTAAACAGTACTTAGAGGATAATGGATTCTACAAGTATTGTCCAGAAGGTGGTAAAAATTATGTTTTCGTTAAGGTTAGTAATAACTTAATTGACCATACATCAGAAAAAGAAATTAAAGATTTTATTTTAAACTCTCTCCTTAAATTAGAAGACTTAACTATCTATAATTATTTTGCTGACCATACAAGATTTTTCAAAGAAGAATTTTTATCTCTTCTTTCAACCATAGACATATACTTTATTGAAGATACAAAGCACGAGGCATATTTGTATTATAGAAATTGTGCAGTAAAGGTTACTCGTAATGAAATTATTCCTATTGACTATATTGATTTAGGAGGTTACGTTTGGAAAGAGCAGGTAATAGATAGAATATTTACAATATGTAAGGTGTTAGATTGTGACTACAAACAATTTGTTTCAAACATTTGCGCCAACGATGTAGGTAGAGTAGCTACGATGGAAAGCACAATTGGGTATTTAATGCACGGATATAAAAACTTATCTAATTCGCCAGCAGTAATTCTTAATGATGAAATAATATCTGACAACCCAGAAGGTGGAACTGGAAAAGGTTTGTTTATGAATGCATTACAACAAATGAAAAAGCTAGTGTTTATTGATGGTAAGTCATTTAACTTTGAAAGGTCGTTTGCATATCAAACTGTTTCTGCTGATACACAAATACTTTGTTTTGATGATGTTAAAAAACATTTTGAGTTTGAAAGATTGTTCTCTGTAATTACAGAAGGCTTAACTCTAGAAAAGAAAAATCGTGATGCAATCTCTATACCATTTAAGAAATCTCCTAAAATAGCAATAACAACTAATTATGCATTAAAAGGTAGTGGTAATTCGCATTCAAGAAGAAAGTGGGAAATAGAATTAAATCAACACTACAATAAGAACTACTCTCCATTAGATGAATTTAATAAATTAATGTTTGGAGATTGGGATGATGCTGAGTGGTGTGTGTTCGATAACTATATGGTTTATTGCTTACAACTACATTTAAACGAAGGACTAATAAAATCAAATTTTGTAAATCTAGCCGTCAGACATTTATCTGCTGAAACAAGTCACGAATTTATAGAGTGGTGTGGATTATTAAAAGGACAGACTATAAACTCAAAACTTATGACTGGAAAAAGAATTTATAAAAATTATTTGTATCAAGAGTTTATAGAAGAGAATCCAGATTATGCTCCTAAATCTAAAATGACTATTTCAAGAACAAGGTTTAATAAGTGGTTAGCTGCATTTGCTCTTTTTTATAGTGGACAAACTCCAGTAGAAGGTAGAGATATGAACGGAAGATGGATTATAATAAAAGATAAAGTAGACCCTCAAGCGGATATGGATTTTTAATATGAAGAAAACTCCAGAAGAAATCTTTGAAATCGCTATAAAAAATTCCTATATGGTTTTGTTTGAAGATGCTAATGAAGAAGAAATAATGGACTCTCACGAATATTATTTTGCTCACAACCCTTTCTCTCCGTACTCAAAAAAATTAATAGAAACAATGCTAGAACACTTTATTATCTTAGAAGATTATGAAAAGTGTGCAGTTTTAAAAAAAGAACTATCAGAATGGAATATAGACAATATCAGAAGAAGATTATAGAAGAAGGTTTAAGTATTTTAAAAACACATAAGTTTTTGTATTTAGCTATGGAGGTACGAACAGGCAAAACTTTAACAAGTTTGGGATTAGCAGAACGATTGAATTGTAAAAATGTTTTGTTTATTACGAAAAAAAAAGCTATATCGTCTATTGAAAATGACTACAAGTTACTTCATCCAGGCTATGTTCTCCAGGCAATAAACTATGAAAGTTTACATAAAATTGATTCACCTGGCTGGGATATGGTTATTTGTGATGAGGCACATTCAATGGGAGCTTTTCCTAAACCAAGTAAAAGAGCTAAGCAGGTAAAGATGCTAATCAAAAAAGAAAATCCTTATGTAATATTGTTATCTGGAACTCCTACTCCAGAATCTTATTCTCAAATGTATCATCAAGTATATGCAATACCAAGTAATCCGTTTGCTAAGTATAAAAATTTTTATCGTTTCAGTGATGATTATGTTAATGTTACTCTTAGACCAATAGGAGGTATGTCGATAAGACAATACAAAGACGGTTCGCAGAAAATTTTAGAAAAAATGAAACCTTTTACTATTTCATATACGCAAGCTGAAGCAGGGTTCAAGGTAGAAACAAAAGAAAAAATACTCACGGTTCGTATGTCTGAAAAAACATATCACCTTATAAAACAATTAAAGAAAAATTTAGTAATCGAAGGAAGAGAAGAAACAATATTAGCAGACACATCGGTAAAACTAATGATGAAAATTCACCAGCTAAGTTCTGGAACAATAAAATTTGAAAGCGGCAATGGTATGGTGCTTGACCATACAAAAGCCAAATTTATTTATAATCAGTTTGCAAAAAAAAAGGTAGGTATATTTTATAAGTTTGTCAACGAACTTAAGGCTCTGAAGGATATTTATAAAGATGAGCTTACCACAGAGCTTGAAGAATTTAATACAACAAACAAATCAATTGCGCTGCAAATCGTTAGTGGGCGAGAAGGAATATCTTTAAGAAAAGCAGAATCATTAATATACTACAACATAGACTTTAGCGCTACATCTTACTGGCAATCAAGAGATAGAATGACCACTAAAGAAAGATTAAAGAATAATATATACTGGATATTTGCAGAAAAAGGTATAGAAAAAAAAATATACAAAGCTGTTTCTAATAAAAAAGATTATACTCTAAATCATTTTAAAAGAGATTTGTTAGATTTGTAGAATGAAGTTCATTAGGTTTTTTGTAATTTGGATAAGCCAAAACCTAGCTATTCCTTTTTGGATTGTTGGACACATACACTTGTCAATTCATAGCTATCACGATTTAGTAGAGCTAATGTGTTCCTTAAGTATGAATATAATTGTCTTCATAGGATTTTTAGAAGACTACAGAAAGAACGGATGACTGAGCAACAGATACAAAATAAAAGAATTAAAGAACTTGAAGCTGATGGTTATTATGTTATTAAGTTAATTAAAACAAATAAAAATGGTATACCAGATATTATAGCTATACCAGAAGGAAGTGAAGTTTTATTTAGTGAAGTAAAAAAACCAAATGGTAGATTAAGTATATTGCAAGAGTATAGACTAAAAGAATTAAACAAGTATGGATTTAAAACAGAAGTATATAGAGGAGACTAAACCTTACGAGTTAGACGCAGAGTTTTTAGACCAGCTTAGAGAAATACCAATTACTCACAGTGTTCCAATTGCAGTATTAATAGATGTAAACGCAGAAAGATTACCAGAATTGGATGGATGGACACAAGCAGCAGGAGCTGTAATAAGAGGTAACCCATCAACTTTTTATGAAGTAGAATATTTAAAAGAAATAAACGAAAAGCCTTTTTACATTGCTATCACAGAAACAGATGCTGATACATATTTAGACCACATACTAACAAACACAATATTTAAAGAAGATGACATTTATAACCGAATCAAATACTCTTAAGTTTAAAAAATTAAGAACAGCAGTTAACACAGTTTTTGGGGTAAACATATTAAGTAAATGCAGGAAAAGAAATTACGTAGATGCACGTATGGTCTATGCCAAAATCCTCAGAGATGAAAAAGTTTCTTACCAAGTTATAGGGAAATCGCTTTTAAAAAATCACGCGTCTATTGTTTACTATGTTAAATCTATAGATTGGTTGCTAGAACACGATAAGCTCTTAAGAAGAAAATACAGGCATTGTATGAGTATAATTAATGATGATGGGGACACTGCTTTAACTATGGAGCTTAGTAGGTATTCAAAGCACGAATTAATTTTGTGGGTGAAAAAACTCAAAAAACAAAATAATTTATTATCTTTGGAATTAGAGCGTCTAACAATAGACTAAACAACGACAATATGATAATATAAATGGGAAGTAACGGAGTCGAGAAGGATAAAGTTAAATTCATCAATTACACGATGGACGAAATCCACGACTCTCTCTCCATCATATATGAAAGCTTTATTGATAATGAATATCCTAAAGTTACTACAGAGATAAAAAAAACCATATCTATCCTCAACGCTCTCAAAGAATCTACGCAAGACGAAATTTAAATGAGCGACTCTACAAAATACGGTGGAAAAAGAATGAGGCTTTCAGCTGAAGAGGCTGAATTAATTAACGAATTTAGAGGAGATAATTTAGATAACATAAACGGTAACACCGCTTTAGACATACATCTTAAAGACAGAGGCATAGACAAGAAAGATGTAGTCAGTGTTAAGCACTGGCAAAGTATGAGCGGAGAACTAAGGTTTTCTATTGTAACAAAAGAAAACATAGGTCTTGATGAAGACCAGATTTTTAAAAAGGTCAACGATTTTATAGCAGAACACTCCCCAGCATATGAAATAAAACCTGCACCAGCAGGAGAACACTTATTAGTAATAAACCCTGCTGATATTCATATAGGCAAATATGCTAATGCATTAGAAACTGGAGAGGAGTATGACTGCGCTATAGCTGTTGAAAGAGTTTTGGAAGGACTAACTGGTCTTATACACAAAGCAAAAGGTTTTAATGTTGACAGGATTTTATTTTGTATTGGTAATGATATACTCCATATCGACAATGTATATTCAACTACCACTAAGGGGACTTATCAAGATACAGATGGTAAATGGTGGGAACACTACGAAATAGCTTTAATGCTATACGTAAAGTGTGTAGAGATGTTAAGAGATATAGCGCCAGTAGATGTATTACATAGTATGAGTAATCACGATTATCAATCTGGGTTTCACCTGGCACATACTTTGAAAAGCTGGTTCAGAAAAGCCAAAGACGTAAAGTTTGATATAGGTGTAGCATATAGAAAGTATTACATATATGGTACAAACCTAATAGGATTAGAACACGGAGACG
>WLWH01002347.1_pt1 | contig 10750 bp, 7 predicted proteins | sample 6712741 | NCBI WGS metagenome assembly WLWH01 (sample SAMN12718694, study PRJNA515312) | sponge metagenome | isolation source: marine sponge | host: Mycale hentscheli | place: New Zealand: South Island, Marlborough, Capsize Point | collected 2003-05-01 | reverse complement strand
AATAAACTGACAAAAGAGTTACTTGACCGACTTATTCAGTGATATTATTGTTAGTAACCTCCAAAGTGTCCCTATAGTATAACCACTCAATCATCACTATGAATCCACAACAAATTGCACAGGCTAAACTCTTCCTTAGAGAAGAACAAGAGTTTCGCAAGGACGTAGCAAAAGGTGCTCAGAAAGCTTACTCTAAAAAAGTATTTTTCAAAGCCTGGAAGTAACACTAACTCCCCCCCTAAGGTAGATAATACTGTAAGGGGGGGGACAATACATTAAGTGTCACATAGAGGTTTGACATTATTGTTAGTAACCTCTAAAGTGTATCTGTAGTGAAACCACTCATTCAACTCATGACTAACACCAACTCCACACTCTCAAGTATTATCAACCAGATGAATTCTACAGAGAACCATATCACACTAGGAGATATGATCTTTGATTATATGACATCACTTACACAGACACAAAGAGAGGGACTAAGTTATACTGACACCTCACTTGATAGTATCACCCAGTTTCATACTGAGTGTGAAATGTATGTGTGGGGACAGTATGTCCTCCACGGGAGTATTGATCAAACCTCACCTATTATTGGTAGAAACCTCTATAAGAATGAGGACAACACTACTATGGTCAGTGACTACTTTATTGGAGAGGTTGAGTGTATGGTTGAGGAGTTTGTATCAACCAGACTTCAATATGTGTAGGTCTTAAGTAACACTTAGTAGGGGAGAGTTGTTGACACTCTCCCTACTGTCCCTATAGTATACCCAATCATTCAACTCATGACTAACACCAACAACACACTGATTAAGTTTGACAAAGGTAACACTGACCATGTAATGTCTGGTATGATTACTACACATTCCTCAGGTAATTTCACACTGTGTGGAGAGTTCAATGGAGAAGGATTCAACCTCCTCATTAACCCTAACACCGGGGAGGTTGTTTTGGATCAGTAACACTTAGTAGGGGAGAGTTGTTGACACTCTCCCTTTTTTATAGTAGAATAACAGTGTTAAGAATCGACAGTGATTCGGGGGTTTATGTGATACCCGGTTGGTTGCAAAGCGTTTCATAAGACCCATAAGGATTAAGGCCGTATATAAAAACGGCTAACTACCCTAATCTATAACGAACCAAAAACGGCCGAGAGATATAAAGGCAAATAAAAAATTCCCAGGTAAAAAAACTCCGAGATATGTTGAGGCCCTCTAAGGGTCTTTTTTTATGCTCGAATGTAATGAGAATGTGGTATAATATTATGGTGACACTCAATGGGCCTGAGTAACCCTTCCTTAGGGAAAAATTTCTCAAAACTTTTGTATATTAAAAAAACAATGATAATATTCAAAATACTCAGAGGTATTATCCTTCTACCCGTAGCGGTAGTATTGATGAGCATTCTGTATCACTTTGATAACTCGAAGATAGATACTCAGACAACCACAGAGGAGACACGGAGGGCTGAATGACCGAGACTAAGATATATCACATATACTTAAAGGATGAATGTGTATTGAACAACTTAGAGGAAGATAAGTTCAAGGAGTCATGGGAGTTATTGAACACACTCGTTGGATTGATGCATACTGATTATTCTGTAGAGGACTTATCTTATGAGGGGGTTTATCGCGCAAAGTTCTCGACCGAAGAGTCCTCGTATTAATGATGAGTGAGTATGGAATTATTAGAAAAGTTTAATAGTAGGTTGCCGGAAATACTCGAAGATGATATATGTTGGGAGTGGCAAGGACCTAAAGATAAAGGTGGGTATGGTATACTACACCATGGTAAGAAACTAAGAGCACATAGAGTTGCATATGAGATTCATTATGCAGAACCTTTAGGTGAACTGCACTGTCTACATAGATGTGACAATCCTTCTTGTGTAAATCCTTTTCATTTATTTTCTGGAACTAATACGGACAACGTGAAAGATAAGGTAGCAAAGGGGAGATGTTACACTGGCAACCAAAAAGGTCAGAGTAACGGTAATTCTAAATTGACAGATACACTTGTCAAAAAGATAAGACTGCTGTATAATAGTGGAGGTTACACAACAGTTCAGTTAGGTGAGAAGTATGGTGTTACTCGTAGCACTATTTCTTACATAGTCAACAACAAAACTTATACAAATTTATTGGAGAATTGAGCGTGGCGAAGGGTTTCACCGTTAAGGCAGCAACACCCAAGAGTAAGAGTAGTACTCAAGAATGGGACTATGTTGCGATTAAAGAACGAATGAGGGGAAAGAAGATTGTCTTCTGTCTTCCTGGTCGTGGAGTAAGTTATACTTACCTGAAGAACTTCGTTCAACTATGTTTTGATATGGTTCAGAATGGAATGAGTATTCAGATTAGTCAAGACTACTCTTCAATGGTTAACTTTGCACGTTGTAAGTGTTTGGGTGCCAATGTATTGCGTGGACCAGATCAGATTCCATGGGATGGTAAGTTGGAGTATGACTATCAGTTATGGATTGATAGTGACATTGTATTTGATACAAATAAGTTCTGGCAACTATGTGACCTTGCATTGAATAGTGAAGGTGAAGAGAAACAGATTGTAGCTGGTTGGTATTCAACTGAAGATGGTCGTACTACATCAGTTGCACATTGGTTGGATGAGGATGACTTCCGTAACAATGGTGGTGTAATGAACCATGAGATGGTTGATGGTATTCAGAAACGTAAGAAGCCATTTACTGTTGACTATACTGGTTTTGGATGGGTAATGATTCAGAATGGTGTCTTTGAGAATGAGGGTATGAAGTATCCTTGGTTTGCTCCTAAGATGCAAGTGTTTGAATCAGGTGCAGTTCAAGATATGTGTGGAGAAGATGTATCATTCTGTCTTGATGCAATTGAAGCTGGATTTGATATCTGGTGTGATCCACGTATTCGTGTTGGACATGAAAAGACTAGGGTAATCTAAACACATTAACGTACACTTTTTCTAATTGGTAATTAACTATGGCTGTGATGAAAGATGGGAACTACATTCCCGCAAAACCAAAGAAGACCCGTCAAGGTCGTTCACAGTATACACTACTCAGTGCTACTTCTCGTAATAGAGCAAAGAAGAAGTATAGAGGTCAAGGTAAGTGAGTTAAATATCTGGAGGTCACAAGACCTCCTTTTTAATGAGAAGAATTAGTATGGCTTATTTAAATCATAGTTTACCTGATTGGTCTTGTTATATTCGTAATGAGTTCTTATATAACCATAAGAAGGGTCATGGTGAGGTCACACGATGTGATGTTCATTCTGTTGCAAGTATTGAAAAGAGAACACCACTGTTTGAAGCATTCCTAGAGAATGGTGTGAACTGGACAAGAAGACCTCTACATGCATTCTGTTGGAAACCAGATGCAGTTATAGAACCATTAGAGGACATTGTATACTGGGACTGTTTCTCACCCTATGTGGACGTTCAGAGGAGGCATAGACTGGCAGGATTATGTGCAGAACTCATTCGTCCTGATAATAAGAAAGTACAAGGTGAGTATATGTTCACCCTTGATTGGTCATGGGAGAATAAAGGTGTAATGGATTTAAACTTCTCAGAGACACCAGAACATAAGTGTGCCCATATCTTTAAGGTAGAGACTGGTAACTACTATGCATATCCTAATAATAGAATTATTTGGTATGATGATGCATGGACTTTTGAAAGAATAGAAAGTAATCCTGGATATGAAATTGATATGACAGCTTATTCTGTGGAGAATAAAAGAAAGATTGAGACATCAGATCACTTCATGTATGAGGTCACACAGATAGATAGTAAAACTATTAGTAAAGAATGATGGAAAATCAAGACAACATGCTTCGTGAGATTGCAAATGATAATCTCACACCAAAGAATACAAAGAAAAAGGTGAACACTGATGGACTTTTTGAAACAACTGATTGTTCTCACCCTGATCATCAGTGTACTTGTGGTGCTCAACAGGTAATACTAAACGAATATTAAAAATACCTGTCTAAATAAAGACAGTATTCTTGTATCATTGTGCCGGTCCCAAGGGTTAGTTCAGAATTTAAGGACATAAGTGCTTCATTTCAGATTAACCCTCTGAACAGTGATTTGATTGCGATTAAAAATACAACCGCAATATCGAGAGCAGTTCGTAATTTAATTCTTACAAAGAGAGGAGAGAGACCATTTGAACCTGCATTAGGTTCTAAGGTTTATGATCTTCTTTTTGAGAGTATGGATAAGCAGACAGCATCTGTTATCCGTGATGAAGTTAAAACAGTTATTGAAAATTACGAACCAAGGGTTGATCTTATCGAAGTCATTGTGATTCCAAACCACGATGTAGCTTCAATGGATGTAACTATTCGATATGAAATTGTTGGAATAGATGTTCCCGCACAAGAATTAACGTTAGCATTAGAACCCACTAGGTAAATGCCTTTAGTCAACTTTAGCAATTTAGATTTTGATCAGATAAAGACTTCGATTAAGAATTACCTTAAGGCGAATTCAAACTTTACTGATTATGATTTTGAAGGGTCCAACCTTTCATCAATCATCGACGTGTTAGCCTATAACACATACATCACTTCATACAACACCAACATGGTGACAAATGAAGTGTTCATTGATAGTGCCACGTTAAGATCTAACGTAGTATCTTTAGCAAGAAATATTGGTTATCTTCCTAAATCCAGAAAGGCATCGAAAGCAAATATTAGTTTTACAGTTGATGCATCAGGTACAAGTGCATCATCCATCACATTGAAAGCAGGTATTTGTGTTACTACAAATGTAAAATTTGCAAGTTCAAGTTTTACCTTTATAGTTCCTACAGATGTTACTGCAATAGTTGATTCAAGTGGTAATGCAAACTTTGTTGATATTGATATCTACGAAGGAACATGGATCACACAAGCATTCACTGTAAGTTCTAGACTTCCTAACCAGAAGTTTGTTCTACCTAACCCAGGAATTGATACTGATTTGATTAGTGTTTCTGTAAGAGAGTCACAAACATCTACAATCAGTCAGAAGTTTATACTTGCAGATAGTTTATTTGATGTTGATTCAGATTCAAAAACATACTTTCTTAAGGAAGTAGACGGTGAAAGATATGAAGTTTTGTTTGGTGATGGGATCTTTGGTAGGAAACTAGAGGAACCCAACTATATTGAGATTAGTTACCCTGTTTGTGCAGGACCAGAAGCAGATAATATTCAGAAGTTTAGATTTACTGGAAGACTGGTAGACAATAATGGCTTTGTTGTTAATGATGGCATCTCATTAGTTACAACAAACACGGTATCATTTGGTGGAAAGAACATAGAATCTACTGAATCTGTTAAGAAGTATTCAACTCAGATTTATGCTTCACAGAATAGAGCAGTTACTGCATCAGACTATGAAGCAATTGTTCCTAGATTGTATCCAGAAACTGAATCTGTATCTGCATTTGGTGGAGAAGTTCTAACACCACCAGCATATGGTAAAGTTTTTATAAGTATCAAACCAGAAAACGGGGTATATGTTTCTGATGACATCAAAGAAAACCTTATAAGTGATCTAAAGAAACATTCTGTTGTTGGTATTGTTCCAGAGATTGTTGATCTGAAGTATCTTTACCTTGAATTAAATGTCAAGGCATACTACAACACAGACCTTGCACCCTCTGCTGCAACTGTTAGATCAGAGATTACTAATAATATTGAAACATATTCCAAATCAAAAGGTTTGAATATGTTTGGAGCGAGGTTTAGATATAGTAAATTACAAAAAATTGTTGATGATAGTCAGTCCTCTGTGACCTCAAACATCACTACAGTTATTATGAGAAGAGATCTGGAACCTGTGTTAAATAGTTTCACAGAATATGAAATTTGTTATGGAAATCGTTTCCATGTCAAGAGTGAATTGGGATACAATATTAAGTCCTCAGGGTTTAGAGTTAGTGGTATTAGTGAAACAGTCTATCTTGGTGACAAACCAAATAGCGATTTAAGATCAGGAACTATCTTCCTGTTTAAATTGAACTCACCAACAGAACCCGTTGTTCTAAAAACAGCAATCGGAACCATTGATTACATCAAAGGTGAGATTAAATTAAACCCAACTAATGTTATATCAACAGCAATAACCAGATCTGTACCATTGATTGAAATTTCAACATCACCATATTCAAATGATGTTCTTGGTTATCAGGACCTTTACTTACAATTGGATACTTCCAATACCACAGTAAGTACGATTCCTGACAATATCTCCTCTGGTAATGATGTTTCTGGTACAAATTACATAGTATCATCCAGTTATACAAACGGATCTCTCATCAGATAGTAAAGAATGTCAGTAGATAGAATTAAGTTCCAGAATATTGTCGAGAGTCAAGTTCCCGACTTTGTTAGAGATGACTATCCACTTCTTGGAGAGTTTCTAAAACAATACTATGTATCTCAAGAATTTGAAAGTGGAACATATGATATTGTTCAAAACATTGATCAATACATAAAGGTTGAGGAATTAACCCACCTCACAACCTCTACAGTTCTTAATGCAAACTTATCTTATACTGACACCACAATTACAACTGACTCTACAGGAAACTTTACTGAAGGATTTCCAACTAGAGATGGTTTGATTCAAATTGATGATGAGATCATTTATTATGAGTATAAGACAGATAGAACCTTTGAAAACTGTAGAAGAGGGTTTAGTGCAGTAACCTCCTATGAGGGATCAAATACTCCTGATGAGTTAGTCTTCACCACAACTCTGGCAGATACTCATACTGCAACCACAGAAATTAAGAACTTAAATGTTCTTTTCCTACAAAAGTTTCTAACCAAGTTAAAGACACAGATTCTTCCTGGTTTTGAGGATAGAAATTTATACTCAGGATTAGATCAAGAAAACTTTATCTTGAATTCTGATAGTTTCTACAAGTCAAAAGGAACTAGTCAATCATTTGAAATTCTTTTCAGAGCACTTTATGGTGAAGATGTAGAAGTAGTAAGACCTAGTGAGTATCTACTGACACCATCCAATGCAAACTTTAAGGTAACTACAGACATTATTGTTGAGAAGTATCTTGGTGATCCTATGGATCTCAAGAATAGAACTCTCTTTCAAGATAGTAGTGGTGCCAGAGGTTCTGTTAGTAATGTAAGACCAGTTGTATATAATGAAAAGACCTACTATCAAGTGAGTCTTGACTTAGGATATCAAAGAGATATTAATGTAAACGGTACTGTTCTAAGTTCTTTTACTCCCTCTAAGAAAACACAGATTCTAAATCAAGTATCAATTGGCGCAACTTACATTGATGTAGACTCTACTGTTGGTTTTCCACAGAGTGGAACATTAGACACTACTGATATTGATGGCAATAATTACCTCACTACATTTTCTGGTAAAAATAACAATCAGTTTTTTAATATTCCTTCAGTAACTAATGTAATCAAAAGAGGTACAGAGATTAATCTCTTTGATTTTGCATATGCTTATATAAATCAATCCACTTCTAATGAAAGGATTCAGGTAAAGATATCTACAGCACTTAAAGATATCTCCTTTGAGGAAAAGAACTTTGCCTTTAAGAAAGGTGATATCATTCAATATCAGTCAATAGGTATTGAAAAGGATACAGAAAAGACAAGAAACTGGAGTAAGAACTTTAAAGCTGGTTGGAATGTAAAGTCATTCAGTCTTATTGATATCCCCTCAAGATCCTACAATATTGTTTTAGATAATACTCATATTTTAAATCTTGGTAACAATGTAGTACTGATTGATCTTGATGGTAAATCAACTGAAGGAACTGTTACCTCTATTGTATCTTCAACAGAGTTTGTCATTAACATGCAAGCTCTACTTGACCCTACAAAGTCATACACTGCAGAGAATCAAATCCTGTATGTAAAGTCATCAAAATATCCATACCTTAGAACGTATTTTGCAAACGTTCAAAATCTATACTCTAAGTTTAATAACGAGACTCTTGTTTCGTCCAATTCTATTCCATCATATAGAAATGTTGAAGTAAATCCATACAATAGAAGTCTGGTATTCACTGGAACACCAGTCAATAATACTATTCAGATACTTTCTACTGGTGACCATGGGTTCTTCACTGGTGATACCATTTACTATACACCAAATGAAATTATCAATACATCAACAGATACTGATGGAAACATTATTATCACAAAAACTACATCAACATTTGAGGGTGTCAAGGAAGGAGTCTTCTATGTTAAGAGAGTCAACAACCTAAGTATCAAACTTGCAAAGAGTAGATCAGATCTCTTTAGTAATATTTTTGTTACATTGAATGGTAGTGTAACTGATGCAACATTTGAATACTTCAATTTCTATAACAAATCGTTTGAACCTCAGTCCATTTATAGAAACATACCAGAACCTCTGAACAAAAGTGGTGAGTATGTAACTGTTGCAGGTCACATTGGTATTTTGAATGATGGCGTAGAGATACTGAACTACAAGTCTCCTAACAAATTGAACTATGGTAATGTTAAGGAACTTGAGATTGTAAATCGTGGTAACAGTTATGATATCATCAATCCTCCCATTGTAAGAGTTAGTGATGAAGTTGGAACTGGTGCAACTGGTACTGCTAATATTAAAGGTAACCTAGAAAGAATTGATATTCTTGATAGTGGTTTTGATTATCAAGATAGACCTATTGTTTCCATATCTGGTGGTAATGGTATTGATGCTACGGCAGAAGTTAGACTTTCATCTGTAACCCATACTGTATCCTTTAATGCAGAACAGAACTCTGCACAAGTAAGTTTAGGTTCCAGTACCATTGGTTTTTCTACCTACCATAAGTTTAGAGACAGCGAAGAGGTAATATACCTAACAGATGGTCAGAAGGGTGTTGGAGGTCTTTCTACTGCTGCCTCATACCACGTTGGAGTCATAGACAGTAAGACTGTAAAACTTTATGAAACCATTGATGACTCTGTTGCTGGTATTAATACAGTCCCTCTACGGTTCTTTGGTAATGGTGTTCATAGACTCCAATCTTCCACACTAAAGAATATTATCACCTCTGTTGTTGTAACTAATCCTGGCACTGGATATGAAAACAAACAGAGAAGTATTGTTGGTGTTAATACTGCAGCAAATGAGTTTACTATTAGTAATCATGGTTACTCCACAAAAGAGATTGTAAGATATACTGCAGGTCCCGCACCTATTGATGGTCTTGTAGAATCAAAGAACTATTATGTTGTAAGACTTGATAATGATAGATTCTCATTGGCAGAAGTTGGAACTGGTGGCACTAGTCCTAATTTCTACTATGACAAAAATATTTCTGTTGACTTAAGATCCATTGGTTCAGGTTCATTTAACTATCAACCTATTACTGTTAGTGTTGATGGTATAACTGGTGTTTCTACTAGAACTGATCAAGACTTCTCATGTCAGGTTCAACCAGTATTCAGAGGTAATGTAGAATCTATTGATCTCACTAATGGTGGTATTGGTTATGGTTCATCTGAAATTATTAACTTTGATAGAAAACCAGTAGTAACACTCTTTAGTGGTTCTGGTGCAGTCTTAGTACCTGTCATCAATAATGGTCAGGTTGTAGATGTTCTAATTAATGATCCTGGTAATGGATATAACTCTCCTCCTGATTTAGAACTCATTACTACAACTGGTAAGAATGCTGCTCTTACTCCAGTACTTAAGAATGGTAGAATTGAATCTGTTAAGATTATTAAGGCTGGTGCAGGATACGTTCCTAATAAGACATCCATCAAAGTAACTGCTTCTGGTAAAGAGGTTGTTATTGATGCAATGATCAATCAGTGGAACATTAACCTCTTTGAAAGAAATCTAAACACCATCGGTGATGATGATGGTGTTCTTGACAATAGTATCGATGATACACAGTTACAGTTCTCTTATCTGTATGCACCACGTACACTAAGACAGAATACCTTTGTTGTCTCAGGAACAGATGAAGATAACTCTCGTTATGATGTTCCAGACCTCACAACTCTGAATGGAATAGAAGTTTCAAATAGATACCACTCACCTATTATTGGTTGGGCATATGATGGTAATCCAATTTATGGACCATATGGTTTTGGTGAAGCAAGTGGGGCATTCTTTGTAAAAGAAATGAAGTCTGGATATGAACTGAGAAGGTCTGTTTCTAACAGACCTGCGTTTTCATTGTATCCCGAAGGATTCTTTGTTGAGGATTATATCTACACTGCAAATGGAGATCTTGATGAACACAATGGTAGATTCTGTGTTACACCAGATTATCCAAATGGTGTATATGCATACTTTGCAACCATCAACACCATTGTTGATTCCATTGGACCATTCAAAGGATTTAGAAGACCACAGTTCCCATATCTAATTGGTAATTCATATCATTCAGTTCCAAACAACTTCAACTTCAAATTGGGTTCTAACCAAAATGAATACGATATTGAAAGTGATGGTTGGTTGAGGAACACTTATGATTATCACATGAATGCAGGAGTTAATGGATACAACTATATCTTCAACTCGAATCGTATAAAGAAACAAAGTATAGAAGTAACTTCTGCGTCTTTAGGTACAGTAGAAAGTATTGGTATTTTCACTGGTGGTTCTAACTACAAAAATAATGATCGTGTCATCTTTGACAATACTGGAAGTAGTGGTGATGGTGCTCGTGCAAATGTAATATCAATCGATGGTAAGGCAGTTGATACTGTAAGTGTTGCTTCAACAA
>WLWH01002342.1_pt1 | contig 10767 bp, 10 predicted proteins | sample 6712741 | NCBI WGS metagenome assembly WLWH01 (sample SAMN12718694, study PRJNA515312) | sponge metagenome | isolation source: marine sponge | host: Mycale hentscheli | place: New Zealand: South Island, Marlborough, Capsize Point | collected 2003-05-01 | reverse complement strand
TCCCGGGTGCGGCGAAGGGAATCGAGTGGCTGACGACGATGTGTCCGGCATTGCCGATAGACGTACCGAAGCGAGGCTTGTCCGCGTCCACGACCGTCACGGTGGCTCCGCGCTCGGCCAAGAACGCTGCACAACTGGTACCGATGATTCCACCACCGATGACGACGATGTTCATGTTTCAGGCGGTGGTCAGCACGGGCGTCCAGTAGCCCGCTGCGTCGAGTAGTGCGTGGAGTTCGTTACGGGTGACGTCGTCGATCGCCGTCACTGGCCCGCGGGGCTTGCCGACGTCGAGTCCGCGAAGTGCCATGCCGGCCTTTACTTTCGCGTTGTACTGACCCGCCTCGATGAACGTCAACACCGGTGCGATCGCGTGGTAGGCGTCGGCGCGTGCGCTCGGATCGAGAATGGCGACGTGGGCGACGGGGAGAAGGTTGGCGATGCCGCCGATCCAGCATCGGGTCCCGGCGTCGAGGAAGTCCACGATCGCCGCATCGGCACCACACACAACGTCGATAGCCCCTGCGTATCGACGTGTGATCTCACCCGGTCGCGTGAGATCTCCTGATGCTTCCTTGATGCCCACGATCAGGGGATTCGAGGCCAGCTGGTCGAGGGTGTCGAAACTGAAGGGCACGCCGGTGCGTTGGGGGTAGTCGTACAGGACCGTCGGCAGTCCGGCGGCCGCGACGACGGTGGACACATGATCAGCGAGCTCCGTCGGGGTCGGCAGGCTGTAGGCGGGGGCGGCCAGCATGAGTCCGTCGAGTCGAAGGTGAGAGGTGATCGCCGCGTGTTCGAGTGCTTGGGCAGTAGACATGCCACCGACGGCGCCGAGGACCGGAACCGATCCGGCGACGACGTCGTGGATTCGCGAGGTCACCGCGCGGCGCTCGTCGAGTGAGAGGGAGTACCCTTCGCCGGTGGTTCCGCAGGCGACGATTCCCTGCACTCCGGCGGCGAGCATCGACTCGACGATGGTCTCGACGCGATCGAGGTCCACGTTGTCGGACTCGTCGAACGGTGTGACGAGGGGAACGAAAACCCCGGTGAGATCCACAGGCGATGTCTACCACTTAGCGCGAGGGACGGATCAGGCTTCAGAAGCGATGACGCTGGCGATGGTGTCCTCGAGGGTCCCGAGCACGATGGGTCCGACGATCTGAACCGCGACGCGACCGTCGCGGTCGAGAATCACCGTTACCGGTAGGGAGCGGGGTGGAATGTCGGGGATCTGCGCGAGGAGGGTTCCGTCTTTGTCCACGATGCTGCGGTAAGGGGTGTCCACGGTGAACGCGCGAGCATCGTCTTCGTTGTCTTCGACGTTGATGCCGACGAATGTCACGCCCTGACCCTCGAAGGTTCGCGCGGCCTCGGCGAATTCAGGCATCTCAGCCCGACAGGGCGCGCACCAGGTGGCCCATGAGTTGACGACGGTGATGTCACCTCGTGAATCACTGAGAGCCACAGGCTCCCCCTGCAGATCAACTCCTGCCAAGTCGAGGGGTTCTCCGCGCTCGGACTCAGGAATGACTGTAAGCCCGATGCCGGGGTCCGACGCGAGTGCTCCTGCTTGTACGGGGATAAGGAGTTCTTCCTCCGCAGAGAGCAGCCCGCATCCGGTGAGCAACAGCGGTACCGCCAGGGCAAGAGCAACAACCGCCTTCATGCGCTGATCGACTCCCTGTACTCCCGGCGCTCAAGCCGGTTGGTCTCGCGTTCTTGATCGCGCCACCACTCGATGGCGGCCACCATCATCCACACGCCGTCTAGAACCATCGCGATCGCCCACATCATGGCGCCCGCGAACTTCTGATCGGCCATCACGTCGAAGCCGTGAAGTAGGGCGGATTGTTCGTACGCCCAGTAGAGCGGAACTGGTGAGAAGTGAACGACCATGCCGAGCACCGTCTCCGGGATCATCATCAGAGCGAGTGAGGACAAGCGCACACTGGGGGCTGGCCGCTTGGCGATCAAGTCGCAGCCGATCAGCGGGTAGTAGAAGGTCAGGGCGGCGAAGAGGTAGATGGGGCGGATCACGAATTCCATCGCGTCGTGTCCGGTGAGGGCCCAGTTCATGACGAATTGCGTGTGGCTGCCGAGTAGCACGGTGGCGAACAGGATCCAACCCACGTAAGGGTTCGTCAGGAATGTCATGGGCCGTGACCGAAGCGCGGCGACCAATCGTCGACGCCCTGAGGGACCTAGATTGAGGAAGGTCAGTCGTACGGGTGAGGACAGCACGATCAGTGGTCCAGCGATCATCAGCACCAGCAGGTGCTGACCCATGTGCGCCCAGAAGGCATCGTGCGCCCATGCGCCGAAGGGTCCGAGATAGGCGAGTGCGAGCGCGACCATCGCGGACAGGAACGACGCGGTCGACATGCGCGACCAACCGGGAGTTCTGCGTGCAGCCCATAGATACAGACAGGTTGCGCCGATGAGGTTGGTGATCACGAATAGATCGAGGTCGAAGAACCCCAGATCGGGGGCGAGGTCGCCCATCCCGTCACCTTACGTGCGAGGAGGAGCCCGAAAGCCCGAAATATCGCTTGCTTATGTCTTTCACAGGGTATTCGAGCAACGTTGGTGTCGATTTCCGTGTGAGCGTTGACAGACCACCTGTCCACTGACAGTTTGGGTTCTGCGGACAACGTGTCTGCAATCTCTGTTGCGCACCGAGAGAAGGAACCGCGGGTGAAGCGAGTCCTCGTGACCTTGATGACGGTGGTAGTCGGTGTCGCCGTCGTCGCGGGGATCGCGATTTACAGCTCGGTGGCCCAAGCTGAACCGCCGGCCTTGAAAGCTGAGGTGGCGGGGACCCTGGACACCCCGCAAGGAACACTGCCGCACGCGACCCTTCAGTTGGCCGTCTACCCGAATAGTTCGGACAAGGTTCCGCCGCCGGCCACCCCGAAATCGCCCCTCGGCCAAGATTGGCTCTCCGGTCAGCCGTTCTACCACCCGACCACCACGATTCAGGTTCCCGCGAATTCTGCCGTCACGCTCACTTTCATCCAGTACGACACCGGCGGTCAGATCTACAACCCGTTCTTCGCCAAGGTGCACGGAACCATGGACGGCACCATGACCTGGAATGGCAACTCGGTGACCGAGGTCAAGTCCGACAACATCGGCCACACCTTCACCGTTCACCAGTACCCGGAAGCGACTCAGCCTGACTTCTTCCTATCCGTGCCGCTGCCGATGAACAAGGCGAACGCCAAGACGGACAAAGCCGGATATCCGGTGGATCCGCAGAAGATCGAGGTCACGTTCGTCACCGGTGACCCGGGTACCTACGTGTGGAACTGCGAGTTTCCGTGCGGAGACATGTACCAAGAGTTCGGCGGCCCGATGCAGCAGCGTGGATGGATGGCCGGAACCTTCGAGGTGGTTGGATGACCGCTACCGACGTGCGTCCCGATCCCGACGGCCCCGAGACCCCCACCAATCGTCCGCCGTCGATGCACCGAGTGAAGAACTGGATCCGAAGGCCCTACGCGCGCGGCATCATGGTGCTGACAGTTGTCATCGGCTTCTTGCTTCTGCCGCTTTGCTGGTTGCTCCTTGCAGCGATGAATCAAACTGGCGCACCGGCATCGCCCATCATGCGCGACATCGAGCAGACGGTCTTCGTCTTCACCCTCGTCTCGATACCGATCTCCGCGTTCGTGTTCGCGGTGCTCGTGTATAGCTTGCTCGGCTGGAAGCACGTCAAGGGTGATCAGGTCCCCAAAGATGAGAGCCCTGCGATCCGTAGCAACACCATCGGTGTGGTGCTGTGGACCGTCGTGTCCAGCGCGCTCGCCTTCTTCCTCGTGGTGTGGGGTCTGATCGAGTTGGCGCAGATCACCGCGAACTCCTACGGGACCATCCCCTCCGATGAGCAGCCCGCCGATTCCCAAGCGCTTATCGTGAACGTCACTGGTCAGCAGTGGGTGTGGACTTTCGAGTACCCGCAATACGACAAGATCACGTCCGAGACGCTGTACTTGGAGAAGGATCGACCGGTCTACTTCAACGTCACCTCCAAGGACGTCATCCACAATTTCTGGGCGGTGGAACTCGGCGTCAAGATCGACGCGAACCCCGGCGCGATCACTCAAACGGGTGTCACTCCGGACAAGGCGGGCACGTTCAACGTGCGCTGTGCCGAACTGTGCGGCCTCCACCACGCGTACATGGAAACCCAGATCCAGGTGCTGGACAAGGGCTCCTTCAACTCCTGGGCTCGCGAGATGGGTGGAGGTAAGACCTCATGAGTGCGACCGCCACCGCGTTTGGAGCACAGGTGCCCCAGCCGGTCCAGCACGGCAAGCCCGGCGGCATCATGCGCCGGCTCAACTTCGGCACCGGTTTGATAGGTGGCCTCGGCCTTGCCGCCATCGCAGCCGTCGTCACCAACGCCTTCATTCCTTCAGGTGCTGCCTCGAGCGTCAATTACGCGCCCATCGCCCCGCAACTGGTGTACCTCGCGGCGCTTTTGGGCTGGGTCATCGGCTTCATGGCTGGCATGGGCGCCTTCATCGGTCCCATCCGCTGGCTCATGGGTCGAGACCTCACCCATGCGGACGCCGAGTACATGGCGGGCAAAGACCTGGGCAAGGCGCGCTATTGGAAGTTCACCACCGACCACAAGGTGGTCGGAATTCAATACCTGATCATGGTGATGATCATCCTGGGCTTCGGTGGTCTGCTGGCGATGCTCATCCGCACCGAACTCGGTGTGACGTGGGCGGAGGTATTCACCCCGAGTTTCTACAACTCGATCATCGGCACGCACGGCATCGCGATGATCATTGGAATGATCATCGTGGTGATGGGTCCCATCGCCAACTTCATCATGCCGATCATGATCGGTGCGCGAGATATGGCCTTCCCGCGGTTGAACGCCTTGAGTTTGTGGCTGCTCGCCGCGGCGGTTCCGTGCTTGATCAGCTCGTTGTTCCTCGGGGGGATCCAAGATGGCTGGTCCGTCTACCAGCCCCTTGCATCCCAAGGTCCGCCCGGGATGCTCGGCTACCAGATGACGATCATCGTCTTCGCGATCTCGACCGGTGTTGCCAGCGTGAACGTGATGACCACGATCTTGACTATGCGCGCGAAGGGCATGACTTGGTCTCGCACGCCGATCCTGGTGTTTGGTGTCTTCGCTGCCGCTTTGATGGGTCTGTACGCATTTCCCTTCTACCAGTACTCGCAGATCCTGGCGCTGAGCGATCGAATATTCAGTACGTCCTTCTTCAAGCCGCTCGAGGGCGGCAGCGTCTGGCTGTACGAGAACCTGTTCTGGTTGCTCGGTCACCCCGAGGTCTACGTCATCTTGATCCCCTCGACGGCACTCATGCTCGAGCTGCTCCCGGTCTTCTACCGAAAGCCTTTGTTCTCCTTCAACTTCGCGGTAGCGGGAATCGTTGGTGTGGTTGCGCTCAGTGGGTTGGTGTGGGCGCATCACATGTATATGACCGGCTGGGCCCCGGCGGTGAACTACCCGTTCATGCTGTCCACCGAGATGATCTCGATCCCTGTCGGGTTCTTGGTGCTGGTGGTGCTTGGCACCATGTGGCGAGGCGTCGTGTGGACGCGACTGCCGATCATGGCTGTGTATGCGGTCATCTTCAACAAGATGATCGGCGGCGTCACCGGCATCTACCTGTCTGATGTTCCGGCCGACCAGTACTTCCACGGCAGCATGTTCGTCGTGGCGCACTTCCACTTCATGTTGATGGGTGTGGGCCTGTTCGGTGCCATGGGCGGCATCGCTTTCTACTTCCCCAAGATGACAGGGCGCATGCTCAATGAACGCTCGGGGTCAATCGGCCTCTGGACGGCGTTCGTCGGCTTCCAGATCACGTTCATGTCCATGTTCGTCGCAGGTCTGCAAGGCCAGCCACGCCGCGTCCTTCAGTTCGACGATCTGTTCAACATCTCCAACTGGATCTCCACCATCGGTGCGTACATCATCGGGGTGGGCATGCTGATCTTCCTGGGCGCCATCATCTCCTCGTGGAAGTACGGCGATATCGCGCCATCGAATCCATGGGGCTCGAAGTCACTGGAATGGCAGACCCCCACGCCGGTGCCGCTGGACAACTTCGCGGTGCTTCCCGTGGTGACCGAGCGCCCCTACAACTACGGCGTTCCTGATCCCTACGAGAAGGAGATGCGAGAACACGATGGCGATCTCACGACGAAGGTAGGTGCCAAGTGAGCACCGATGCTGTGGGTACGCAAGAGACTCCGCTATACCCCCCGACCGGTGAACCGATCGGCGAAATCGCGCGGCGAACCAAAGTCGGCTTGTGGACGCTGATCGTGATGAGCGTCTCGGGCACATTGGCCCTGGTCGTCAGTTACTCGTATCTATGGGCGCTGAACGTCAACGGTGGCTGGGCGCCGCCGGGGGCGAGCCTTACTTCCAGCCAAACCAACTCGACCCTTCCCTCCAAGAGCGACGCCACGTTTGCTCCGGAGTGGCCCTTCTGGGCGATCTTCGGGCTCACGGTCTTGGCCACGATCGCCATGTGGTTCGGCTACAAGCAACTTGTGAAAGGTCATCGCGACGGCATGCTGCTCGGCGGCGGTGTGTCACTCATCATCACGGCGGCAGCCCTCGTGGCCCAGTGGATCCAGATCACCACGTTCCCGTTTGGCGCATCCAACGGCGCCTACGCCTCGGCAGTTCTGCTGCTGTGTGCGGAGAACATCTTCAATCTGCTGATACTCGTCTTCCTGCACATCGGGCTGCTGAATCGCACCCACAAGGGCCTCATCTCGCCGTTGGTGTACTACCAAACCAAATTGGTGAGTTACTGGATGGTCTGGATCTGCATCTCCGTTCTCCTGGGCGCACTGCTCACTACTTTCTTACTCGATAGCCCCAACACCGGGCCGTCGATCTTCGGAACCTTCAAGCTCCCGTCCTAATGGTCGTGCAAGATCCCGCCGTTGCTTCTATCAAGCGACTGATCGCGCCCCTGCTTGTCGGTATCCCGGTAATGCTTTTGGTTGTCGCTTCCCTGGGAGGTTTATCGGAGTCGAACATTCCAGGGTTGCCCGTGGTGCCCTTCGCAACCTTGATCTCACTTCCCGTCGATATCTGGATCCGGGACATCGCGATGGCGGTCACGGTTGGTGGCGCGATCGTGGGTGGAGTCCTAGCCCCGCGTCCCGATGCGCGTGTGGGTCGACTCACCAGCGGCGCGGCTCTCGTGTGGTTGGTGGCCCTGGCGATCCAGGCTGTGCTCACGGTGTCCGAAGTCCTGGCAATGCCGCTCGATGCGGCATTCGATCCCACGATCATGTGGTCACTGCTCACCCAGACCACGCTTGGTCGAATCATCTTGATCCAGTTCGTTCTCGTCGGCCTCGTGGCGCTTCTTGGTTGGGTGGTGCTGGAGCGAATCACCGGCATGCTGGTCTCAGTTGCAGCGATCACCGCAGCTGGTCTCCTCGGTTTCACCGGTCACTCAGGAATCGCCGATGGACACTCGGCTGCAACCGTCAGTTTGGGGCTGCACGTAGTTGCCGCCTCAGCTTGGATCGGCGGTTTGATCGCGACCATCGCCTACGTCACTGGCAACTCATCCCACAAGGACGTGGTCCTCAAGCGATTCAGCGTGCTCGCCCTCGTGAGTGTGATCTTGCTGGCCGAGAGTGGACTGCTGAACGCATCTCTTCGAATGGATGGTCCGGCGTCGTTGGTGACCAGCCCCTACGGTGCGATCATCCTGGCCAAGGTGTGTGTACTGATTGTGCTCATCGGCTTCGGGTGGCGGCAGCGCACTCAGGTCATCGCTCGACTCCTCGAACAATTCAGCACACGAACCCTCGTGCAATTGAGCGTGTGGGAAGTCGCGTGGATGGGGATGGTCATCGGTTTGTCGGTTGCGCTCGCCCGAACTGCACTACCCGCCAGTGTCATCTCCGGCGACTCGATGTCGGTTGCCTCCGTGGTTCTCCTGGGTGTGGCCATTCCGCTGGCGCTTCGAAGCGCACTGAGAACTACATCCGCCGGACCCCTGCGCGGATTCCCGGAAGCAGCAGCCGTGGTACTCGTGGCCGCGCTCTTCGCGTTCCCTACCTCCTTTCAGTCACAGATCCTCGGTCCGCAGGTCCTGGCTGTCCTCGCGCTCGTGGTTCTGCCGATCGCCGGGTGGCTCTTCTGGAGTGCTGTGTCGCAATCGCCTTCGGTCGTCGCGCTCGCGCTAGTTGCTGCGGCGTTGCCGGTCATGGCGTGGTGGACGGAACGCGACGTCCCGGGCGGCTTGACGTGGTCGACCTGGGTTATCGCCGGCCTGGGCGTCGTGATCATCGGGTGGTACGGATTGCGAGGCTCGCGAAACACGCGAACAGCGCCTCGCGATGCGGCCTCGGATGACAGGGTGAACTCATGAGCGAGAACCGCAGGCGCTGGAAGGATTTTTGGACGCTGCACGTTCCGCTCGTGGTTTTCGTTTCCTTATCTATCTTCGCCAGCATCAATCAGTTCAGTCGTTGGCAGTCCGGGGTGGATCGATCCTTTGGCTACATGATCCAGTGGCCGATCATCGGCATCTTCGCGATCGTCGTGTGGAACAGGTACCGCAAGCACGGCAGTTTCAGCAATTGGATCGGTCGTTACTACCGTGAGCGTGCCGCGAAGTTTGAGGCAGAAGCCGAGGCGAAGGAACGCGCCGAGGTCGCGGTCCTCGATGAGGATCCCGAGACCCAGGCGTGGAAGGAGTACGTGGCCCAACTGCATCGGGAGGACCCCCCTGGAGGTCCTCCCGAACGTACAGCGGGCAACTAGCGAATCGATCTAGCCCTGGGGGCGACGCGGCTGGATCGCGTCGGCGGGGATGTGGCCGAAGCGTCCGGCTTGGAAGTCTTCGAACGCCTCGATGACCTCGGACTTCGTGCTCATCACGAAAGGTCCGTACTGAAATGTCGGTTGCCGCAGCGGCACACCACCGATGATGAACATCTCCAGGTTCGGTGATTGCGACTCTTGGTGATCGGCCGCGCGAACGCGGAGTGCATCGCCGTTGACCAAGACGGCCATCTGACCGGTGTGGACGGGGCGCTGTTCGGCTGCTACGGAACCGAAGCCGGCCAGGGTGTAGGCGAGTGCGTTGAAGTCTGATCGCCACGGAATATCGATCTGCGCTCCCGGAGCGAGCGTGAGGTGTGCGATGGCGAGGGGCGTGTGCGAAATGCCCGGTCCCTGGTGACCGGCGATTTCGCCGGCGAGGACGCGAAGAACAGCGCCGCCGTCGCTGCTGGTGACCATCGCGACATCGGTGCCCTGCAGGTCTTGGTACTGCGGGTCGATGCGCTTTTTCCCGGTCGGAAGGTTGATCCACAGTTGCAATCCGTGGAAGAGGCCGCCACCTTCCACCAGATGTTCGGGTGGGGTTTCGATGTGCAAGATGCCATCGCCGGCTGTCATGTATTGGGTGCCGCCATCGAGAATCGTGCCGCCACCGCCGTGGTTGTCCTGGTGCAGGAACTGCCCGTCGATGAGGTAGGTGAACGTTTCGAAGCCACGATGCGGGTGCCACGGTGTTCCCTTGGGCTCACCGGGCGCGTATTCCACTTCGCCCATTTGGTCCATGTGAATGAAGGGGTCGAGGTCGATGGAGTCGACGCCGGCGAAGGCGCGGCGGACGGGAAAACCCTCACCCTCGTACCCCTGGGGTGCGTTGGTCACTTTTTTGACGGTGCGCAGGGTGGATGCGGGGTCCACGCTAAGGCGCGGAAGGATCGTGGTGTCTGCGGTTACAGCCGGCATAAGACCTCCTTCTACATCCATAGTTTACGCTTCAACTATTCGGTCGGCAAGTCGAGACTTGCTTGGGGCAGTTCCGCCGCAATATAGGTACGGTGACCATGTGAGAAGTCCTTCCCACGGTGCCTGGCGCCGAGGCCGTCACGCGCTGCTCGCGATTACCGGGATGGTCCTGGTGACCCTGGGCTCCGCAAGTGGTGCGCAGGCGGATGCCGCCTTCGAAGGTTCCTCCCCGGGCAACGCAGAAACGGTCGCCGAGCCACTGACCGAGATCGAGTTGCGGTTCTCGGACCCGATCAGCCTGAACGAGACCGAGACGCGGCTGCTCGACGCCGACGGGACCGAGCTGGTCTACGAGCCGGTGGAAATCGATGGGGGAAACGCCTGGCTTCTGGAGCCGGCCATCTCCCTCGACGAAGGAATATACGGTGTTGTCTGGCAAGCTGAGGCGGCCGACGGACACACGGTGCGAGGAGTCATTCGCTTCGGTGTCGGTGATGTCGTTTTGGCAGAGCCGGCCGTAGAGGACGAAGGCACCGAAGCATCGGGCGACCTCGAGACAGAACTTGCTGCTGCCGAGGAGCTCGGAACAGGCGGAGGTGGGGGACCGGTCGCATCCATCGCGTCGGCGATCTCCAATCTTGGTGTCATCATAGGCTGGGGTGTTGCGCTGTTCGTGGCCTTCGTTGCTCTGCCGCGCATGACGTGGGTTGGTCACTATCTGTTTCGGATCATGCGGATCGCTGGCATTGTCGCCGTGGTCGGCGCGGTCATCGACCTCGCGTCACAACTGCTCGGTGGGTCCAGCTGGAATCTGATCGCCGCTGCGCTCCTGAGACTCCTCGCCGGCGCTGCCCTCGCGGGCGTCCCCGGAATGGTCAACGGAAGCCCGTTCGTATGGGTCCTCAGCGGAGCGGTGATCGCCTCGTATGCCCTCGACGGCCACACGGTGACCGCAGGACCACTGTGGTTGATGGTCGCCACGGATGCGGCGC
>WLWH01002341.1_pt1 | contig 10776 bp, 17 predicted proteins | sample 6712741 | NCBI WGS metagenome assembly WLWH01 (sample SAMN12718694, study PRJNA515312) | sponge metagenome | isolation source: marine sponge | host: Mycale hentscheli | place: New Zealand: South Island, Marlborough, Capsize Point | collected 2003-05-01 | reverse complement strand
ATTGCTAATGATCTTTTACCTGATGCATACTTACCCATTATACTCCATCTCCATAAAATGTTTGTGGTGAAATGAAACTAGATGTACCTTGATTATCTGCATCAAGTGCTCTTAACATTTCACTTTCATAAATTCTCTCTAACTCTTGTGTTCTTTCAGGTGAAACTTTCATACTTAAATAGTATGCAAGTCCTGACATCATACAAGGATAAAATCTATTTACTACATCTGCTGTATAAGAATAGCCACCAACATCTTGTATCTTTGCTAAATAATAAAAACAAAATTGAAAATTAGAAGGTGTTGTAGCATCAGAAACTGAAGAACTTGGTGTTGTATATAAAAATATACTTGGATTTAATTTTCTTTCTACGTAATATTGTGAAGGTGTGCCTTGTGTTAATTTATTTGGTGTTTGTGAATATGTAGATCTATCTATTTTTGTAAGTGCTATATCTACTGGAGCTGTTGGTGTAGAATTATTTCTATAATAAGCTTCTAATACATCACTTATATCATTTGGAAAATTAGTTGAATCAGCTGCATAACTATATTCAGCTTGACCTAATACTAAAGGTACTTTAGCTAATTTTACTTTCCATAAATGTACACCTCTATTTCCCCATTCTTGAAATAAAATATTTAAAGATCGTCTTGCAGATCTTAATTGATAACCTGTTCTTGTTCCTAATACACCTGTTCTTTCGTAAGCTTCCTCAATGATATCATCCATTTGAGGATCAAATTCTGTAGTGCCTGATGTAGGTGCAATTGTTTGAGCAGAATTACCCATACCAGCATGAACTGTACAATAATAAAATAATACTGGAGCGCCGGTAGTTTTAACTGGTGCAACATTAATTGTTGTATTTGATCCTGCTTGACCAGATACTCCTGTAGTGGTTACACCTGTTGTATAAGGTGCTGCTGGTGAATTATTTGCATTTGTAGAAAATGCAAAAATGTGTGTATTATTACTACTATCAGAAGTATCAAAAATGTAAGTATTACCTTCTTGTAAATAAAGTACAGGAGCTAACTCTCCGTTAATATAATATCTATTACCGGTACCATATTGAGTAGTCCCCGTCGCTACGGTTACTGTGTAAGTTATTGTAGCCATTTAAATTCCTAGCCGAATGTAAATGTTACTTTATCAACATTCGTTAACGTTGCGTGTAGATCAGTTTCAAATCTAATTCCATCACCTGGAATGTTAATTTGATAAGCAGTTTCTTGTCCAGCTGTAGATGCACCTAAAGGTGTATCAAATATTGCTTTTGAAGTTCCGCCTGTTCCACCGTCTTTTAATTCGATAGATCCTGCTGTTGTGTCCGCAACAAAATAAATAGCTAACAATCTAGCTGGTCCTGCTGAAACAGTTCCAGTTCCAGTTAATCTTTTTGTTAATACGTTTGAAACATATGTTCCCATTAATATCTCCTGTTAAATTGTGTGTGGGCCGAAGCCCACACTTAATTAATTAATTACGCTATTGTTGCACCTTGAACTGAAGTTGCAACCCAACCAATAGTACTATTCCAAACTAAAGTAACTGATTCAGCTACTGCATCGAAAGCAACTGTTGTTCCACTTGCAAATGTAACTGGAGTAACTGTTGCAGTTCCGCCACCATCAACAATCATGTTAATGATTTTAACTTGTCCTGAAGTTGTTCCATCAGCTAAAGTTACTGCTGCAGCTCCGCCAGCTGTAGTAAGTTCTGTTATTAAGTTTGTAAGATCAACAGCTCCTGCACCAGATAATGTTTGCACACCACCTGTAATAGATGCTCCGTAAGTAGCATTAGTTGTAACTGCACCTGTTGATGTATTTTTAGTTATTGCTTCAAAACCGTTTTCCGATCTTACCGGTCCTGAAAATGTTGTGTTTGCCATGTTATATTCCTCCTAGAATATGTAAATATAGTCCTCTAGGGTTGTCGACTATACGCGTCTATATTTACTTGTTTGTTATTAATGTATAGTGGCTAAAATATATATGATTTTTATATAGAGTGCAAGAGATTGCGTAGTGAATGTACGTATTTCGACGATGTAGCGTTTTATTAAGTAGCTACTGATACTTCGGGTGCTGCACCCTCAATTTTATTTGTCTGGTGAGCTCTCATAGCTTCGGCCATTTTTATATCGCTTATGACCTCTCTTATTTTATGGTCTATCTTGACCATGTCGAGAGTATATCTACCCTCTTTAAGATGCTCCTGCTCCCAGTTCAACTCCAGTGACCTTTTCGCTTTGTAAAGGTCTGATAAGTTTTGCATCGTGGATCTCCTCATAAGTTATCCATTTTTTAGACGAACTTGTAAATCCGTCTTTTTCCCATTTTACACCTTTTTCTCCTAGTTTGTCAACTATTGAATTTTCAATAGCTTCAGCACTATCCTCACACGCTACTGTAAAACGCGCATGATACCCATATGCTCTTATATTAACTAGAAAATTTTTCATGATTGCTCTCCTTATACCACAAAAAAAAGGGGCCCGAAAGCCCCTTTTTAAATATTAGTTTTAACGATTATACAGCGTTAGAACCAAAGATACCTCTAGGGTCAGAGAATCCGAATACGTATCTCTCTCTAGCTTTGTATCTTACGTTTCCTGTGTCAAAGTCACCTTCCATTGAAGTTTTGATAGGTGCTCTAACAAAGTGTTTAAGACCATTAGGTACATCTGTTTTAAGAAACCATTTTTTGTTAGATGTTAAGTAGTGGTTCACTGTGTATCCTTGAGGAACCATTCCCATATTTCTAACAGCATTGATATCGTTATCAGCTGTGCCAACTCTGCCTGCAGAATTCATAAGTCTGTCAGCAGTAAATTGAAGCGCAGAAGGAATAATTAATTTAGTTCCTTGTGCCGCAATTTTTAGGCCTCTTTCATCAGTAAACGCAGCGACGTCGATTAACGCCTGTTCTAATGATGTTTCGTTTAAGTCAGAAGCGACTGCTAATTCATTTGAAAACGTACCAGCTAGTGTTGGGTGAGCAGTTGAACATAATTCAACTCCGTCGCCACCAGCAAAGTTCGCATCAAACGCATTATTTAATACCGCTGCTGCTTTTACTTGCTTCGTGTTTGCCATAGATCTTGCTAACGCTTTTGTATATCTAGACGCAAGTCTGTCATACAAGTTATCTTCGATAGCTTCTTCTGTGATTGCAAACGCTAACGCAATTGTTTCGTTTGTGTAACGAGCTGTGTAAGTCTCTTGCGCATCATCGAATGTTACGCCTTGACCTTCAGGTTTTACAGCTGCATTCGCAAAACCACTTAACATTACTTCCTCTTCGAAAGCTCTGTCAGATGTTTCTGTGTCGAATATTTCTGCATGCTCGTTAGCATAGTTTTTATACTCTAGTCCGAATAGTGCATTCAGACCAGGCTCTAGTTCTTTAACTAGTTGTGCTCTTGATATTGCCATAGTTTTATACTCCTATTCTCTATTAGTTATCGCCATTATACAAGTTTGAAGCGCCAGAAATAACTACGATTTGGTTTGATCCAACCGCTGTGTTATCTTTGTTTTCTGGGTCGTTAGCTGATCTAACCAATTTGAACATGTGGTTAGAGTTCGCTCCGCCTCCGATGTCTAAAGTTACAGTCGATTGACCGTCTTTAGCATCACTTGCTGTAAAGCTGTTAGTGTTATAGCCAGCATCGCCGTACATAGCTTGAGTAACTGCCGCATCCGCTTTGATTACGTATTCTTGAAACGGATTGTCATTTACAAAACCTAGTCCATCGTTGCTGCCCGTATTATAGTCAGTTCCAAATGTTGTGCTTGCTGCTACTGAATTTGCGAACGTTGGTTTTTTCGTTGTACTGTTTACGAAGAAACAGCCGTTGAAAGAACCAATAAGAGGAGCATGACCTGTATTGTCATACGCTGCTCCACCTGATCCGCCGTCATCAGTTGTAGCGAAACTTGCATCTTGTAAATAACCTTGGTCACCACTTCCATCTTGAAGTGATACTGGATTATTTTTGAAGATACCAACACCTAGGCCTGATTTGATTTTGTATTCAGATTGACCTGAAGTCGCTGGAGTATTTCCAACAACCATAGTCGTTCTTAAGCCAAAACCAGTTGTACTTGCATTTGCCATAGTATTTGTTTCCTTTTTATGTACCTGCCTGTGAAGGCTTCCGGTACGGTTTATTGTTAATTTGTTGGGTAGGAATTACTAAATAATTAGCTTTTCTTTGTACCACCAAAAGTTACACGGGATTGAGAATCACTGCTGAAACTCATTCCTGATTGCTTTTCCTTCATAAGATCGTTATTAATTGCTTCATCTTTATCTCTAGTTTGCTTATTGTAATAAGCTTCTATTTGAAGCGCGATCTCTTCTGGTATCCTTGCGAGCAAAAGGCCTCCTACTTGTATAACTCCTGCGTATTTACCGTCGTTAGACGTTGGATAATCAGAATCCGGATATTCATCAGATCTAACTAATTCATATCCTTCTCTTAATGATGCTGCTACATTTTTTGTATCATTGTATCCTAATGTTTCAGCTCTTATCCATCTGTGCCTATAACCGTCTGGCGCAGGGGGTGCATCAAGTGATGAGGGTGGAGTCCATACTTTTTTATGAGAAGTTTTTTCTCTAGTTTGACTCGCACGTGAAGTTTTTATTTTATCGTTTTCCATATGCTTATACTCCTTCCGTGATTTTTAATTGTTTTGCATAATCTTCTAATGGCACGCCTAATCTTTTAGCAATTGCTACCTGTGATGGCGAGAGTTTCACAGTTTTTTTGCGTCCTTGTGGGGCTGAACGTTTGGCCGAAGCTACATTTTGAGCAGGTTTTGCTCTTTCTGTAGTTGTATCTTCCATCTTATCAAATTTCTGCGGAAATTCAAGTCTTATTCTTTTATCAACTTCTGCATAGTATTCATCAGATTTAGGATCATATCCTTCTTTTTCTACCAATGTTTTATGGATATCAAAAGCCGTATAAGTCATAGCTGAATCATTTCCAAACCAACTATTACTAGCTGCCCAATCTTCTGCTTTTTCATCAGTTTGTGGACGTACGTTTGGTTGATAAGCTTGTCTTTGAGGTGTGATATTAACCTTTTTAGGTGCTTCTTCTTCCATAGCTTTAAGTGAAGATAGTCTAATTGCATCAGCATTTAATCTTGCGATTTGTTCCTGTGCAGCTACTTGACCATCAACATCTCCTGCTTCAATAGAAGTTTTCAAAGCTTGTCTTGCAGCAGTCATATTTGTTGTGACTCTACTTTCAAACTCTGAAACATAAGATTTATCAAGTTTAGAAAATCTAGTTTCTAAAGCTTCTTTATCTCTTTTTACTGATTCAGCAAATGTTAAAGCTTCTTCTCTTTGTCTTTCAGCTTCTCTCATTTTACGAGTAAGTTTAGAAATTCTTTTTTGAACTCCATCACTATATTCTTTTAACTCGTCTTTTTTTTCTTCTGTTTTAGTTTCAACAGGTTGTTCAACCTGTTCAACTTCAACTTTTTCTTCTTGAGGTGCTTCGACTTTTTCCGGTTCACCTTTATCATCTAAATTAATTTCTGCGCCAGTTGTTTCACCAACGTCAATTAAATCATCAGATACTTTTTTGTTTTCTTCTTGCATAGTTCCTTCCTATGTTAAATGTAATGAAGAATCGATTCTGGATCACTTATCGTACCCAAAACTTCATCATCGTTTAGTAGTCGCACTTCTCCGCCTTCAATTGGTAATCTTGAACCCGCATAGCGAGCAAAGATAACCCAATCTCCTTTTTTGCACCAAGGTTCGTTATACTTATCTTTATCCTTGTATGCTAAATCTCCTAGTTCCAAAACATAACCACATGTTGTTGAAATTCTAGCTTTGTCTAATTGTTCTTGTGAAAATAAGATACCACCTTTAGTTTTTTCTTTTGGTGTAAAAGGTAAAACTAAAATTCTATACCCAACTGGTTTGGGTAATTCTTTAACTGTTTCTCTGATATTATCAGAGTGTAGTCTTTTTGCGTGGGGTTCTTGTTTTGCTTCTTCTTTATACTTTTCTTCTAAAGCATTAATGTGTTTCGGAGTTTCCGTCTTTTTTGGTTCCGATGTCGATAACGTTTCCTTGCTCATCTTTTTGCTCCTTATAGTTTAGCAGGTTAGAGATTTCCTGTAGTATTAATCTGTAGGCATGTGCCTGTCCTAACATATACTTGTATTTTTCCATACTGTCAACATTTCCTGACAGCATTGCCGCTGATATGTCATCTAGCGTATTCTTCATAGCTTTTTTTAATCTTTCAATTACTAATAAATCATCCATTATTCTTCTCCTCTGTAGGGTTCTATTATTTCTAATTTTTCTTTAGCAGTTGCTATTTTTTCAAATAGTTTATCCATCTCATCAAGATGTTGAGGGTGTTCTCCAATACCTACTGAATGATCTAAATAAATTTCTAATGTTGCTTCTGCTTCTGCGATTTGTGCTTCGTATCTTTTTACTAATGCTTCAATTAACATTTCCACCTTTTTCTAGCCTGACGTAGTCTAGAATTAGGATCTTTTGCTGCCTTTGGAAATTTTTTCATTTGGCCTGCGCTTCTTGCACAGTACGACTTACGTCGGTTTGCAGCTTTTGATCCTGGTTTTACTTTACCCGTCACGGCTGTTTTTAGTTTGGAACCGGGATTTTTTCTTCTATAGGAAGCGACACCGGCTCGAGTCATTCCTGCTCCAGACTTTGTAGGTCTGAAATTCTTTTTATTTCTTGCAGGCATATTATCCTGTTTTCTCATTATACTAAACCTCCCATACCCATTTTTTTTCTTTTTGCAAATGTTGCAACGTTTGTAGGTTTACCGCCTGGATTACCCGCTGCTCTTTTTCGTCTGACAGCAGATGCCTTTTGACCTTTTGTCATCCGTGTGGCTTTTGCAAGTGGTACGCATTTCGGGTATTTTCTTTTTGAACCTTTGGCAGATTTTCTTCCACAAGGTTGATATTTTCCATTCTTCTTTGGTGCTCCAATGTCTACCCATTTTTGATCTACCCACTTTTTTAAATCGCCCATTAGACCATTCTAGTTTTTTTACGCTTGTTGGACATTACTTTGCCACAACCTTTAGAAATAAAACCACCATCTTTAGCTTTTACTTTTCCTTTACAAACTTTAGATGCATACATGTTTGCGTATGCCGAAGGGTACACGTCGAATTTTCGCTTCGCTGCTGCTTTTCCTTTTGCACAAAGTTTAGCCATTATTTTTTAAGTTCTCTAACTATTCTTTTTTTTTCTTGTTTAAGATTTTTTTTACCTTTTGAAGTTTTTGCTTTTTCAGCATCAACTCTACCAAGTTCTTCAAGTCTGTTCATTCTTTTAGTGTTAACATGACCACCTTTTTTCATGTAACCCATTTTGTTTCTAACTTTAGTTGGTAGTTTTTTTAAACCTTTGTTATCAGCTGGTACAGCTTTAAGCATACCACCATCTTTTTTACCAGGTTTCATTGGTTTAGGTTTCATTTGTTGACCATATCTATCTGTAGGTTTAGGTCTTAAAACACCTGGACCTTTAGGTTTGATTACTTTACCACCTTTTTTCATAGCGCCTCTGTCCATAAGTTCAGTAGGTACTCTTTTAGATCTCATGTTTACACCTTGTCCACGTGAATACATCATCGGTCCCGATCTGCCGCCCATGCCGCCGCCAGCTCTTTTTACTCTATCTGCTCCTCTTGGTTGAGCAACTTGTGTGTTATATCTTCTATTTGCCATTATTTTTTTCCTCCTTTAAATATTTGAGTTCCCTTTATACCAAAAATACTTGCAACTACAAGTATCCATAAATTAGTGAACCATTTCGGCAGGTTACTAAAATGTTCAAAGAAAGTATTTACTTTGTCCATCGCAGTTGGATCGTCCGATATCACTGCCCATGCCAGAACAATAATCGGTGCGCTCAATATTCCGAGCACAAATTCATCTTTATAATCGTTTTGTCTCGCTTCTAAAAGTTTACCTTGGTAAGCTTCTTCACCGCGAGCTTGTTTTTCTGCATGCAACAATTGTGCATCAGACATTGCTACTTTTGCCTTCTGTCGGTTTGCGTAAATTTTACTTCCCGCAGAAACGGCTAATTTAATTGCCGAGAACCACATATTAGTACCAAGTAGCTTTTACTGGTTTTTTATCAGCTCTCATTCTTCTTGTTCCTTTAACATCTACTGTTTGTGATGTTGATGGATCAGTAGCTTCGATAGTAATACCACCTGTTTGGTAACCATCTTTGCCAACGCCAAGTTCTTTTTCGATCTTAACGTCTTTGTTCATGAATGTTGAACCTCTTTGCCAATCTTTACTCATATTTATCTCCTTGTATTAATTATATCTATTTTTTTCCAAAATTTCTACCGAAATCGTGAATTTTACTCTTATCTGACATACCTTGTTTAGCTAATGACACACTTGCTCTTAATTTTGCTAGTTTTTCATTTTGAACAAGCTTATCTTCTTGATTTTCTTGGTTCATAAGTGCTTTTGCAGTGTCTAAATCAATTCTTTCTTGATCATCTCTGGCTTTTCTCTCATTTTCTTTAGCTCTTAAGTCAACTTCTCTTGCTTTTAACTTAATTAATGGGTCACCACTGTACTCACCCATAATTTTTTGTTCTTCATCCATATATTCTTTAGTCATTTCAGCAATTAACTGTGCTTTTCTTGCATTAATCTTATTTGTTAGTGCTTGAGCTTGCGCAATCAACTGTGGATTCTGTGGATTTTGTTGTAACATCATTTGCATTTGTTGTGCTTGCATTAATTCTTGAGAAAATTCTAATTGAATCTGTTCTTGAGCCATTAAACTAATTCTCTCTAGTATATTTTTCTGTAATGCAGCCATAACAGACGGTGAATTTTGTACCATATTAGATTGCATAAAATTTAAGTGTGAATCAATGTGTGCTTTGTGATCTTGACCTGGAAAAGCTTGAAAAGGTTTCATACCCATCGCAGCAATTTCTTCAAGTGAAGGATCTAAAGGTGTAGGTTGTGCTGGTGGTGGTAAAATTGCATTTACATTTTTAACACCAAGCGCATCATACATAGATCTGTACGCTTGATATAGATCATGTATTTGTGGATTAGTTTGAGCTAATTGTAATTGTGTTTGAGCTAAACTAATTCTTTGAGTTTGTGAAAATATGTTTGGATCAGCAACTGGAATAATATCTATTCTGTCATCAAAGTCTTTTACTTTAATATTTCTTGTAGCTCCAACAACATCGTATGGATATACAGCTGGTAAATAAGTTTTAAAAACTTCTGATAGTAATTTAAATTCTTGTTTTAGACCAACGTATAATCTTTTGTGGATCGCTGACATTACACGTGAACCACGTTCCAATAATGCAACAGTTGTACCCACGGCAGCTTGTTGGTTCATATCGCCTACTTGTGAGTCTGCGATAGACGCGAATCGTTGGCCTGCTTGAACAACTATACCCATTAATGAAAGTAATGTTTGATCTGGTCCTTTGAATGGTAATTGCATAAACTGATCTCTGATGTTTCCACCAGGTGCATCAACATCTCTAAACTCTCCAGGTTGTAAAGGTTGTGCATCATCTCTAATTCTTAATCCTCTAGTTTTAAAACCAGCAGGTAAATTAGCTAATGTACCAGCATCAAGTAATTGTCTTAAAGCTGCAGTTGCAGTTCTAGTTAAACCACCAATCATGTGAATTAAACCAAAACCATAAAAACCAGTTCCAGGTAAAAATTTAAATTGCACAAAGTAATCTATTTTCTTTTTCATTGGATCTGTTGCTTGATAGTTTCTTCTAATTGATAAAACAGTTTGATTGTTTTCTGCAAACGTTACAATGTAAGGTAATTTAATTCCTGTAGGTTCACCGTCTTGATTAACATCTTCATAACCTTCTAAATCTAAATTAGTGTGCATTTCAAAAAGTGTGTGCTGATCTTCTTGACCATCTTTTGTAATACCTTCTAATTCTAATTTTTTATCTGATAATTCATTTGATGTTACAGGAGGTTCTCCTAATTCTACATCTCTATAAAAACCTGCAACTTGTTGTTTTCTTAATTCGTTAGCAGAAATTTTAATAACATGTACGATAGCATCTGTGTCATCTAATGATGTTGCTGAATAAGGTACAATTAAATCTTCTGCCGGTACAAATTTAGATACGGCTCTACCTAAAAGATCGTCATAATAAACTTTCTTAAAAGTAGAACCGGACAGGGGTAGATAGAAAAGCATTTGATCAAACTCTGGTTCGTATTCTTTCATCTTATCCATAAGTTGATAATTCATAAAATTTTTAACACGTTTAGATTGTTCTTCTTTTTCAATATTAACATCACCTAAAATTTGTGTTCTTACGGGACCATCGCTTGGTAATAATTCTTTATAAGCTGTTGCTTGAAATTGTGTAACCGCTTCAGCTAGTACAGGGTGATTAACACCTGATGCACCTTTGAAGGGTTCTGTTCTTCTCTCGTATTTGAAACCTAATAATTCTAAACCTTCTTTATAAGATTGTTCCCAATCTGCTCTTGATTCTTTGTACTCTGTGTATTGATCAAAAAGAGTTGAACCTAAAGATTCTAACTCACCATCAGACATACCTTCTGCTAAATTTGCAAAGTGACCATCTGTGCTTCTGTCTGTACTAGCTGTAGGATCAAAAGTAACTTCTGCTCCTCCAGTTTCATCCATAACAACTTCACTTGTGTCTGTTGTAATAACTTCTTCTGAACCGGGAAC